>Ga0206898_10078_pt1 | contig 29344 bp, 19 predicted proteins | sample Alteio_BWOrgHeat_50_FD_153237 | JGI IMG/M metagenome (GOLD analysis project Ga0206898, IMG submission 153237) | Enriched cells from forest soil in Barre Woods Harvard Forest LTER site, Petersham, Massachusetts, United States -... | ecosystem: Environmental > Terrestrial > Soil > Temperate forest >...
TCACACTTCCACTTGTCTCTAAAGAACGGTTTATAGAAGAATTTTTCAGCGGACTCACCCCGCGTACGAAAGCTATTTTTATCAGTCACATTACCAGCACGACCGCACTCATTTTTCCGGTAAAGGAAATCTGTGCGCTGGCCAAGCAAAAAGGGTTGATGACGATTGTCGACGGGGCGCATGTGCCGGGTCATATCCATTTGGATCTGTCGGAAATCCAGGCCGATGTTTATACGGGTGCCTGTCACAAATGGATGATGACTCCCAAGGGCAGTTCATTCCTGTACCTCAAAAAAGAGTTTCAACCGTTTGATCCCTTGCTCGTCAGCTGGGGATATGAGAGTGCTTTCCCTTCGGGCTCGGAATTTCTGGACTACCACCAGATGCAGGGCACACGCGATTACTCGGCCTTCCTGACCATACCCAAAGCCATCGCATTCATGCAGGAGCATCACTGGGAAGACAAGGCTGCTGCCTGCCGCAAACTCGCTCACACTAACTACTCCCGGTTTTGCGACTTGCTGGGCAGTGTCCCGAACAGTCCGGTCAGCGATGAATTTCTGGGACAGATGTGCAGCATCCCCATCGCTACCGACGAGCCGGAAAAACTACAACGTCATTTGTTTGAAAAGTACCGGATTGAGATTCCGGTAATGAGACAGGAGAAGCGCATTTTCATTCGTTATTCCATACAGGCGTATAACACGCAGGCTGATCTGGACAAACTGTACAAGGCTCTTCAGGAGATCATGGCAACCACGACACTCATCAAGTCTTAAATGCTTATACCCATCACCAATACGTCATCCACCTGATCGAGGCTTCCCTTCCAGGTATCGAAGGTATTTTGAAGTATTTGTTGTTGTTGCGCCATGGGGGCTGCAGCATGCACACGCAGGAGTTCTTCCAGTTGTTTGTATTTATACTTCTTGCCTTTGGGACCACCGAACTGGTCCGGAAAGCCATCTGTAAACGTATAGACTTTGTCTCCTTTCTGAAGCTGCAAGGTCTGCTTGGTGAATGACCCGATGCTTCCTACACCAACCGGCATCTTGTCGCCGGGATATTCGGTGAGCTTTCCGTCCCGCAAGAGGTAGAGGGAATTGTTGGCAGCAGCAAACTCGAGGATGTTGTTTTTCAGATCAAATTTACACAGCACCATGTCCATCCCATCCTTGGATTCTTCCACCGCACCTTCCGGGTTCAGGTTGTGAATAATCTCTTCTCGCATGATGTCGAGGATCAGGCCCGGATTGCTCGTGTTCCTGCCCATCACAATATCGTTGAGCAAGTTGATACCCATCATACTCATGAACGCCCCCGGCACACCGTGACCGGTACAGTCGGCAGTGACCACATAGGTGCATTCGTTTTTATTGAGCATCCAGTAAAAATCTCCACTCACAACATCTTTCGGTTGAAAAAAGATAAAGTAATCGGGAAGGTGTTTGCGTATATAATAGTCGGAAGCAAACAAAGCCCGCTGGATCCGCTCGGCATAATAGATGCTGTCCATGATTTCCTTGTTCTTCTCCTGCAGTTGCTCCTCTACCACCTTCAGCGCCGTGATGTCCGAATCCATGAAAACAATATTCTGAAGCACTCCGGAATCGTCAAAAACAGGAGAGAGCGCTGTCTGAAAATGACGTTGTCCTTTATACCTGGTTTCGTTTTTAGATTCGTATACAACGCCCGTCCGTTTTGCCACGCATTCCTCCAGCAATTCTTTGATGTTCGGGTTACTGCTGATTTCAATAATTGTTTTTCCCACCGTCTTTTTAAACTCCTCTAATGTATACCCAAAGGTGCGGGTGAATGCTTCATTGGCCCAGAGCAATTCGGTACGGGTATCACAAATCAAAATACTGTGTTCCGATTTACTGGCAACAATAGACAACTTCTCCAGCTCAACCTTTTGCCTTACCACTTCCTGGGTACGCAGCTTCACCTCTTCTTCCATTGTTTCATATAGCCTGGCATTTTCTATTGCAATGGACACGTACGCGGCGAGATTTCTTACAATGCCTACATGGTAATTGGTATAAGCCTGGGTATGGAAGCTTTGCACGGATATCACCCCTATCTGTTTTCCATGAACTGTCAGCGGAATGTATATGAGGGATTTGGGTTGCTCCCCGTAGAATTGGGTGGGAATCGTTCTGTTGGGAATAATGTTGGGGTATTCTACCGCATAATCATTCATAATAATCTCCCGCTGGGTAAGAAAACAGGAAACGGAAATGCGGTGTGTATCTTCCAGGCTGTATGTATAAGGCGGGAAATTGCTTCCTTTTTCCATTGTCATTGGAAAATACAATCCGTTTTTCTCCTTCTCGAAAATACCAATTGAGAACACCGATGCATCCATCAGCGCATTCAGGTTTTTATAGGTCTTCCTCGCAATTTCTTCTACCGATAACGTGGCGGTGATCTGTTGCCCGATTTCTCCCAGTAGCAACATGTTTTTGTTGGAATGCTCCAGCTCCTCCTTTTGTTTCTGCACTTCCCGGGTGCGGTCACGCACCTCTTTCTCCATTGTTTCATAGAGCCGTGCATTTTCAAGTGCTGTGGCCACATACAAGGCCATATTCCTCAAAAGGGTGACGTGGTAAGCCGTATACGCATCCTTGCTGAAACTTTGAACCGTAATTACCCCGATTCGTTTGCCCTGCATAGAGAGCGGTAAATAGATAAGCGATACGGTATCCTCCCCTGCATTACTTTCGGGCGCTATGGCACTGTCGAAAAAGCGGGGGTAGTCTGTTTTGTAGTTATTGGTGAAAAATTCCTGTTGTTTTTCAAAGCACCAGACAGCAGGGCGTAATTTGTCTTCCAACCGATAAAAACTAAACGGAAGTCTATTTCCTTTCTCTATCCCTCCAGGAAGATCCAGCCTACTCTCCCCCTCGTTAAATATCCCGATATCAAAGACCGAGGCATCCATCAGGGCATTCACATTCTGGTATGTTTTTTCGATGATTTCTTCAACCGATAAGGTAGCAGCAATCTGCTGTCCTATTTCACCCAATAACTGGATGTCTTTATATGACACGTCCACTGCACTAGACTCGCCTGCTTTTACTTCTGACATAAGAGGTACTTCGTTGGATGACATTAATATACCGAAAATAAATCATTGGAAAAAATGCAGCCCTGGCAGGCTCACGACTTCCCAACCGGTAGTGCCCGGCAACAACCTATCGACCCCGATCCGTGTCTTTTATTCCGTAATCTTAAGGCTGCGATAGATTTTCTCCATCGAAGCCGCTGTGGCAGCAGGATCGATTGTGTAGTTCGAAAATATAATGGAGTACAGAAACTTCCCCTTGCTGGCATTGTACATCACCCCGGCGGAAGCCAGCTGCTTGTTTTGATAGGCTTTATAGTTTAACACCCTGCTGGTGCTATCGGTACATAGCAGGGTGGTATTGGGACTCGTCTCATAATGCACCTGACTGTGCATGTGCATCTGGTCCAGCTGATGGGTATAGGCTGAAAAAGATAAGTGATCCCGGTTGTTCAGTTTGGATACCGAAACGATAAAAGCTCCCGGTTCGAATGCCTTGGTGATGAGCAAATTCTTCATCTCTCCTTTTACGTATTCGGCAACAGAAAAGCCGGCAGGGATCAGCAGCTCCACCGTCCCGTCGAAATGCACCAGGCTATCCTGGGGGAGCACTCTTTTCGAAGCCATCTCGTTCATTACAGCTGGCCGACCGGGTTTGATCGTATTCAGATCTGGCCCCTGGGCTTCTTGCTCCTTCTGTTGCATATGCTTCCATGCCAGACCACCCCGGCATAACTCACCGGCAATAAGTACCAGCGCAATCAGAAGCAGTGGGAGCTGACGGGTTTTCCGGTAACGGAGCAGGCAGATTATTCCCAAAAGGGTGAGAACACAAAATTCAATCAGTTCGGCAGTATACATATAACAGTGCTGGGTTTTATTTGTTAGCGGGTCCAAGACCCGGTCGCATCGAAAGCACCAAGATACTGCTTATCTTTATTGCCTGATCAGCAACCCTAAACATCCCCGCCAGATGACCCACTCCGCACTGCAGATACCCTTCCAGGTGACCGACTGGAACATCCATTCCTCCGAAGAGCATCCCGGTGAAACAGGAACCTCCTGGTGGAAGACCGTTCAATACCCAGGCTTACGCATACGACAGGTGATTTATTCGAAAAATTATAAGGCAGACCACTGGTGCCGTAAAGGGCATCTGGTTTTTTGCATCGCCGGAGCATTTACTTCTGAAATGGAAGACGGTACGGAAGTCATTCTTCGGGAAGGCATGTCTTATCATGTCTCGGATGAGCTCAGCTCTCACCGCAGTCATACAACGGAAGGAGCAACCTTATTGATTATTGACGGAGACTTCCTGAAGTCTTAGCTAACACATTCGTTTTCACAAAGTTCCAACCTTATCGTCAGCTCTTTGAGTAAGAGTGCGCAGGGAATATCATTTTCCCTGTAGGGAAAGTATCTTTTCCCACAGGGAAAGACCTACTCCCTAAAAGGAAATATTAGTTCCTTATTCGAGAATTTATTTTACCTGTTGGGAAAATTACGTTCCCTAAAGATAAATTAGAACTGTTTAGAGGAAAATGACTCTTTCTTGCAGGGATTTTCATTTTCCTGAAAGACAACTACGTTTTCCCTAAATGGAAAATCCAATTATTCAAAAGGAAAGTTTAGTTCCTCACAAACAAAATGAATTTCCCCGCAGGGAATTATATTTTCCTTGTACACATTGACTCAATCCTTACACAATTAGCACAAAAATGCTCAAGGGCAGCTCCAAAATACAAGCAATCTTACCCGACAGGACTGCATTGAGGTCATTTCCTTCCCCATTTACCTTACTTCTTTATCACAAATAAACCGAATCTTACGACAATACATATTTTTTAACGTATTTCATATTTAATATCTACAAAATATTACATTTACCTGACGAGGGGAGACAGGACATGCCTTCATATGTTCTCTTCTCACATAAAAACAAGGAAGAGCTATGTCGAATAACAAACCAGTCCCTAAATTTCAAGCAGTACTTCGGATTTCCAAGCGTTCGAACCCGGAAGTCATCTCGCGTTCCAGGATATATGTAACCGAAATGACCGGCAATGCTTATTTTCCCAATCCAAGTCCTTCATTGAGCAGCATCAGCACTCAAATTCAGCTGCTGGAGGACGCCTTTTCCAAAAGCCAGACAGGTTTAAAAGGTTCGGTAGCACAATTGATTCCGATACGCCGGCAGCTGTTACTTATGTTAAAAGCATTGGCTGCATATGTAGAAGCCGTTGCCAATGAAGAGTCTGATTTAGCCGGCCCGATTATTCAAAGCGCAGGAATGGATGTGAAGCGTGCACCACCCAAACCCAATCGCGCCTTTACGGCCGAGGCATTACCTATGTCAGGCCAGATCAGACTCTCTACTCAGGCGATACCGAGGAGTGTATTCATCTATCAGGTAAGCACCCAACCGAATAATCCTGCAAGCTGGGAAACGGTGCATATTGATTTGCGGGTAAAAAAGACCTTGACAGGCCTTACACCTGGCATCCGTTACTATTTCCGCATGGCTACTGTCACCAACAAGATTCAGAGTGACTGGAGTCCTATGGTTGCAGTCATCGCCCGATAAGACTTCGAATGAAGGCATAAAAAAGGGCTGCCAGGTATGCTTGGCAGCCCTTAAGGCTTTTAATGAAAACGTTTACTCAGGGAATAATCGTCAGCCTCTTTGTTTCCGAACCGGATGTGGTGCGGATATTGATCAGGTAAGTACCGGGCTGGAGACTACCGGCATTGATCTCATCCTGGTAACTTCCGGCAGAAAGGTTTGCTTTGTTTTCCAACTGCATCACCTCTTTGCCACTCAGGTCATATACCGTGATAGATACCCCGGTTTTTTGAGTGAGGGAATAAGTAATCAATGTGGTACCGGAAGATGGGTTTGGATAGAGGTTCCATGCACCAACCGGATGCGGGGTAGCAATATTTCCTGCTCCGGTGCCGGAAACTACATTCAGGGTAAAGGACCCTGCATCGTGACCGTGTTTGCGTACGTTCAGGATATCACAGTCTGTCGACGAGCAGCCTGCAGTATCGGTGATAGTCAGACAGATCTGGTATGATCCGGGTGTTGCATAGGTATGCGAAGGATTGGCACTGGTATCGGAAGGAGAACCATCTCCCCACGTCCACAGGTAGGTCAGTTTTCCGCTACCCCAGGACTCATTGATAGCGGTATACATACCGGCAGTCGTGTCGCGGTGCATGTCAAAGTCGGCCGAGCAATGCGGATGCCTGCCGGTAATGGTGACGATGGTACAAGCCATGCATTTGTTGCTATCCGTTACGCATACGGTATAGGTACCGGGAACGAGGTGGTGAACCACCCGGGTGGTGTCGCCGTTAGACCAGGAATAAGCATAAGGCGCAGAGCCACCATGTACCATCACGGAAGCTGCTCCGTTGGCACAGGTATCACACGATGCAGTATGGGAGGCCGGAGAAACGATCAGATTGCAGATCACCTTTCCGGTCACAACCACATCTTCGCAGATCATGCTGTAGCAGCAGCCGGTATCGGTTATCGTCAGGCATGCCTTATAAGAGCCAGGGATCAGGTACTGGTGCACTGGATTGCGTCCATTCGCTTGTTGTCCATCCCCGAAGTTCCAGTGGAAACTGGCATGGGGTCCTGCAACGGAAGCTACATCATTAAAAGTAAGCACGTTGGCAGCTGTCTGGCTCCAGGCAAAGAGTGCCTGACAAGCGTCTTTCCTGGTCTTCACCGTATCGGTCACACAGGCGCTGCAACCGTTCCTGTCGGTCACACATACGGTGTAGATACCCGAATCCAGTCGGTTGAGCCAGGGTGTGGTGGCTCCGCCGGGAGTCCAGACATATTTATAAGGTGGAATTCCTCCCTGGATGTTGGTTATTCGGATCGACCCATCGTGTAGGGAAGAGCAGGAGGAGTTGTGGACCCTGGTCTGAACAGTCAGGTTACACATCACCGTACCGGTAACGGTGAGCGTGTCGCAATAAGCACTGTGACACCCGCCTATGGCAGCTATCTGCAGGCATACGGTATAATGTCCGGGGACGTTATAGGTATGGGTAGGGTTTTGCCCGCTTGCAAACGTGCCGTCACCAAAACTCCAATGGTAGATGGTACGCGCGGTTGTTCCTTTGGAACTGGTGTCGCTGAATGCAATGATGTTGGGGGTGGTCTGTGTCCAGGTGAAGTGGGCACTACAAGGAGGCAAGGCCTCCGGGTCTTTTGCCGGCAAGGAATTGACGGCGCTCATTATCCCGATTTGAATCAGAAACAGAGCAGAACTCATAACAGTTTGTTTCATGTAAAGTGTTTTTAGTGAACTTATACTTACTGATTATTATTTCCTTATTTCTTATATAATATTCCATGGCACAGGAAAAGTACATCACAGCCCTGCACAATTCAAACCACCTATCCCTTCATTAGAAGGAATTGCAGGTAGCAACCACCCAAACAAATACACTGAGACTCAATGCATTCCCCTACATATTTGCCAATGTTTCGAAGCCGGGTCCAAAACAGGTGCCAGTTAAAGTGTTTAAATAAGACAAACACAGCAATAGCGGGCTTTCCAGTCCTTTTTCTGTGCCTTGCTCACATAGTTCTTTTCAGATATTTGGGGTTCGGCGGGGAGGGGATTTCTTCAAACAGAATGTAGATGAAGGAGTTCAGTCAATTTATGCCATGCAATCGCATCGATTTTTGGGGTTTTGGAGGGGGGAAGGCTTGGGAGGAAAGGGCTAAAGCCCTCCGGGGAAGAGTTGATCTGTTGTTTTTATCCCCGCCCTAAAGGACGGGGCAAACCGCCCTAAAGGACGGGGCAAACGCCCTAAAGGACGGGGCAATTGATTAGAAATAGGTCGGGACAATATGTCCCGAATAGCGGAGGAGGAGCTAAATCTTGCTACACCAAGTCATTTGTACGTATATTTTTGCTATATTTGTACGTAAACAAATTCGTATGGATACCAAACTCACGCTCAAATTCGACCAGTCTATTATTGAAAAGGCTAAAGATTATGCAAAAAACCACCAAACAAGCCTTTCCAAATTGATAGAGAATTACTTGCTGAACATTACGAATGAAAAAGAAAAGAAGGAAGAAGAAAAAATAACCCCTCTTGTAAAAAGTCTGTCCGGAATTGTTGACCTTCCCAAAAATTTTAATCACAAAAAGGATTACGCAGATTATTTATTCAATAAGTACAAATAATGGAGAAGGTATTTGTTGACACGGATATTCTCCTCGATCTGTTAAGCAAACGAGAACCTTTTTATACTTCTGCTGCCCATTTGTTTTCGCAGGCAGACAAAAACACGATTAAAATCGCCGTTTCCTCGCTTTCTTTTTCCAATCTGAATTATATACTTTCCAAGCAATATTCTTCTGACCAGGCTCGTAAGAAATTACATGCCTTTAAGACCTTGGTAACGGTCCTCGCTGTAACCGAAAAGATTGTTGATCTTGCTTTATCCTCCGATTTCAAAGATTTTGAAGACGGGTTGCAATATTATACTGCCGTTGAAAATAACCTTAAAACCCTTTTAACTAGAAATTTAAAGGATTACAAATCAGCAGACATTGCTGTGATGACGGCCGAGCAATTTTTAAAGATTAAACGTGGATAGACCAGCGGAAAAAGGGCTAAAGCCCTCCGGGGAAGAGCTCATCTGTTGTTTTTAACCCCGCCCTAAAGGACGGGGCAAACGCCCTAAAGGACGGGGCAAACGCCCTGAAGGACCGGCAACTAAATGGAAAGTGGTCGGGATAAGATGTCCCGACCAGCGCTATTGTTTAATCACTTTTGTTTCAAACAGCAAACCGGGTTTCGAAAACACGCGAAGCAGGTATATCCCTGAGGGCACATCACTCAGGCTGATTAAGGTGCGTTTTTCCAATAGGTGAAGCGTTCCTCTCTTTTTCCCGCTCGCATCATACAACTCCAGAAGTGTTCCTTCCGGTATCTCCCGCTCACTTTCCAGGTAACAGGTCCCACCCGTTGGATTGGGATAAACCCCGAAGCCACTTTCCTGACGAATCACCGGTATACCGGTAGCCGAAGCCGCAAAGCGAATAATGGCTGCAGAGCCGAAAGGGACACTTACCTGTACGAGATGATTGGCAACTGGCAGGGATTGCCAGGAGTAAGCGGAAAGGGTGCCGTTGCTTGTTACCGCTTGTCCACCCAAGGTGGTGTGTAAGGTATCGGTGAAGGAAGGTGCTGTAAGCGTCAGCACCGAAGCGGTGGTATAGAGCCCACTCCCGGCATCCAGATCGATCACCGCATTTTGCAGGGTATCTTTATTGACAACAGTAGTATAAAGGATACCTGCGGTATCAATGACAGCGTATGAGTTCAGGTTGATATGATTATTCGTCACCGTTTGCGCCACAAACTTCCCTTTACTGCCTGCCTGAAACGCGAGGATACCGTAGTAGATAGGTCGCGCACTGTATTTCTTGTTTTGATAGGCTATCACCGTATAGGGCCCTCCCAGCGCCCCATGAAAGTTCACACCGGCACATCCTGCATTCGCCAGGGCATACATATAATCCAATGCCCACAAGGCTGATGCGAACGCATCACTCACGCTCCACTGCCCTCCGTTGTAAAACGAATTACACTCTCCCATCCGGAATGGAACACCTACACTGTCCGCTCCTTGCACCAGGGCTTTTACTTCCGATACAATAGCATTCATTTTGGCCGCACTCATCAATGCCACCACCTGCTTGCGCACAGGAGCAGCATTGGCTGCTCCCACATAATAATGCTGGGTGAGCAGGGAAAACTTTCCTTTCATCGCCCGGCAGAATGGAAGCGTAAATGTGCTGTAATTGGTGGCAGCGGTAGGGCCGGTAAGGATTGCCAAAGGACTATGCGCCAGAATCGTATCGCGGTATTGAAGGTACTGGGCTTCAAAATTGGCAAGCGTATAGGTGGTTGGACGCAGTCCGTTAGAATGATACAGATCGGCTTCATTACCTATCTCCCATCCTTTCATGGAGGTGGCATATTTCCCTTGTACATAAGACACTTCTCCGGATGCAAGAGCAGGATTAAAGTCACCCCCAAAATTAAGTCCCAGCAATACTTTACAACCGGCCTGCTTTGCAAATCCGAACAAGCTGTCGAGACCTGCTTTGGTAAAGCGGGTGGATGAGGCGCTTGCACTCAATGTGTCTTTATCCACCGAATTGCCTCCAATGCGGAGGGACTGCAAGCCCAGGGTTTGGAAAAAACGGATGAGGGTATCTTTATGAGGAGCGAAATATGCTTTGTTCACACTGTTCATCTCAAACGACAAGCCGGCAAAGTCGGGAGCTATTTGTTTTCCGGGGGAAGCTGGGCTCAGCAGAATGTGAATCGTATCCTGAGCATTGGAAAGGTGAAGCAGACTGAAAAACAAGACGATGGAAAAGAGGCCTTTTATTTGCATAAATAAAAGTAAGGAAAAAGGATGACGATACCGGTACGGCAGGAAAGGGCTAAAGCCCTCCGGGAAGGGTTGATCTGGTTTTTTTATCCCCGCCCTAAAGGACGGGGCAAACGCCCTAAAGGACGGGGCAACTGGTTGAGGGGTTGGTCAGGACAAGATGTCCCGACCAGCGTTGAGCTAGTGTTTACGGATACCGAGCAGCACATAGGTTACCTTCCAGCGGTCTTTCACGGGGTCTTCCAGGGTTTTGACAATATGTTTTCCGAACTCTGTTTCCATGGGATAGATTTCGCCCTTCCTGCGTTCGAGGGCTTCCATGTAAAATTTATCCACCATCGTTTCGGGATAGAACCAACCCAGGTCGCAGTTGAACTGATCCTGCCCCTTGGTTCCTGAATAGCTTTGACAGAGCTGATCAAAAGAGATCACACCCAGCTGGGCTTTGCGCAGCACATAAGCCCACTCCTTTTTGAGACTGTCGGGGGTGATGCCTTTGGGATCCAGCCAGATATTGCCTACTCTGAGCTTGACGGCCGAATCGATCGCTATCACTTTCAGGTAAATCAGAGCCGTGTCGTTTTCCAGGTATTTCACCACCTTGCCTTTCTCGGAATGAAAAGCTACCGAATCCAGTCTGGTAGGCAAGGGATGAAAGCTGGAATGCATCTGAGCCCGGTAACGCTGGTAGGGAAACTCGGAATAGCGGGAAAGGAAAACAGAGTCGTTCGTGCTTTCCCGGAACATAGCTACCAGCTTTTTCGGTGTCTGAGCATGAGTGGAAGCAATTCCGAACAGCAAGCAACTTAACAGATACAGGACTTTGTTTCTGATCATAACAGGATAATGAGGAAATAAAAAAGTGTTGACTTTGGCAGCTAACTGCAAGGTAAGGCTTCGGCGGGAGATAGACAACTGGGCGGGGCATCGCACAAAAGGGCTAAAGCCCTCCCAGGAATTGGGAATCTGGTTTTTTTATCCCCGCCCTAAAGGACGGGGCAAACGCCCTAAAGGACGGGGCTACTGCGGGGCGGAACAACATGTTCCGACCAGCGTAGACCAGCTTAGAGCCCGAGGCTGACGATCTTGCCGTCGGCCAGTTCGATGGTGCGGTCGGATGCTTTGGCGAAATCCACGTCGTGGGTCACGGCAATGATAGTCTGCCCCAGTTCATGAGCGATGCGCTGGAAGATGTCGAATACAATCTGTGTGTTCTTGGTATCCAGGTTGCCCGTAGGCTCGTCACACATAATCATTTTAGGGCTGTTGATGAGGGCTCTGGCGATGGCAATACGCTGCTGCTGCCCTCCACTGAGCTTGGAAGCCGGCTTGAGCGCCTGCTCTTCCAGGTCAAGCATCTTCAGGCGTTCGTAAGCCTGGTGTTCTATTTCTTCGTGGGAGAACTTGCCCCGTTTCAAAGCAGGAATCATGATATTCTTCAGGCAGCTGAACTCCGGCAGCAGGTAGTGAAACTGAAACACAAAACCGATGTGCTCATTGCGTATGGCAGCCAACGCATCGGGCTTCTGTCCTGTGATCTTTTTTTCTTCGACAAACAGCTCTCCTTCGTAATCGGTATCCATAGTAGACAGGATATACAACAAGGTGGATTTGCCGCTGCCCGATTTGCCAATCAGCGTGAGGAACTCTCCTTTATACGCCTCAAAGGTGATATCGTCCAGGGCTTTAAAGTCTACCGGGTCGTGGAAAAATTTTCCCACTTTACGTGTGCTGAGTACAACCTGCTTTTCCATTACCTTCTGAAGATTGCCAGTGGATCTACTTTAGCGGCCCTGCGTGCCGGGATATAACCGGCACAGAAGGTAACAATCATCCCGATCCAAGCCCCGCGTATGGCGATGGTGGGTTCAAACTGAATGGGGAAATACCCGATATCGGCTCCGATGTATACGTGACTCAGTGCGTATACCGGTGCGAGTGACAGGAGCACCCCGAACACGGTTCCGATAAAGCCCATGATGACGGCTTCCATCACAAAAATCCTCACCACATCTTTCCCTGAAAAACCGGTAGCCTTCAGGATGGCAATGTCATTCAGCTTTTGGGTGATGGTCATGTTGAGGATGTTGTATATCCCGAAGGCAGCCACCAGCAGGATGGCCCAGGAAATGCCTCCGAGCATGATGCCCCTGATCTTACTGCCGGCAACCGCCTGCTCATTGGCTACCTGCCAGGTTTCTACCGTATAGCCGGTGAGGTTCTGCAAAGGAATAACATACCCCGGTGTGCTGGCCGGATCTTTCACATTCACATAAATATCGGTTACGTAGTTGGGCCCTTGCCCCAGCAGCTGCTGGGCCGAAGCCAGGTTGACATACGACTTGCTCTTGTCGGTAAAGGCGAAACTTGTTTTGAATATCCCCACCACCTTCATCAGCTTCACCACCCCGGCAGCGGAGATGACATTGATGTTATCATTCATCTTCACATTCAATTTGTTTACGATACCCACTCCCAGCAAAATGCCGTTCGGGGTATTTACGAGGTTGCGCAAGTCACCGTCTATCATGGTCGACTCGATGTTAAACATGGCATTTGCTTCCAGGATATTCACTCCGTTGGCGACACCATTCACCTGGGACTTGCCATTGGTATAAAACAAGTTTGCCGTAACCAGCGGTGCCGCTGCCACCACACCGGGCTGGTGCTGGATATCACGCAACAGCTTCATGGGGTTTACCAGGTTCAGGCTGGTGTTTAAAATCTTGGGGTTGACGATGATGGGCAATCCTTCTTTTCCGTAGTCACGCACGAGTGGTTTGCTCATCTCGTCTTCTTTGTATACACGCAGGTGGGGAGCCGATTTAAAGATGGCATTGTCGGAATACCGGTTCACCCCCAGGGTGAGGGAGTTCATAAAGATATACATGGCGATACCGATGGTGACTCCCAGGGAGGCAACCAATGTCTGACGCTTCCTGGAGAGCAGGTGCGTAAACGCTATTTCGGTATTGACTCCTGTCTTCACTTGTTCTGATCTAATACGAGTACACTCTGTTCATCCAGTCCGCTGATGATCTCCACCCATTCGTCGGAAATAAATCCTGGGGTGACCACTACGATGCCTTTTCCTTTCACATTTACTTTGTTTCCAAAGCCGAGATAGGTGCGTGGAATCACCAGGGCATCCGGCTTTTGGCCTGTGATGATATTTGCCTGGAGCTGGGTACCGGAAATTTTAAAGTCGAGAGTGCTGGTAAATTCCACCTTTACATAAAACGACTGGGCCTGGTCATCGAAGGCCGGATAGATCTCGGTTACCTTGCCCGGATAATTTTTTTCCTTATTGGTGTTCAGTTGCACCTGCACTTCCTGCCCCAGTCTGACACGTTTGATATTTGTTTCATCCACACTCAGCTTGGCATAAATCTTACTCTTGTCACCTATCTCCGCAATGACATCCCCTCTGCGAACATAGTCACCCAGCTGCTTCAGTTTCTTATACACCTTCCCTCCTACTACCGCTCTGATCTCATTCTGATTTTTCAATACCCCGTTTACTTCTTTCTGGTTGTTCTGAAGAATCAGCTGCTGCTCCGCTTGCTGTTGCAGTTGACGGTAATTTTCCTGTTGCACCTGGAAAGCTGTTTTGGAATTTTCATACGCCAGTTCCACATTTTCATATTCCAGTTTGGATACGCTGTTGGTAGCCATCAATTTTTTGTACCGGTCGAGCTGCAGGGCATCTTCCTTTAATTTTTGTTCAGCCAGGTTCTTGCTGGCTTCTGCCTGTTTGAGGGAAGGTGCATCGGGACTCACATTCACCCGTGCAATGCTTAACAGTGCTTCGGCGCTTTGCGCGTTGGCCTCATTCTGTTTGTTTTCGATCACGGCCAGTACTTTGCCTGCTTTGAGGGTGTCTCCCTCGTCGAAATTAAGTTGAACGAGGTAGCCTTCGTTCTGAGCGGTGAGGTTGTACTTGTCGTCCGGCACAAGTATGCCCGAAGCAAAGACCGTTTCGGTAACCGGTTTCCTCACCGGTTTGGTCTCGTTGCTCTTTTGGGAACAGGAGTTCCAAAGCAAGGCTCCGCTCAGCAGCAGGGTTGTCCGGAAGAAGGTGCGTAAATGCATGGGTAAGGTGTTAGTATAGTCCGGTTAATTAAGCTTGTTGTTGATGTCAATGCGTCGCTGGAGGTAGAGCAGGTTTGCCATGGCACTGCTGTAGCTGAGACGTGTGCTTTCCATATCTGTAAAGGCAAGCAGTAGTTTATCAAAAGGCAGCACCTGCTGGGTATATTGGTCGCGTGCCATGCGGTAGTTCTCCGCTTTCAGCTGCCATACCAGTTTAGCTGCATTCAACTGGGATACCCCTTTTTCATAATCCGACAAGAGCTGGGTATTGTTCCCATCGTTCTGCAGTTTATTATGATCCATGTTGATGCGTGCGATCTCGTAATTGATTTTCGAATTGCGCGCAAGAACAATCTGATTCACATCCGGCAGGTTAACAGTGATCTTGGCTCCGAAATAAACAGCGTTGAGCCATTTCGTATTCGGGTTGGTATCAAAGAAACGGTCGTTGCTGTTTTGGTAGGTGCTGTTGGAATACAGGAGTGAAAGCACCGGCATATTCAGCAGGCGGTTGGTGCGCAGGTCAGCACGTGCAATTTCCGTTTGCAAGACAGCAGACTTGAACAGCAGCTGGGAGTTAACAGAAGGGGCAGCATTCCAGGAACTGTTATAATTCAGCTCACTCCCGAGCACGACATGTGCAGAGAGCGGGATGTCACACAATATCTTCAGGCTGGTGTACTGTTCATCCAGGCTGAGGAGTAATTGTTTTTCCTTGTCCTCCAGGTTAATCTTGCTGACGGAAGCATCGTTCACATCCTGACGCCGTACGAGTCCCTGTGCATACTTGTCACTTACTATCTGCAGCAGGGTATCGGTGGCTAGGGTGTTCTGATGTGTGATGGCGATCTGCTCCTGTATAGAAAGGATATTGAACCAGCAGGCGGCGATGGATTCAAAAAGGTTTTTCTTGTTCAACAGGATTGTTTCCTGGGTGAGGGCCACGTTCAGGTCGGCGCTGCGCACACGAGACCAGGCACCGGGGTTGATGATGTCTATCTGAGGGGTGATGTTAAAATTACTGACATACTCTTGGCCCAGTGTGATTTCCCTGAAAGAACCGGGAGGGCCTCCCAACAGGTTGGAGGGGATAAAGCTCACCGGGAGTTGGGTATTGTTGGTGAGGTTAAATGCTATCGGGCTGCGCAGGTTGATAATGTTGACCACTGAAGCCAGTTTTTGGTAACGCGCCAGAATCAACTGCTCGGCACCGGTCTTGCTCACCGAACTGTTCTTGTCTGCATAAGCAAAGGCCGAATCCAGGTTGGCCAGCGACACGTCTTGCTGTGCCAGGAAGCGGAAAGGAAATGCGATGATTAAAAGAAAAAGGATAATTGGCTTCATGGCCTCACTGAATGAATTGTTGGCGTAAAAGTCCTCTTAACCACCTACTAATTAAAGCAGTACCTGGGTGAAACGGACAAAAAGAAGGGTGAAACGTCTGACTGCGATCAGCCCAGTGACAGCCAGTGGAGAAAGTCGGCTGTTTTTTCCTTGCTGATGGTGATAGTCTCCGGAAACGCCACGCTCAGGTTGAGAGACAGCTTGCGGGAGAAATACTGGGAAGCATCCTTCACAGCAGGACGGTTGACGAGGAACTGGCGGTTGGCGCGGTAAAAGTCAGTCCCCGTAATTTTTTCGATCTCCTCCAGTGTTTTGGAAATGGAATAGGTTTTCTGATCAAAGGTGATGAGGTGAGTCACTTCCTGAGCGATGTAAAAAAGGGCTACTTCGCTGAGACGTATGGGCAGAATCTTATCCTTTTGATACACCAGCACAGAACCCTGTTTCAGCACCCGCTGGCTCTCAAAGAGGGGAAGCAGGGCCTCATAGGATACGGTCTTCTCTCCCATGTTCTTCCTGAGTTCGCGGTAGCGCTGCAGGGAAGCAGCGATGGTGGTACGGGTAAAGGGTTTCAGAATATAATCGATGCCATTGGCTTTGAAGGCACCGAGTGCATATTCGTCATAGGCGGTACAAAAGATGACGGGCAGTCCGGCCGGGGTGGATTTAAATATCTCAAAGCTGCTGCCGTCACCGAGCTGGATATCGCTGAACACGAGGTCGGGTGCTTGGTTTTTCTGAAACCAGGCTGTTGCTTCCTTCACCGAGCTGAGGCAGGCGAGTATCTGAGCCGACGCATCCACTTCCCGGATGGTCTCTGCCAGGTCTTCGGCCGTCAGCAACTCATCTTCAATGATCAGGATCTTCATGCGAATGGGTATTAAGCAGCGATGCTGTGTGGAAGCAAAGGTAAGAAAACGACAAAGGCAGAGTTGTCTGAAGTGATCTCCAGCTCTTGTCCGGACAACATGCGGTAGCGTTCATTCAGGTTAGCCAGCCCAAAGCCCAGTGACGACTCTGTAGTCTTCTTGGGTTGCACATTATTACTCACCCGCACCCGGTCGCCCGACAAGGAAACGGTTATCTGCAGCGGGTGCTCAACCGTCAGGGCATTGTGCTTGATTGCATTCTCCAACAAGAGCTGCAAGGCCAGCACAGGAAGAAAACCCGTTTGCAGCTTTTCTTCCGGCAAGTCGATCCGGAAACTCAATGCTTCACCGAAACGCATTTTCTGCATGTCCAGGTAGTCGGTACTCAGTTTTAATTCTTCCTGCAAACTCACCGTATTCACCTTGCCCAGGGAGATGCTGGTGCGCAGATAGTCCGACAGCTTCACCAGGTAGTTTCCGGCTTTATCGGCATCCCGGGGGATGAGTGCCTTCAGTGTGTTTAATGAATTGAATAAAAAGTGCGGGTGGATTTGCTGTTTGAGCTGCTGGTTGAGGGCTTCTACATTTTTGATACGGAGCTGGGCATTTTCCAGCTCCACCACGGCTTTGTTTTCGCGGATGAGGACCAGGTCCTGCAACACGAGAATGATGGTATTGATGGAAACGACAATGCAGAAACGCATTACATACATGAAATAGATGGTCTTACCCGGGGCCGCCAGGTTGAGGTAGTTGCGTTCATCCACAAACTGAGATGCGATCACCCGGACAATCACAATCGGGACAATGACGCATGCATAACTCCTCAGGTAACGGGAAAACTTGGACAAGGGCTTTCTTCCCGGCTTGTTCATGCGTATCGTCAAACCGATATTGACCGACCAGATCAGAAAGATGAAACAGGTGATAATGATGATAAATAGTCCGATAAGAGCCAGCGGAAAACTCTTCAGGAAAAAATAAGGTACGATGGAAACGGTGCCTATGGCAAAGAGCCCGATGATGGGAGAAGTCAACAGTGCCAGGCGAAACAGTTTTTTTACCGGGAGGTTCGGTTCCATGCCTTGCAAATTTAAATCATGCGCTTCTTTTTCAATCATACGCTTCCTTTAAACAGGCATTATCTTCCTTTAAACAGACAGAACCCGGGGTGAACCTACCGACTCATGATTTAAATCATCCAACGACTTACTCTTCTCTCCAATCCGGATTCTCATACAGCTTCAGGTAAACCTGTCCTTGCTGCACACTTTTTAACAAGCGCCAGGTGGGTTGTATGCGTTCAATCTGAGGGAGCAAGTCGGTATTGCAAACGTTGGAATGCAGGTAATAATGAAACTTGCTCAGAGGACCATCCAGCGCATTGGTAAACTGATAGTCGGGTCCTCCCAGGTTGCACAAGTTGTTGTTGTCTATCAACGGGAATTGCGTGGCAATGGCCTCGGGAGGAATCTGTTCCTTTTGAATAAAAGCAATCATTTCTTTTTTGAGTTGAAAGAAAGGCATCACTTTCAGAGACGTGTCCCATCCGTTGCTGAAGCGCTCGGGATAGATCCAGCAATTGCCGCTGAGCAGGCCCAGCGCGAGGAGTAGCGCAAGTCCCCTGCGGGCAGCGGGGCGCAGGTCCTGCAGCACATAACACACTGCCAGGCAAAGGCCCGCATACACAATAAGAAAATAGCGGGCACTGCTTGGGTTGGAGAGGGGCACCATCAAGGCCAGAAAAACGATTAAAGGGATAACGACAAAAGCCAGCAGGAAGCGAAACTCGCGGGACTGCTTCCCTCGCCGAAAATAGCTCCACACCCCTGCTCCCAGCACCAGCCACAGAAAAACACGGCCAGAGTCAACGAGTTTCCAGGAAATGAAAATGAACTGACGCCCCATGTCGCGCAGCCCCAGCACCTGCTCTTCGGCATGCTCCCTTACGGGAGAAAAGAAGTACCAGCCCGTGTAATGCTTATGTACCACAGCCCACCCTGCCACACCGAGTATCATGGGCAGGTAGGCAATCAGTAATTTGGGTCGGAGCCGCCCCTGGCGGTAAACGAGGAGGCAGTGTATCAGAGCGATGGACAATGCGGCAAAGATGCCCCGCATGCTGCTGAACGCCAGCAACACAAGTATACCGGAAAAGATCACCATCCGTTTTTCGAGCATAGCATTGAGTGCGGCCAGAAAGAAATACAGCAGCAACACGTCATAACCCATCAGGATGCTTTGGGTGGTCAGGGCCGGCTCGAGGCAGAGCAGCAGGAGCGCATAAGGCAGGACAGGACGAGTCAGGTACTTGCCTGCCAGACGTACATATTCATATACCACTCCCAGCAGAAAAGGCAGGAGTGCCAGGTGAGACACGAGCAGGGTTCTGCCGAAAAGCTTCCAGCAACAAAACATCCAGGAAGCATAGAGCGGAAACCCTCCCGTATCAATATCGGAAGAGAGGGGTGAAAAGGTATACCCGTGTATGTAAAATTCGTTGGCCTGATGAGCAAAATAGGTGACATCCCAGAAAAAAGGAACCTGCCACGCGAAGAGCGTAAGCAAGGTAAAAAACGCGAAACCGGCAGCCAGGAGGTAGTTTCTCTTCATCGGTCCCTAAATTTACTGCTTTCCTATTCAGATCGGCCTGAAACCGATTCGAATTACTTGTTTTTAGTCAGATTTCTTCCAAACCCGTCATCCACTCATGCAAAGCCTCCATTCACTCATTCCCGACTGAGCCAATCCTTTCTTATGCTTATATTTAGCTACTTATCTAATCTAACGCTTTCTTATGTCTTCTTACTCCCTGAACGGTTTATTTACACCGCTGCGTCCGTACTTTCTTTTTTTTGCCAAAAAATGCAATTTTCTCCCACGTACACGGCAAATGAATACCTTTAAGACACCCGATCATTCGCTCCTGACCAGGCAAACTCACAGGAGGAATCCAGAGACATCCGCTATGCAACAAAACACGTTGAATACCGCTCTTTTTTTTCTGCTTGTACTTCTTGGCGTAAACACAACTACTGTTACCGCACAGGAACACGCCCCGCTTCCGGACTCCCGGGAAATGCTTGCCCGTGCAGAGAAGTTGTATAATGAAGAAAAGTATGACTCTTGTATAGCATTGTGCTCCCGGATAAGTGTGAACGACTCCAACTATTACGAAGCGTTGCACAAACAGATTTCGGGTTACCTCGCCGCTAAGAAAGACAGCCTGGCTGTGATCAGCGCGCGGGAAGCCTTGCTGCATAAGACCCGCTTTACCTATGCCTTTTACAATCAGTTGGGAGTGGCCTATATTGCCCTCGACCGAAACGAAGAAGCTGCAACCACCTTCCGTACTGCCATTGCCCGGTACCCTTATGAGAACCTGCTCTATTACAACCTGGCCATAGCCCAATACAAACTCAAGCGTCCGGATGAAGCGGTGGCGTCGCTGGAAAAGGCAATTGTGCTGGAACCCTATTACGCAAAGAGTCACCTGAAGCTGGGCATGATTTGCCTGGAGCAAAACAAGATCGTGCCGGCCATCCTCTCCCTGGAGATGTTCCTGATACTCGAGCCCGAATCACCCAATGCGAAGGAAACCATTTTGTTGCTGGAAAAACTGGTCAAGGGCGAGCTGGAAGCAACCACCCCTCCTGCTGCCACGGTCACCAATACCAGTGGAACGGATGATTTTTCGGAAGTGGAAGAAATTCTTAAATCGAAGATTGCCCTGAACAAAAAGTACAAGTCTCAAACCAAACTGAACTACGACCTGGTTAAACAGATACAGGTGCTTTTTGAAAAACTGAAGTACGACAAAAACGACAAAGGTTTTTTCATGCAAAACTATGTGCCGTTTTACAGCGACCTGTTTGCCAAAGAGCATTTCGAGGCCTATGTATACTATTCCATGACTTCGGTAGCAGATGAAGACATGACCAAGTGGTTGAAGAAAAACAAATCAAAAGTGGAGTCATTCACCTCCTGGGCAGCCGGCTTCCTGAATAACAAACGTGCCACCGGGCAAGTGGTGATTAACGGAGAAAAAACCACCGCCCCCCTGTGGTACTTCCCTTCCAACAGCCTCGAAGCCATTGGAGCTGAAAACGAAAAGAAGAAACCCATTGGATACTGGCAGATTTTTTACGCCAACGGAGAGCTGGAGGCAGAAGGACTTTATACGGACGGAGAAAAAAGCGGTTCCTGGAAATGGTATTACGACAATGGAGTGCTGAAAGAAGTTTCCCACTTCCGAAACGGCCTGCGTAACGGCACCACCGAGCTCTATACCGAAAGCGGATTGCCCTCTTCCCGTTCCAACTACACAGATGACAAGCTGGAAGGTGATTATACAACCTTCTTTATCTCAGGCGACCCGGAGATTGTCCTTCACTTTAAAGACGGAAAGAAAGCAGGTCCTGCCAGCTATTTCTATCAGAACGGAAGCAAACGCTATGAGCTGAATTACCTGAATGATGAGATAGACGGCGCCTTTCAGGAATTTTATACAAGCGGAGAACGAAGCATGGCCTGCACCTATTCACAAGGAAAAAAGAACGGACCCTATACCTCTTATTTCCGCAACGGAAAGAAAGAGTCGGATGGGGCAGACAAGGACAACCAGCCTGCCGGTCCCTGGAAATATTATTATGAAAGCGGGCAATTGGAGAAGGAAGGGGAATATAGCCCTGAAGGAGAACCCAAAGGAGACTGGAAATTTTATCACGAAAACGGTCAGCTCAGCGATGAAAAGCCTTTCTCAGACAAGGGGAAGCTTTCCGGCAAGCTGGTATCCTACGACAAACACGGCAAGCTGAGTTATGTGCATGAATATAAAAACGGAGCTTTCCTCAGCTACCAGGATTATGACGTTGCCGGAAAAGTCATCGCCGAAGGCAAGGGCAACAACAAGAAGTTCCCGGTAACCTATAAGTTCCCGAACGGCAATACGGAGACAGAAGGGCTTTTGGAAGACGGAAAAAAAACGGGACTTTGGAAATACTATATCCCGTGCGGAAAACTGGCCCGTAGCGAAAACCTTGTAAAGGACGAGTTGAACGGAATAACCAGTGAATACTATACCAACGACACACTGGACAACCGCGTAAACTATGCCGACGGGGAGAAGAACGGTTACTTCCGCTCCTACTATAAAAACGGAAAACCTTTTTGCGAAGGGTGGTATGTACACGACAAACAATGCGGGGAGTGGACCTTCTACAACGAAAAAGGCACCCGCATCTCGGTGGAATATTACGACAAGGGCATTGTGAGCGGCTGGCAGCAACACTATTTCCCTAACGGAAAACTGGCATACAGCACCTACCTCGAAGAAGACCTCCTGCTCAAGGGCAGCACGTATGACAGCAGCGGCACGGGAATAGCTACTCTAACGACAGAACTTCCTGCCGGCAGCGGCACCTATACTCCCTTGTTTTATTCCGATGGGAGCCCCCGCTCCACCAAAGTGTTTCGCAACGGATGCGCCACGGGCAAATACACGCTCTACTATGCAAACGGCAAACCGGAGCTCATCGGCAACTACCAGATAGACAAGATGCAAGGACTCTGGACCGCCTACTGGGAAAACGGACACGAACGGTATGAAGAAAATTATGTGGACGGAAAACTTTCGGGCACGGCCAAACGTTATTATGCAGACGGTACACTTGCTTATGAAGGCACCTATGTATCGGGGAAGCCCATCGGGAAATGTGTCTACTACCACGAAAACAAACAGCCGGAACTGGAACTCAGCTATGAGAACGGGAAGCTGGAAGGCCCCACCACCGTATACAGTGCTGACGCAGGGCAAGTGGTCTATGTGCGGAAATTCGAAAACGATATTCTCGTGGCTTATACCTACAAAGACAAGGAAGGAAACCTGTTACCTGACATCCCTGTAAAAAACGAGTCGGCCCGTATTGTGGCTTATTTCCCGAATGGAAACAAATCCGTAGAAAAAGAAATCAGAAACGGGTTTGCTTATGGTCCCTTTACCGAATACTTTTCAAATGGTAAAGTTAGTGAAACAGGCACCTTGGCCGAAGGCAACAAAGAGGGTGTATACAAAACGTATTATCCGAGCGGGCAATTGAAAAGCGAAGAAAACTATTATTACGATAAGAAAGACGGAGCCTGCTCCTATTTCTTCGAAAATGGTAAACCTGAGCGGATAGAACATTATTACCTGGATGACAAACACGGGAAATGCATGACCTATGATCAATCGGGGAAAGTTATCAAATCGGAAAACTACTATTATGGAATCGCGGGTTCGACAAAGTAAGTATTCGGGGATATTTGCTGGTTTGCTTTGCTTCACCGTTTGCTGCGGGTTGAAGGCACAGGAATATGACTACGAGCAACTGAAGAAAAAGTATGGGGACGAGAATGCTGTTTTTCTGAAGCGGGAAGACCATGCAACGGTGAAGATTTCTGACGGGGAGCTCAAGATATTCAGCGACCAGTCGGAGGACATGCTCATGCTGAGTGAAAAAGCCAATATTTACGGGGAGAAAGCGATCTATTACTCCTACTTCAATGACATCTCCGATATTGAAGCCAACACGCTTGTTCCGCAGAAAGGAAAATTCAAGTCGGTCAAAGTGCGCAATATTGTGGAGAAGAACGACATCTCTGAAGGCAATTTTTATGACGACAGCAAATCCAAGAATTTCGTCTACTCCGACATACAACCCGGAGCAAGAACGGTCTTATCCTACCGGGAAGAGACGAAGGAGCCCCGCTTCTTCGGGTCTTTTTATTTCAGCTCCTATGTCCCAACCGCCCAGGCGGAGTTCTCGGTTACCTTTCCGAAAGAAGTGACGCTCAGTTACAAACTGTTCGGGGCAGATGAAAAGACCGTACACTTTACCCAAACAGAAAACCGCAACACGATTACCTACACCTGGAAAGCTACCGACGTCCGGAAATATCAGCTGGAAGAAGAGTCGCCCAATATCCGCTATTACGAGCCCCATATCATTGTGCGCATAGATAAATATACCAGCGATGGAAAGACCAAAAACATTCTTGCCGGGCCGGAGGGACTGAACAGCTGGTACTACTCCATGGTCAAGGATATTAATAAGGTACCCAATACCGCCCTGGCACATGTCGTTGATTCGCTTACTGCCAATCAGAAAACGGATATGGACAAGGTGAAACAGATTTTCTATTGGGTGCAGGACAACATCAACTATGTGGCATTTGAAAACGGTCTGGGTGGTTTTGTTCCCCGGGAAGCATCGGCCATTTGTGACAAGCGTTACGGCGATTGCAAAGACATGGCCAGCATCATCGTGTATATGCTTGGCCTGGCACATATTCAGGCTTACCATACGATGATCGGCACCCGCGACATCCCCTACTCTTATGCCGATGTGCCCATGCCGCTCTCCTGCAACCATATGATTGCTACTTATATTGCCGACGGCAAATACTATTTTCTGGATGGCACCGGTAAATATGCACCTGTGGGACTGCATACCTCCATGATACAAGGTAAAGAAGCACTCATATCGAAAAGCGAAACCACTTTTGAGATTGTAAAGGTTCCGGAAATACCTGCCTCCACCAACCAGATTCTCGATTCGGTGGAAGTGGTACTGAAAGACAAAGAAGTGAGGGGAACGGGTTATGTTCAGGCGACGGGGTATCTGAAAATAGGACTGACACATAACATGCAAAACAAGACAGCAGATGAAAACGCCAAGTTTTTAAAGCGCTACCTCCTGAAAGGCAACAACCGTTTCCAGATAGATTCATCCAGTTATGACAACCTGACCGACCGGGAGAAACCCTTGCATGTGCATTACGCATTTAATGTTGCCGATTATGTGACACGCAACGGAGATGAAGCCTATGTGAATATGAATATGGACAAGACCTTGCAGAATGAACTGATAGACACAGATAAGCGCAAGACAGAACGGATGTTTAATTACAAATACATTCAACGCTATACGACTACCCTGCAGGTGCCCGACGGATATACGTCAACCTACCTTCCCGAAAACACTTCCTGTAGCGACCCCCGCTTTGGTTTTGAGATTACTTACCGGCAGGTGAAAAACAAAATATACCAAAGCAAAACAATTACCATAAACACGTTGATGCTGGAGCCGGGTGACTTTGCCGCCTGGGATAAGATGATCAAACAACTGAATAAAGCCTACAACGAATCCATCATTCTCAAAAAATTGCCCAACTGATCCGTTATGAAAAAGATCTTCCTGCTATTTCTGTTTTTTGCAACCGCTTTCGTTGCCAAGGCCCAAACACAATCCAAGGAATATGAAAAATACGACTGGGAGAAAGATCCGAAACCCCATGTGTTGACGGAATCCGAGGCAAAAGAAAACGACCTGATCCTGAAAGACCTCAAGATCATGGAATATGCCTATAACGACAAAGGAGAGCTCAACCTCTTCGAGACCGTGCACAAAATAATCCGCCTGAATACCGACAAGAGCATTGAGGAAAACAATAAAATTTACATCTCCCTGCGCGAGATGATGGAATTTATAGACCTGAAGGCACGCACCATTTCCAAAACAGGCAAGATCACGTTACTCAATAAAAACAATGTGAAGGATGTGGAGAACTTTGAAAACAGCGGTCCGTTTAAAATATTCGCTGTAGAAGGGGCCGAGCTGGGAAGTGAGATTGAATACATTTATACCCTGAAGAAATACTCCTCTTACTTCGGCACCGAGCGCATGCAGTATACCACCCCCCGGAAAGAGGTCCGCTTTGATTTGGTATTCCCGGAAAACCTCACCTTCGAAACCAAGTGCTACAATAACTTTCCGGAGTTCACCAAAGACACCACGATCACCGGCAAAATCCGGCTGACCGGTAAATGTGCTTATATACCAGCGCTGAAAGAAGAAAAATATTCTGCCTACGATGCCGACCGCATGCGTGTGGAATACAAGCTGGCTTACAACAAATCCAAACCCGGAAAGCGCCTGCTTACCTGGAACGATGCTGCCGAGAGCTATTACACCTCCACCTATACCATTTCAAGCAAGGCCAAATCGAAGGTGCATGACTTTGTCAAGCAGCTCGACCTGGGTAAACTGAGTACCGAAGAAAAGATCCGTAAAATAGAGAGCGAGGTGAAAACAAAATTCGCTATCAGTACCGAAACCAAGGAAGACTATTACGATGTGGAGCGTATCCTGAAAAACAAATATGCGAACGCCACCGGTATCGTGAAACTGTACATGGCGGTGTTCGACGATGCCGGCATAGACAGTCAGCTCGTATTGACCTGTGACCGTACCAACAAAAAATTTGACGGCACCTTCGACACCTGGAACTACCTGAACGATTACCTCATTTATTTTCCGGAAGCCAACAACTTCATAGCTCCCGATCAACCCCTTATGCGGTATGGGTTTATTCCGGCAACCTTTACGAATACAGACGGACTGTTTATTAAAAAAGTAAGCATCGGTGACTATGAAACCGGGGTTTCCAAAATAAAAAACATTCCTGCATCGGACTATACGCTCAGCTACAACAAGCTGTATGAAGACATTCGCCTCGATCCCGACCTGGGCGGCCTGTCTATGCATATCAAACAAACCTATACCGGTTATGAGGCACAGGCCTATCAGCCCATCTACGGTTTTTTACCGGATGAAGACAAGAAGAAGCTGACCGAGGCACTGCTGAAGATCCTCGGCAACGAAGGCACAGTGAGCAATGCCAAAGTGAGCAATGTGGATGAGCATTCCATCCTCGTGAACCCGTTTATGGTAGAAGGTGATTTGAAAACGTCTGCTGCGCTGGAAAAGGCAGGCAACAAATACCTGTTCAAGATTGGCAGCCTCATCGGCCCTCAGGCCGAGTTATACCAGGAAGACACGCGTAAGACGGATGTAGAAAACCAGTTCAACCATGGCTACTACCGGGAAATCAATTTCACCTTGCCCGAAGGCTACAAGATCAGCAATACGGATGCGCTGAACATCGATGTGTTTGATGCAGAGAACAACGAGCGCACGATGGAATTCAAATCATCCTTCAAGCTCGACGGGGACAAGCTTCAGGTGATTATCGATGAAGACTACCGGAAAATAAATTATCCCTTGTCGAAATTTGAGGCTTTCCGTAAAGTGATCAATGCCTCGGCTGATTTTAATAAGATTGTATTGGTGCTGGAGAAGAAATAAAGCGAAGCATGAAAAAGCAGCCCCGTCTCAAAGCATGGGGTTGATTTTTTAATCACTTTTTCATTTTTCGATTCCCAAGAGACGTTAAACCATCCCTTTTTATATTTGTCCTAACAAAGTCCTTTTCGGGACTTTTGAGTTGATGTTCTTTAAAAACCAAACACATGAATAAACACGTACTCCTTCCTATACTGGGTATTTTTCTGGCTCTCCATACGTTTGGCCAATGTGCCCTCACGATCAATACCTTTTCACCCACCTGTCATGGAACCTGTGACGGGGCAGCCAAGGCGGTGGTGACAGGCGCCACGGGTCCTTTTACCTATTCCTGGAGCACCACACCGTCCCAAACCACCCAGGCCCTCACCGGCTTGTGTGCAGGAACGTATACCGTCAAGGCAAGCAATGGCTCCGGATGTTCGGTCACGAAAAGTGTGATTCTTGTTCAGCCTGCAGTACTGGCAGTAACCACCACACAGGTAAATGACAAGTGCAATGGCAACAGCACAGGAGTTGCCAACGCCACCGTCACGGGAGGAACAGCTCCTTATTCTTACAGCTGGTCTACCACACCTGCTCAGTCCACCAAGATCGCCCGTAACCTTCCTGCAGGAACCTATACCCTGGAGGTGACGGACAGCAAGGGATGCCTGACATCCACAAGCATCACCATTACCCAACCCACAGCACTCAATGTCTCCGCTTCCTCGACGAACACCACCTGTGGCGGAGCCACCGGGACAGCAGCTGTGACGGTGAGCGGAGGGGCTCCCCGTTATACTTATGCCTGGAACACCACTCCCGTTCAAACCACCGCTTCGCTGAACAATTTACCTTCCGGATCTTATACGGTGACGGTGACCGATTCCAACGGCTGTCAAAAAACAGCAGTAGCAACTGTAGGCAATACCGGAGGACTCACAGCCACCTGCAACCATACCAATGTAAGCTGTAACGGGGTCAGTAACGGTTCTGCCACGCTCACCGCATCGGGAGGCACCGGACCGTATACGTATTCCTGGTCTACCTTCCCCTCGCAGACAACGGCTACCGTAACCGGTCTCCCGTCAGGCACTTATTATGCCAATGTGAAAGATGCTTCGGGCTGTTCGTTTACGCTTACCGTTACCATCACTCAGCCAACTGTATTAGCCGCAACGGTCACGCATGTAAATGTGTCCTGCAAAGGAGGTGCGAATGGGGCGGCTACGGCAGCGGCTACCGGTGGTACTGCTCCCTATACGTATTCCTGGAACACGACACCGGCACAAACCGTGGCAAACGCTACCAACCTGTCAGCTGGAACTTATACTGTGACGGTGACCGATGCACATGGATGCAGCATAAGCAAAACGGCAACGCTCACTCAGCCTGCCACTAGCCTGAGTGCTACGGTAACTCACCAGAACGACAAGTGTCACGGAGGCAGCGGAGCCAGCGCGACGGTGACTCCTGCAGGAGGAACTACACCTTATACGTATTCCTGGTCCACCACTCCCGCACAGACAACCAAAACAGCTACCGGATTGGCAGCAGGGCAATACAATGTGCTGATTACCGACAGCAAGGGTTGCATTACAATTGACAGTGCGAAGATCACACAGCCTGCCGCAATCGTACTCAGCACCACAACCATCTCTTCCGGCTGCGGCGCCGCTTCCGGCAGTGCCACAGTGGCTGTTACGAGCGGTGGCGTGCATCCGTTTTCCTATTCCTGGAACACCACTCCCGGCCAGTCAACCGTAACGGCTTCGGCTTTACCGGCAGGAGTATACATTGTTACCGTTACCGACTCTAACGGGTGTAAGGGCAGTGCCAGCGCCACCATCAACAATGCCGGTGCAGCTGCCGTCACCATTTCATCCAGCACCAATGTCAGCTGTCGCGGAGGAGCCACCGGTTCTGCAACGGCCGCGGCCAGCGGAGGAACAACACCTTATACTTACTCCTGGAACACCACTCCTGCTCAGACAACAGCTAGCGCTACCGGGCTGAGCGCAGGAAGCTATACGGTGACCGTTACCGAGCCTAACGGTTGCAGCTCCATCGCCACCATCCGCATCACCCAGCCTGCCAGCGCCCTTAGCGCCACCCTGGCACAAACGAATGAGGCCTGTAACGGAACGGGTACGGGTACAGCAACCATTACCGGTGCAGGAGGCACCCCAGCCTATTTCTATTCCTGGAACAGCACACCGGCACAGTCGACATCCACAGCCGGAGGACTTCCGGCAGGTACCTTCACCTGTGTATTGACAGACTCCAAAGGATGCACTATTTCAAAGACCGTAACGATTACCCAACCGTCAGCCATCACCGGAATCGTGACCAAGAATAA
>Ga0206898_10079_pt1 | contig 28271 bp, 26 predicted proteins | sample Alteio_BWOrgHeat_50_FD_153237 | JGI IMG/M metagenome (GOLD analysis project Ga0206898, IMG submission 153237) | Enriched cells from forest soil in Barre Woods Harvard Forest LTER site, Petersham, Massachusetts, United States -... | ecosystem: Environmental > Terrestrial > Soil > Temperate forest >...
TTGATTGCTGATAAATATTTATCGGTTCAATTGATCCTTTGAGCTTGGTCAGCCGGTTTTCTTTGCATACTTGTTCAACCGCATTCACCCATTGTATGCCGGCCGTCGGCCCGTTCCATGAATATGGGGGTTCGTCATCGGCAACAACAGCGTTTGGCGTATACAAAGCTGCAACTGCTTCAATATTAAAATTATCAGTGGAATGGATTACGGCTTTAATAACATTCATCACTTCGGCTGGGGGCACCGTGTCGTTTATTGCGGCCACCGGCACGCCTGCACCGCAATAAATATGACGGATATTTCCCAATGCTTTGCGGGGGCTGATAAGCAATGTTAGCGCAAATAGGCCAGTAGCGGTTATAAACAGAATACGCTTTATCATAAAAAATGTCTTGGATTGGAAGCCGTCGTTGTCAAAATCCGAAGTTAAATTACATAAATGCTTTTATACTATGAAATAAAAAATCCTGAGCGGGGATTGGATTTGAACGAGGTTTATACCTTTGCACTATGGACACCATTACCTGGCACGATTTTGAAAAAGTAGCGCTGCATGCAGGCACCATCCTCGAAGTGGCAGATTTCCCGGAAGCACGCAAACCGGCGTACAAGGTAAAGGTCGACTTTGGCCCGTTAGGCATTAAATGGTCGAGTGCGCAGATCACTAAACACTACAGCAAAGAGGAATTGACCGGCAGGCAGATTTTAGGCGTCATCAACTTCCCCGAAAAGCAGATCGCCAACTTTAAATCCCAATTTTTAATTACCGGCCTGGCCGATGATAATGGAGACATTGTTTTAGCAGCCATTGATAAGCCGGTACCAAACGGCAGTAAACTTATATAATGAGGTATATTAACTTTGGCGATGAACCGAGTATTTCGCCCGATGATTTTTTTATGAACGAAGCCATCAGGGAGGCAAAATTAGCTTTGGCCGAGGACGAGATACCCATTGGGGCCATAGTTGTTTGTAAAGGAAAGATCATTGGCCGGGGCCACAACCTTACCGAGCGGCTGAATGATGTTTCAGCCCATGCCGAAATGCAGGCACTAACTGCCGCTGCCAACTTTATGGGAGGCAAGTATCTGCAGGATTGTACGCTGTACGTTACCCTGGAACCGTGTGTAATGTGCGCAGGTGCATGTTACTGGTTCCAGCTCAGCCGGATTGTTTTTGGTGCTTATGACGCCAAACTTGGCTTTGGACGCTTGAACCAAAAAATCACCCACCCCAAAACCATCATAACAGGCGGGATCCATGAAAATGAATGCGCCGAATTGGTGAGAGGTTTTTTTAGAAGTAAGAGGAAATAAGGGAGTAGTCGATGGTCGATAGTCCATGGACCATGGCAGCAAATGTTTAAAACTATGGACTATGGTCCATTGACTATGGACTAACAAAAAACATTACATTCATTTAAAACAAAATCACATACAACCCTTTATATTTGTTACGTACTATCATTAAACTTTAAACTTAACATTATGGCATTTACACTACCGGCGTTACCTTACGCTACCGATGCACTGGAACCGCATATTGATAAAATGACCATGGAGATCCACCATGGCAAGCATCACCAGGCTTATGTTACCAACTTAAACAAAGCATTGGAAGGAAAACCTGAAGCTGATAGCAGCATTGATGATATTATAAAAAATATCTCGAAATTCCCGATGCCTGTTCGTAATAATGGCGGTGGCCATTACAACCACAGCTTATTCTGGACACTGCTTTCACCTGGTGGCGGCGGCGAGCCAACGGGCGCACTTGCAGCAGCAATTAACAGCACCTTCGGCACATTTGCCGATTTTAAGACTAAAGTTAATGAAGCCGGAGCTACCCGTTTCGGATCCGGTTGGGCATGGCTTATCGTTACTGCTGATAAAAAACTGGCCGTAACTTCAACCCCTAACCAGGATAACCCGCTGATGGATATTGCTGAAGTGAAAGGCACACCTATTTTAGGTATCGATGTTTGGGAGCACGCCTATTACTTAAAATATCAAAACCGTCGCCCTGATTATTTGGCAGCCATCTGGAACGTGATCAACTGGAACCACGTTGCTGAATTATATAGCAAAGCGTAGATTTAATCCAATAACGGGAAATAATATTAAGCGGCAAGGTTAAACAATCTGCCGCTTTTTTTATATAATTAATTATGAAAGCAATTGTTCTTGAAGCCGCTGATAAGCCATTAGTTTTCAAAGAAGTTGAAACGCCCGTTTTAAAACCGGGCGAGGTTTTGGTAAAGATAAAAGCTGCCGCGTTGAACCGCCGCGATTATTGGATCACCATCGGCAAATACGCTAATATAAAATACCCCATTATTTTAGGTTCTGATGGTGCAGGTATTGTTACTGAAGCCGGCAGCGATGAAGATAAGCATTGGATAGGTAAGGAAGTGATTATTAATCCCGGCTACGGTTGGGGGAATGACGAAAACTTTCAGTCGAATGAGTTTAAAATATTGGGGCTGCCTGATAACGGCACGCTTGCAGAATATGTAAAAGCACCGGCCGAACAGCTGCATCCCAAACCATCGCATCTTAGCTGGGAGCAGGCTGCCGCTATTCCGCTCGCGGGCTTGACAACTTACCGGGCCTTATTTGTAAAAGGCAAAGCCGTAAAAAACGACAAGGTATTAATTACCGGTGCGGGCAGCGGCACAGGGACCCTGGCATTACAATTGGCCGTGGCAGCAGGATGCAAGGTGTTCGCCACTTCCAGCTCGGATGAGAAAATTGAACGGGCAAAACAGCTGGGTGCAATAGTAGGGGTAAATTATAAATCGGAAGATTGGGCAGAGCAACTGCATGGGCTTTCCGGAGGCTTTGATCTGATCATTGACAGTGCTTTGGGCGACGGATTTGCCAAATTGCCCGATCTTTGTGCGCCGGGCGGACGAATTGTAATATTTGGCGGAACAGCAGGCAATATTCCCGCATTAAATGGCCGCAAGATCTTCTGGAGGCAATTACAGATAATAGGCACCATGATGGGTAGTCCGCGTGATTTTAGCGATATGCTTGATTTTATAAATACGCATCAGATTATGCCTGCAGTTGATGAAGTATTTGCGTTGGCCGATGCGGCAAAGGCGGTGAGTAAAATGGAGCATTCATCGCAGTTCGGCAAAATTGTACTTATAGCATAAATGCTATGCTTGAACTAAAAGTTGAAGCCATACAATGGGAATTGCCAGATACGGCCACCATCTTTTTTACAGGACAGTCAGGTAAAAAGATTTATTATAAAGCCGGGCAGTTTATCACGTTAGTGTTTTCCCATCACGATGAGGAAATCCGGCGCTCCTATTCTTTAAGTTCATCGCCTGATGAAGGACTGCTGTCAATTACAGTTAAGCGTATCTCAAACGGCGAGATCTCGCGTTTTCTGCTTACCAAAGTAAAACCTGGCGACATTTTGATTGCTGTTGAGCCCGCCGGAAGATTTACTATAACGGGCACGGAAGCCGAAAAGGACATTTTTCTTTTTGCAGCAGGCAGCGGCATTGTGCCGATACTTTCACAACTCAAATATGCACTGGCCCGACCGGGCAAAAGCAATATAGTATTGATCTACAGCAATAATAATAAACAATCCGTTTTATTTAAGGAACTGTTGGATGAGTTAGCCGCAAAACATTCCGACAGGTTTACTATCGTGCACCTGTTAAGCAGCGCGGGTAACAGATTGAATAACCTGACGGTTGAAACCCTTGTTCGCCAAAACGTTAAGTACGACCTGGTCAAAGCTGAGTTTTATACCTGCGGGCCTTTTAGCTATATGCGGATGATCAGGCTTACCTTGTTATTTATGGGACTTGCAGAGTCGCAAATCCGTAAGGAAAACTTTGTGCTCGAAACTATCCCTGTACCGCAAAGCCCTATCAATTTTCCGCCCAGGAATGTTCATATTTATTTTAACAATGAAATATACGATTTAGTAGTTGGTGAAAACCAATCTATACTCCAGGCAGCACTCCAAAATAACGTTCCACTCCCCTATAGTTGCCGCGTGGGCGATTGCTCCACTTGTGCAGCAATATGCAAAAGTGGAAAAGTAACCATGGTAAAAAATGACGTGCTTACCGATGCTGATCTTGCCGCCGGGTGGGTCTTAACTTGCACCGGGTACCCAGTGACGGGCGATGTGGTCATTGGGTTTTGACTTCGCTATGAAAATGGACTCATTGAACCATGGTTCCTAATATTTTTAGCAATTTCAATAGCTTATTGCAATAAAATCTGCACATTTGCATATTCGTAATCTCCACATCCAACAATGTCAAAAACAAGGTTCGCATATTTCTGTCAAAGCTGTGGTTTCGAGGCTGCTAAATGGCTGGGCAAGTGCCCGTCATGCTCACAATGGAACACCTTTGTTGAAGAAGTTATTGAAAAGGATAATAAATCCGTACCCACATGGAAAACTGCATCTACATCCTTGCAGCGCGCTAATAAACCAGTACAGGTTACCGATATTACTTTTAACGAAGAAGACAGGTTGCTTACGCCGGATAAAGAATTTAACCGCGTTTTAGGCGGGGGTATTGTGGCGGGTTCCTTGGTGTTAATAGGCGGCGAGCCGGGCATCGGGAAATCAACCCTGATGTTGCAGTTAGCTTTGAATATGCCCAAAATAAGGGTGCTGTATGTATCGGGCGAGGAAAGTGAAAGACAGATAAAGATGCGGGCTGAGAGGCTTTCGGATGTCGGAGGGCAGAAGTCGGATGTCGGAGGGCAGAAGTCGGAGTTTGGCGCCGGCTGTTTTATTTTAACAGAAACTTCAACCCAAAATATTTTTAAGCAGATTGAGGAATTACAGCCTGACCTTGTGGTGATCGACTCTATACAAACACTGCACTCCGCGCATATTGAATCAACGCCAGGCAGCGTTTCCCAGGTACGGGAATGTACGGCGGAGCTGTTGCGCTTTGCGAAAGAGAGCGGCACGCCGGTATTTTTGATAGGCCATATTACCAAAGACGGGATGATAGCAGGGCCCAAGATTTTGGAGCACATGGTTGACACGGTACTGCAGTTTGAGGGCGACAGGCACCATGTTTACAGAATTTTACGCACCGTTAAAAACCGTTTTGGTTCCGCATCTGAACTTGGCATCTATGAAATGCTTGGCGAAGGATTAAGGGAAGTGTCCAACCCTTCAGAGATATTGCTTTCTCAACGGGACGAGGCATTGAGTGGCATTACTATTTCAACCACTTTAGAAGGCATGAGGCCAATGATGATCGAGACGCAGGCACTGGTAAGCCCATCGCCTTACGGCACCCCACAACGTACTGCGACAGGTTTCGATACCCGCCGCATGAGCATGCTTTTGGCTGTACTGGAAAAACGCTGCGGGTTTAACTTAGGCGCTAAAGATGTTTTTTTAAATATCACAGGCGGTATCCGTGTGGAGGACCCGGCTATTGATCTGGGGCTTGCAGCGGCTATCATATCGTCCCATGAAGATATTCCCATTCCATTTAAAACATGCTTTGCAGGCGAAATAGGTTTATCAGGCGAAATCCGAGCCGTTAACCGGGTTGAGCAACGCATTGCTGAAGCGCAAAAGCTTGGCTTTGAGCAGATCTTTATTTCAAAGTATAATCTCCCCTCCGGTGGCCAGGATAAAAAAGGGATCGACCTTTCACGCTATAGCATTGATATAAAAATTGTAAGCCGGATAGAAGAGGTTTTTGGGTTATTGTTTGGATAGCAAACCAATCCTTTATGTCATTTCGACCGCAGGGAGAAAACTTCACCAATATACATAGCCCGTCTGCATAATTCATTACGCATGGCGTTAAAGTTTTCTCTTCGCCTTTAGGCGAATCGAAATGACATCCTTCTTGATTTACTCCACGCAATTATCTTTCCGCCTGGTATCGACAATATAAATGATCTTCCATCCATCCGCAGTTTTCATTAGCTGAAATACGTCCACACCACAATGGCTGAATTTATTGCCAAGATAAAATTTATAGGGCGCCCAAACGCAGGCCAGGTCGCCATCAATTTTTATAACATCAAATACTATCCGTTCGTCGTAAATTGCAGCGTGCGGGGTGCCAATTGCCTTTAAAAAGTCATCCGCTTTTTCGCTGCTTAGTACGGCCTTTCCTTCTTTGTCATTGGAAACACTTTGCAGCACCATATCTTTTAAAAAAACGGATTTTAACAAAGTACTGTCGCCTTTGCGCATGGCATCAAACATGGTGTTAACGGTTTGTTTAATAGCGGCAGTTTCGGTTTGCTGGGCAAAGATGTTAGTAGTTGAGATGAGTAATAAAAGGGCTAAGGTGTTTATCTTTTTCATATAAGTAAGAATATGCCATTGCTTCGCCAATCGTTCACTTCCGGTGTCATGCTGAACGCAGTGAAGCATCGTCTAAAAAGCTGCAGGTCGACTACATACATGACGGAGAAGATCCTTCGCTCGCGCTCAGGATGACAAAGTTGTTTAAGTAGTACTCCTTCCAATTTCCAGGAATTTTCCTCACTCGCAATAACAATTTTACTTATGACATCTTCAGCTTCTTCTGAATATCAGCCACATAGCCTTTAAACTTCTTATCGGTATCGATCAGGTCTTCTACTGTCTGGCAGGCATAGATCACGGTGGAGTGGTCGCGGCCGCCGAAGAAATGGCCTATCGATTTCAGAGAGCTTTTGGTATGTGCTTTGGCAAGGTACATGGAGATTTGCCTTGCCTGTACGATCTCGCGTTTGCGGGTTTGTGATTTCACCATCTCGATCGGCACTTCGAAATATTCGCAAACCAGGTTCTGGATGTATTCCATTGAAATTTCCTTGGATGAATTTTTTACAAAATTCTTTAACATCTGCTTGGCCAGTGCCAGATCAATTTCCTTACGGTTTAAGGTTGATTGAGCCAGCAATGATACCATGGCGCCTTCCAGCTCGCGAACGTTGTTATCAATGTTGTGTGCTACATATTCAATCACATCATTTGATAACTCGATGCCATCCTGGTATGTTTTATTTTTAAGGATGGCCATGCGGGTTTCCAGATCGGGGATCTGCAGATCAGCCGAAAGGCCCCATTTAAATCTCGATAGCAGGCGCTCTTCCAAACCAGCCAAATCTTTTGGCGCTTTATCGGATGTGATGATCACCTGTTTGCCTGATTGGTGCAGGTGGTTAAAAATATGGAAGAAGAAATCTTGTGTTTTTTCCTTGCCCGCAAAGTTATGTACGTCATCCATAATGAGCACATCAATGGCCTGGTAAAAATTCACAAAGTCATTAATGTTATTATGCTTTAACGCGTCAACAAACTGCTGGGTAAATTTTTCGCATGAAACATACAGCACCAGTTTATCCGGCAATGTTTGCTTTATTTCGTTACCGATTGCTTGTGCCAAATGGGTTTTTCCTAATCCCACACCGCCATAGATCATCAGCGGGTTAAAAGATGTGCCGCCCGGTTTTGCCGCTACTGCGTAACCTGCCGAACGCGCTAAGCGGTTGCAATCGCCTTCAACAAAATTACTGAAGGTGTAGTTACGGTTAAGCTGCGGATCGACGTTCAGCTTTTTTAAACCCGGTATTACAAATGGGTTCTTGATGTCTTTGTTAATGGAAATAGGAATTGGCATAGACTGGTTTTTTGATTCAGCGCCATTTCCGTTTGATGGGATATTTGTGGTGTATGGCTTGCTGGATGATGATTGTTCAACTACTATATTGTACTCCAAACGTCCGTCGTCGCCTAATTGTTTTTTTATTGTTTTCCGCAGTAAACCAACATAGTGCTCTTCAAGCCACTCATAAAAAAATAAACTTGGTACCTGTATGGTTAATACGCTTCCTTCCATCCGTAAAGCTTTAATTGGCTCAAACCAGGTTTTAAAGCTTTGTGCCGGAATGTTATCTTTGATGATCTGAAGGCAGCTATTCCAAACGTTAGTACAAGTTTTTTCCATATAAGTTTTATTAAAATATTGATTTCCAACCCCACAGCGAAACATCCTTGGAGCTGCTACGGAACATCGAATATTCTAAAAAAAAGCGGATAAAAAAATTAAATTTTAACTTTTTGCCGAAATAAATTTATATAATAATAAAGCGGTTTATAGTGCTAAATCCATATATAATATTATATTTCGCGGTAAAAACCGCATCATATTTTTAATTTAATTACCCAAACAATTTTTCAATTATTAATAAATTCGTTTCGTTCCAATGGAAGCATACCTCCCCTTTAAACGCACGCTTTTTAACAATAGTTAAGCCATGTCGCGCTTTTTTTAGGTAACAAAATGTAAATAGCTGGAAGTGCGGCAAATAATTTTTTTACTTATACGTGAAAGGTAATATAAAAGATATACAGGCAGTTTAAATTCTGTCAGTATTCTCCGAACACATGCCGCAGCACGTCGGCAATTTCGCCTAAAGTGGCATAGTTTTCAACAGCATTTAGTATAAAAGGCATCAGGTTTTGTTTCCCTTGTGCCGCATCGCCAAGTTGAATTAATGAGTTACTGACAGAATGGTTATCTCTTGTATTTTTCAGGCCGGCAATTTTGTCCGTTTGTTTTTTGCGGATAGAATCATCCACCCTAAATACGTTTATCGCCGGGGCTTCTTCTTCCGTAAACCGGTTCACACCAACGATAACCCTTTCGCCGCTTTCGATTTCATTTTGGTACTGATAGGCCGAGTGTGCTATTTCCTGTTGGATGTAATCCTGTTCTATCGCTTTTACCGAGCCACCCATGGCGTCGATTTTCTCTATGTAGTCATAGGCGGCCTTTTCAAGTTCATCTGTCAGGGCTTCTATAAAGTAAGAGCCAGCCAAAGGGTCGACTGTGTCAGTAACGCCGCTTTCAAAGGCTATGATCTGCTGGGTACGCAAAGCGATTTTTGCAGCTGCTTCGGTAGGCAAAGAAATGGCTTCGTCGTATCCGTTAGTATGTAATGATTGTGTGCCGCCAAGTACAGCTGCCAACGCCTGGTTGCTCACCCTCACGATGTTATTCATAGGCTGCTGGGCCGTTAAGGTTGAGCCGCCGGTCTGGGTGTGGAACCGCAGTTTTTGTGCACCCGGATCGGTTGCGCCTAATTCTTTTGTAATATATGCCCACATTCGCCGTGCTGCCCGGAATTTGGCTATTTCCTCGAAAAAATTATTGTGGCAGTTGAAAAAAAATGACAGCCTTTTGGCGAAAACGTTAATCTCAAGACCCTTGTCCATTGCGGCCTTTAAATAGGCCTTCCCATTGGCAAGCGTAAAAGCAAGTTCCTGTACCGCTGTTGAGCCCGCTTCACGAATATGATAGCCGGATATAGATATGGTGTTCCATTTGGGCACTTCCTTGCTGCAATATTCAAATACATCGGTGATGAGGCGCATCGAAGCGGCGGGCGGGTATATATAGGTACCCCGCGCGGCATACTCTTTTAGTATATCGTTTTGAACAGTTCCAGATAATTGTGTGAGGTCTGCCCCCTGTTTTTTTGCTAACGCGATATACATAGCCAATAATATAGGTGCGGTAGCATTAATGGTCATTGAAGTGGTAATGTTTTTCAGCTCAATACCGTCAAACAAAATCTCCATATCCTGCAACGAGTCAATGGCTACGCCAACCTTCCCAACCTCACCTTCAGCAAGGTCGTGATCTGAGTCATAGCCAATTTGGGTAGGCAGGTCAAAGGCAACTGAAAGGCCCATTGTGCCCTGGCTTAACAGGTAATGGTAGCGCTTGTTTGATTCTTCGGCGGTGGAAAACCCGGCGTACTGGCGCATGGTCCAGGGCTTGCCACGGTACATATCTTTTTGTATGCCGCGGGTAAAAGGAAATTCACCCGGCAGCTCGTTCATTGCAGATGGTCTGCAATAGACTTCCTTTATCTCAATACCAGAGGTGGTTGTAAATTTCTTTGCGGGCATGTTGTTTTAATTTGAAGATTTGAAGATGTGATAATTTGAAAATTTTATCCGGCATAAAGGTTGCATTTTCAAATCTTCAAATTACCACATTTTCAAATCAAAACAGTTCTTCCAAATCCTTCCTGAGCATACTTGCGCCAAGTTCGTATGGATTATCATCCAGCTGGCTTAAATTGCCAAGTATGGTTTTAGCAAGGTCGAGCCCTGAAGCATTTTCAGGTAACGATTTAACGGCTTTGTTCACAATGCCAAGTGTATCATCCTTAATATGCTTCATCACACCCCAGGCACGGCTGCTCACGTAGATCTGTTGCGTAATATTATGCTGAAACTCGCTGCGGACTTCCTCTAAAATAAGGGCATGCAAGTCATGAGCGCTATATGATGTAGCGTTCATCCTGATAAGCATGTTTGCCGGATTAACACGCTCTATAAATAAAACCAAACGTTCATAAGCCTGCAGGCGCAGTGGCAGGGTTTGATTGCTTATTGTCTTTCTGAATTCAAGCAATTGTATCTTTTCATCCCTGTCGAGGTATGGTTTTACAAGATAAAAGGCTATCCAGACAACGCCCATACCGGCGATGGTATACTTAATAATATCTAATAAATAAGGAAGAAAATTCATTTTGCTGAATGTTGATTTGGGGTCATAAATAAACCGGTTGCGGCAAAAATCTGTATTTTACCTTATATTTGTGTAGTTAATTAAAAATAAGATGAGTATTGCTGTTGAAACCGCGCCTGTAACCTTTACTGAAGGTGCCGTAAAAGAATTAAATAAATTAAAAGATCAGCAAGAACTGAGCGATGATTTTGGCTTGCGCGTTGGTGTTGAAGGTGGCGGTTGCTCAGGAATGAACTATGTTTTAGGCTTCGACCAGAAAAAAGACGGCGACCAGGAATATTTGATCGACGGCATAAAGGTTTTTATGCATAAAGCGCACGGCTTATATCTTGCAGGCATGGAAATCAACTTCCAGGATGGTTTGAACGCCCGTGGATTTACTTTCAATAATCCTAATGCGGCCAGCACCTGCGGCTGCGGGACTTCGTTTTCAGTATAATTTTTGAGGTGAAAGGATAAAGCCGAAAGGTGAAAGGTTTTTTACACAATTTATTGTGCCTTTAGTCTTTCACCCTTCGCCTTTAACCTTTCACCCTACTTCGCCTTCCGGATATAAATACTTCCGTTCATATTCTTCATCATTATCTCCGGGCCGCCGCCATTGATTTTGCCATATACCCAATCCTCTATTTTTAAACTGGTCATGCCTGAACTAGTATTGTGCGTTACGCTGGGTTTACGCTGTTCGGTAACTACATCAAAATCGGTATAAATATCTCCCCTGTCTGATTTTAGCTTTACGTTTGCTTTAAAGGTAGCCGGAAAGGTTACATCCACATTGCCATTCAGTGTTGAAAACGCCATTGCGGCTTTTGGATCTATGGTTTTGAAAGTTACTTCCACCTTGCCATTAACTGTGTTGGCAACTACTGAGCCGGAAATATTGGTTAATTTGATATAGCCGTTAACGTTCATCACCTCGAGTTCGCCGTTAACATTGCTTACCATAATGTTGCCCCTATTTACAGTGTGCAGCTTTAAGGTTGCGTCATTTTGCGGAACCTTAATCACTAAGTTCGCCGGTTTCCGGCCATCGCCGCCGTGCACATTTACCTGGTTATTGTTTTCGTCTGCCTGAATATCAACGCTACCTCCTGATGATAATCTGTGCATGCCGCCTTCATTAACTTTCATCTTTGCCCCGTCGTCATCATCAGATTGTACATCAATGATCACATCCTTGCCTTCGTAACCAGTTACTGTGATAGATCCGGTAACTAAGCCCACATTTAATTTATAGGCTTTACCCGGTTGACTTAGCGGAACCACCAATTGTTGCCCTTTGTCTGTCCCCTGCGCTGAAAGTCGTGTAGCGAACAATACCATTATTATTAATGCACCTGCAATTCTTATATTTTTCATTTTACGTTTTTTTATTGTTGTTTCTTAATATAAATATTTCCGTTTAAAGTTTGGAACTTAAATGTTTTGCCGCCTGCGCCTATACGTACGTCTGAGGCTTTATTGAGTTTGTAAGTTGTTGTACCACCTTCGCCCGACTGTGTTTTGGTTACCTTGGCTGGCATGATCTCCGCATTATTAAAATCAGTATAGAACTGACCGTTCATACTTTTAAATTGAAGGTCAGCTGATAAACTGGCGGGATAAGTAACATTCATCTGGCCGTTAACAGTGTAATAGGATGATTCATCCGGCGGAACACTCAGGTAGTTTACTGTAACCGGACCGTTTACCGTATGGGCATATGTTGTGCCTTTAGCGTTGATAATCTCGATAGAACCGTTTACGTTATTTACCTTCAATGCGCCATAAACATCCTTAACTGTAATATGGCCGTGGTTTACTGTAGATACATATAAGCTTACATTCGAAGGTACTTTTACCGTGTATTCAAGTTTAACCTCATAATCAACATGGTGATAATCATTATTGTACCTGCCGCGATGAGGTCTTGTATCGTATGGCGCAGCAGTATAAGCCACCAGGCTGTCAGGCTGCTGATCAAATCCCAGCTTAAATTCCTTTTTGCCTTCTTCAAGCCCCTGTTGGTCATCTCCGCTGATAGTTTCATCAACCTCAACGATCACCTTTGTACCGTTATAGCCTTCTACTTTTACCGATCCATTCAGATTATAAATAGCCACCACGCCTTTTTGCTGGGCAAACTCTTTGGTAATGTGTTCTTTATATTCCTGCGCATGTGCAGTGATTTGGGCAAGGCACAGCCCAACTCCTGTTAAAACAGGGATCAATGATCTTCTCATAATTTGTATTGTTATATAAGTTGTGTTATGGTTTGTTTTATTTTGTCCTTAACGCCCGGATCTAAATCCTTTTGTTTTAGTAATTCTTTAAATGAGCCTACCGATCTTTTCTCCTGCAGCTTCAGCATCACATCCGCAATGGCTGATTGCATTAATGGCGAATCCTGTTGCAAGATGGACTTGATGAGCCCTTGCCTAACTTCGGGGTGACTGGCTAATTGCGCCAATGCATCAAGCGTGCTTAAGCGCACATTCACGTTAGGATCATTGTTCAAGGTGGCCAGCAAAGCATCTATAACTTCTTTATCTGCATGTTTTATCTCGCTGGTATAACTCACGCCCCTGATCCTTTCGGATGCCGATGGATTTTCGAGCAAGGCAAGCATCATCGTTTGTTTAAGCTCATGCACCTGCGAGGTAAGCGCCTGCAGTTGCTGCTGCTGTTCGCCGCCTTTGCTGCTGCGGAAAAACAAGTAACCGCAGCCAAAACTTATCAGAACTATGGCCAGACTATAAGCCAGCGGCCAGCGGCGCTGCCATTGCCAAAAGTCGTTTAATTTATCATTAAGTATACTCAAGAACCCCTTTTGTTCCTGTACCGATTCCTTATAAGTATCAAGCATTGCATGGAACTTTACACCCATATAAGGCGATGGCTCAGGCACTTCTATCACGTCCATCATATCCCATACTTTCTGTATGGTTGCCAATTCTTCGCGGCAGCTGGCACATGTGGTTAAATGCTGTTCCAGGGTTTTCCGTTCGCCCGGGGTTATATCATCATTGATCCAGCCTGCAAACAGGTCTTCGTATTGCGCACACTTCTTCATATTCCTGTTTTAATGTTCAATTTTTTCATAAATATTTTTCAACTCAGCGATAGCGCGGTGTACCCTTGCTTTTACGGCGCCTTCTTTAATATCAAGGATCTCCGCAATCTCGCTATATTTTAATTCCTGAAAACGGCTCAGGGTCAAAATTTCCCGGTGGTCGTCGCTCAGTTTTTCCATTGCCTTATAAAGAACAGCTTTGGCCTGTTTTTTTTCCAGTTGCTCCTCGGGCGTTATTTCACCCGAATGCTGTTCGGCAATGTCTTCAATATTTTCATGCCTCACCTGGTTCTTCTTGGCCTTAAATCCATCCTTTAACGTATTGCGGGCAACAGAGTACATCCAGTGCACAAACTCGCCGCTGCCGGTGAAGGTATGGCGGTATTTAAGCATTTTATAAAAAACCTGCTGCACCATATCCTCGCTGGCCTCGCGCTGATAGGTCATGTGAAACAGAAAACCGTATAAGCGGCGGTGATAGCGATCAAAGAGCAGGCCCATTTTATCCAGGTCGCCGGCTTTCACCTTAAGCATGATCACATTGTCAGTAAGCGAGTTCAATCAGTTATGCGTTATATGTATTGGAAACTCCGGTAAAATAAAATGGTTACACGAAATTTACGATTTATTAAATTGATTTGAACAAATGAGGATAAAATACCGGCGGCGAGGTTAAGTATAGCCTGTAATATATTTCCGGGTTTTGGTACAAATTCGCCTTTCTATACCTGTCAATTTCATGTTCACGTTCACGGCGTTCACGGTGCAATTTTGCGTGAACATTCTCATTAATAGGAATTTGCGATTTTACACTAAGCCAAAAAACACCCCCTTCATGGTGACAAAATAGTGTCACCACTTTTTTTTATAATGGCTTTATATTTGCGGCTTTTAAAAGTGGTGATATATGCCGCCCTTGTTGGAGTTGTCTCCACAGGTGTTCGGAAGGTCCAAACAAACAACTTTTGTCATTCTGAACGCAGTGAAGAATCTTCTCCTACATGCATAAACGCGTGCTTTTCTGGCGTAAAAGATCCTTCGCTCTCGCTCAGGATGACAATTCTTTATTTAGTTTTCATCTTCCGAATACTCCTAATTACAAATCCCCGTCAGTTTGGGTCGTGGATTGCAAATTAGGAGCATTCAAAAGATTAAAAAGCTGCAGTTCCCCTCTTTCCGTCGCAGACGAAGAGAGGGGCGACCAGCGAAGCGTCGTCGGGGTGAGTAGAATACGCCAATGCATTAGCGCTTATGCTGCTAGTATATTTACTCACCCGGTCGTTGCTGCGCTCGACCACCCTCTCTTCCGCAAGCGGTAAAGAGGGTTGAGAAATCTTTCGAGCACTCGTAATTGCAAATCCCGACCAACGAAGATCGCTCTTTTTCCCGCTACGTTACCGCACATTTAACTGTATCAAAACCGCACAGAAAAGCGCGAGATTTTTACTATAATATGTTGATTACAAATGCACTACGGTGGTGGCACAAGATTTGAATATTTGTCGTCGTTGGCTTCTTGATATACTATATTCGTAATAAATTTCACACTATGCTCAAAACCTATCTCAAAATTACTATCAGAAATCTTATTAATAACCGGATGACTTCGATCATTAACATATTTGGGCTCGCAGTTGGGATGGCTGTAGCCATATTGATTTTTGAATGGGGACAAAACGAGATGAGTTACGATCAGTTTCATGCCAACAAGGACAACTTGTACAAAGTTTGGAATCGGACACTAAGTTCAAAAGGGCCGGTGACCTGCTGGCCGGCTATGGCCCCGCCTATTGGCCCTGAATTAAAACAGCAATTCCCACAAGTTAGTGCTACTGCTCGTGTTGAATCGCCGACTGACGGTTTGGTTAAGTATAATGATAAAGAAATTGTAATCAGCCAGATGAAGGCCGATAAATCTTTTTTGACTATGTTTAGTTTTCCATTGATCAGGGGAAATAGCGCGCACGCATTGGATGACGTCAACAACATTGTAATAACAGCAAATGCTGCAAAAAGAATATTCGGTACAGCAGATCCCATCAGTAAAGTCATCAAATTAAATAATAAAGACAGTTACAAAATAACCGGTATTCTAAAAGACCTGCCGAATAATACAGAGTTTAAGTTTGATTGCCTGTTACCGCTAACTGACCCGGATAAATTTGATGAAGCGGCATGGCTCGACCATCAATACCTTACTTATGTACAGCTTCGACCTACAACATCGCCTGAAAGTTTCAATCAGATAATTAAGAATTTCATCCTTAAGCATGCGCCTGGCGCAGGGTTGGAGATCTTTGTACAACCCTCGAGTAAATGGCATCTGTATACTGGTTTTGAAAATGGAAAGGAAGCAGGCGGGCTTACTGAAACTATAAGGTTGATGTTTTCCATAGCATGCCTTGTATTGCTTATTGCATGCGTCAACTTCATGAATTTAGGAACTGCACAAAGCGAAAAACGGGCTAAAGAGGTTGGTGTACGTAAGGTTATGGGAGCAACCAGATCTGTGCTCATCAAACAATTTCTGGGAGGATCAATCCTGGTATCCTTTATAGCCGGCATCGTGGCGATTTTATTAGTCGAGATGGCTTTACCTGCGTTCAATCAGCTTGTTGATAAAAAGCTTGTTATCGAGTTTGGCAAACCCGCATTCTGGATCCCCGGAATAGGATTTATACTAATCACTGGATTGCTTGCAGGAATTTATCCCGCTTTCTTTTTGTCAGGTTACCGTCCTGTCAAAGTGCTTAAGGGTATTTTCACCGACAACAGCCGCACGGTCAGTCCACGAAAATTCCTGGTAGTATTCCAGTTTACTGCTGCAATTGTTTTAGTTGTTTCGACGCTGGTCATTTACCAGCAGCTGCATTATATCCAGCACCGGGATGAGGGTTATTTAAGAAACAACTTAGTAGAACATCGTATAAACGGCGATATTGGCAAGAATTACGAGCTTATAAAAAACGAATTACTAAGCAGCGGTGCAGCAACCTCGGTTTGCAAAACCGGCCTCGCAATTACCCAGGACAATGGCAGCGCCACGGGTTTTCAGTGGGGGAATGTAACCCCCGACCAAAAACTTATTCAGTTCAGCGAATTTGCAACTACCGGCAACCTTGTTAACACAATGGGTTTAAAATTAATAGCTGGTCGGGACATAGATATGGCGGAATATCCAACAGACAGCGCAGCCATTTTGATCAATCAAACGGCAGTTAACGTTACAGGCTTGAAAAATCCGATCGGCCAGGTAATCAAGTCGGGCCCGCAAAATTTAACGATTGTTGGCGTTGTGAAAGATTTCGTTAACGGGGAACCAGGTCAGAAAGTAGCGCCGATGATCGTTCTCGGCTCTAAATACTGGCATAACAACATCGCATTTCGATTAAACGGGCATAATACGACGACTAAAAACTTAGAAATAGCCGGCGGGATATTTAAAAAGTATAATCCATCATATCCTTTCAATTATCATTTTGCTGATGACGATTATGGCAAAAAGTTCGAAGAGGAAATAAAAGCGGGCCAACTTGCCGGGATATTTGCCGGTTTAACCATATTCATTTCGTGTATGGGCTTATTTGGCCTTGCCGCTCATATGGCCGAAAAGCGCACCAAAGAAATTGGCATACGCAAAGTGTTAGGCGCGAGTGTTACCGTTATCGTGCGGTTGTTTACTAAAGAGTTCGTTATGCTCGTCATAATCGCCATTGTAACTGCCGTCCCGATTGGCTGGTGGCTTATGAATAAATGGCTACAAGGTTATTCATACCGGATCGACATTAGCTGGCTCACATTTGCTGCTGCAGGGTTAGCAGCCGTTTTTATAGCTGTGTTAACAGTGAGTTTCCATGCAATAAAAGCATCGTTAGCTAACCCGGTAAAAAGCCTGAAAGCGGAATGAGATAGCTACCATCGTATTTTAATGGTTTTGAATGCCATATATTACTTGATGATTATATAAAAACATTGCGTTCTTATCCGCTCTCTACCCGCCGTGCGTAGTTTGCCTGGAATGATGTCCGAATGACAGTATCTTCTGACATCAAGTGTAATTTAGTCCGGGATTATTAAAATCCGGACTAACGAAAATTTAGTAAAACTTACCACCTTTGAGCTCAATTAAGCAAGTGTAGAATTTTAGGTAAATCAGTAAAGTCCTTAATGATTTTGCCAGTTCCTAAATTCTCTAATTTTTTATTGCCCTCTGTATTAACTCCAACAAAAGGAATTTGCAATTCTTTGGTGGTTTTAAAATCCCATTCTCCATCTCCAAAGTAAAAAATGTTATTAAAATCACTTACTTGATAATGTTGCTTTGATTGCTCAATTGCCTTTAACAGGATGTCTTGCCTGCGAATAAAACTGTCACAACTACATAGTGGAATGTCTTGGTGAAAAATATTTGCTGCATTTAATTTAATGACGGCTGAGTTTTTCCATCCACCTGTTGCATATGCAATTTTGTAATCCTTATGGCTGACACAAAATTCGATAAAGTCTGAAGCGCCATTAACCGCTTTAAAATTGTCTTGATTAGATTTTAACTCGCTTTCCAAATAATTAAAAAAACGATTTTTAAAATTTAGTTCTTCACTGATTGTCGGAGAATGAAAAAAAATCGATTTATAAAGTTCATTAAACAATCCGATGTCAGTGACATTGGTGAATGTAGCCCAGTCTGTGTTAGTCAAAACCACTTTAAACTCGTCCTGAAATGCAGTAATAAAACAGTTATCGTCAACTTTTTTTGTGTCTGTCAAGGTGCCGTCAATGTCAAAAATCAATAGCATCATCGGTGTTTCTATAAAATTATGGCTAACAAGTTTTTCATCATGTCGGTTGAAATATAGATTTTGTACTTGAAAAATACTGCTAATTAATTCAATGAGCAGTGCTCGAAATTTAAACAAAAAATAAGTATTACCTTTCTCGTTTCCTTGCAACATTTCCTTTACTCCGCTCCCGCAAGTGTCCTCGCTTATGGCCGCATGCAAAGTATACGCTATTCAATGGCATTCGATCTCAGCTTATAAATAAACTAAACATTTGTATTTTTGAGGGATGAACCCAAGTCACAAGTTCTTAAACTTTAAAAATCTAGTTAACACGCTGCCGCAAACGAAGACGCTTGCGGTTAAAATTTATTATGCGTTTTTTTTATGCTTAATGTTTTCATGTTCTAAACATACATACGATAGTAACTATCCCGGCCAAGATAATTTTAGCAATTTTTATGTTGTAGACACCATAAAAATCATTGATCCCGTCAGGATCCATTCATCAAAATTTGGGGGACAATTTATTATTTCAAAAAAATTGCTAAAGGATTACGATGGAAAAAGTAGTTTTTTTTCCCGTCCTGATGTTTTTTTTCTTGGCAGTGATTTTTATAGAGATTTACCTCAAAAAGACTATAAAAAATACAGCTATCCTGACTATGGCGGATGTAGTTTACTTCAATCGCTGACACCAACCATAGGGCTTGAGGTTTTTGAATTTAAACATGAACCGAAATATTTTATTCTGTGTTTAATCAATGCTAATTACTTTTATCAAAAACACATGACGTTTGATATGAAGCCATTTGCTTACCATGAAAAGAACAATAAGATCATATATTACAAGATAGTTTATCCATTATGCCAATAATATTCGCCTCTCCTTGTTGCTATAAGTCCGTTGGTCCGGATTTATAATCCCGGACCAAATTGCCCGGGATTTGTAATATTTGTAATCCCCGTACACATCCAGTCAACAACGGTTAATTTTAAAAAGTACTTTTCTCCGCTGGTAATTGTGCATTTAAAACCCATACTCAAATATAGATCGCGGTTTCGGGGATTACAAATTAAGAGTGTTCGGAAGATTGGATTGCAGCTAAATTCCCTCCCAGGGGAGGGGTGCGGTTGGACGTGTGCAAAGGCGGGGAGGGGTTTATGCGTTTGACAGGCAGCCGGCTAAACCCCTCCCTACCCTCCCCAAGGAGGGAATCGCGCAAGGCCGCTGTTTTTTGAAAAATCTTCCGAACACTCCTGATTACAAATCCCCGTCAGTTTGGGTCGTGGACTGCAAATCCCGACCGACAAAATGTCTGTGGCTCATCAGGTATAGAGGGTTGAAAAATCTTTCGAACACTCATACGTTGAATTGCAGACAGTTCGGGACGGTTTATTGCTTACGCGGATATAAATTTGATGCTGACCAATTAACATGATCAATATTTTAAATTTTTATAATGAAGGCAAGCTATAATTGTGATTATCCATCTATTGAAGATCTCCGAAAAAAAGCGAAACGAAATATTCCCGGGTTCGCGTTCGAATACCTGGATGGGGGCTGTAATGAAGACGTAAACCTGTTAAAGAATACAAATGAGCTAAGAGCGGTAGAATTGAAACCATACTACTTGGACAACTTTGCGGGCGTAGATACCAGCACTGAACTATTTGGTCACGTTTATGATGCGCCCTTTGGGGTTGCACCGGTTGGGTTGCAGGGGTTGATCTATCCGAACGCGCCTGAGATATTAGCACGCGCGGCATACCGTTACAATCTCCCTTTCATTTTAAGTACTGTTACCACTGCATCCATCGAGCGAATAAGTGAATTGACTGAAGGCAGGGCCTGGTTTCAATTGTACAATCCGGCGGCTCAGGAAATTAGGGATAGCATTTTAAAGCGTTTGAAGGAGGCACAATATCCCGTCTTGGTATTGTTGTGTGATGTGCCATCGTTTGGTTACCGGCCCAGGGACATCAGAAATGGGCTGGGAATGCCCCCGAAAATGACGTTGAAAAACATGCTGCAGATAGCCGGGAAACCCGGTTGGGCTATAAAAACTCTTGTACATGGTCAACCGGCATTTGAAACCATGAAGCCTTATATGCCAAAGGGTATGAGCATGAAACAACTTGGTTTGTATATGAATAGTACGTTCTCGGGCAGGTTAAACGAAGAGCTTATAAAATCGATAAGAGACAAGTGGCAGGGCAAGCTTGTTTTAAAAGGAGTGGCTACCGAAGAGGATGTAGCAACAGCCATCAAACTTGGTTTTGATGGGGTGATTGTTTCAAACCATGGCGGGAGACAACTCGACGCAGGTCAGTCTGCCATCAAGTCCCTGCTGCCCATCGTGAAAAAGTATAGGGGGCGGACCACAATAATGATGGATAGCGGCATTAGGTCGGGTCCTGATATAGCGCGTGCCCTGGCCGCCGGGGCAGATTTTACCTTCATGGGCAGATCCTTCATGTATGGGATTGCAGCATTGGGGAATGCCGGGGGAAATCACACTATGTCTATTTTAAAAACACAATTGAAACAAGTAATGGAGCAATTAAGCTGCCAGGCGCCGCAGTTTTTGCCCAACCATTTGGTTGATTAAATTTACGCTTGCGGTAGCGAGGTGTTCGCAAGATGAAAATAATTAAAAAAGAATTGTCATCCTGAGCGAGAGCGAAGGATCTTCTACACCAGAAAAGCACGCGTTTATGCATGTTGGAGAAGATTTTTCTCCGCCTTTAGGCGGATTAAAATGACAAAAGTTGTTCGTTTTGAATCTTCCGAACACTTATAGAGTTGTCTTCAACAATCCTCCCCCTCGACAGCTCAACCTGGCGCGGGAATGCAGCGCAAAAGCCAAAAGCGTCGGCGTTCTCGTGTCTGAAATGAAAATGCTTATTAAAAGACGCAAGCTTAATCAATATCATATAGATCTTTCGCAATTTATCATGTAGTCGGTAACTTAGCGTGCGGGCCACAAGTGAGGACACTTGCGGCAGCGGGGATTAGACTTATCAAAAATCTAAAGTCATGAACATTAAAATTTCAGCAGAGCAGTATAAATATTTAGAATCTACATTTGCCAAAGAATATGCTAACGTATTTGAAAAATTAGGTGTTGGAAAATTAGGCCGAAATTTATTTGACTTAGACGAAGACGTTCTATGTATGGTAAGAGATTGGGCTAGCGAAAAATTATTAAGAGTAGGTTTTGATAAAGATTATCAAGTAAACCAAGAGGGTAAATTTTTAGAAGATATCATAGATGTATTTTACAGATAATAATTTCATCTCCCTCGGTCGAAGATTAGCGCAGTATTTTGCTTTCTAAGCCAGACGGATTAGTAATTTAGCTTAACTGGAAGAATAGGGATCTTTGCCGACTTATACTATTAAGTTAAAACTCAACACATTTTAGGTCGAAGATATGCGGCGCTAATCTTCGACCAGATAAGGGGTCCACAAGCGAGGACGCTTGAGGCAGCGGTGATTAAAAAAGGTGCCTCTTGTACTCCTACTGAGTCTACAACTATTAATACAATTATACCAACCCCTAAATAAAACGATGAAGTTATTATTTCAAGTAACGGCTATTGCGGCACTATGCTGTGCAACTGGCATAGCCCGCGGGCAGGTAAATCCGTTTTCGCAGGAATATTTTGAACTTGAAGCCCTTAAAAAGTACGAGGCCATACACCCACCGCTGGCATCAATACCACCGCCGGCACCAGGCGAAAATGAAGCTTTGTTTGGGGCACATTTAACCCGGTCGGCTATGCTGCTGGAAATGAGCACTGAAAAAAAACACTTACCGGTGCGTATTCTTATTTATGGGCAATCTATAACCGGCAGTCAAATCTTCACCGAGGATATCACAGATTATCTGAAGAAAAAATTCCCTTATGCTGATATTACGATTGAAAATAGGTGCATCGGGGGCTTTGGGGCAGATAGAATCATCCGCACTGCCCCGCACGATATGTACAACTCATGTGCTGATCTGATCATTTTTCACGTTTACGGTGGCGAAAAGAACGGAGAATTGGAGGAGCTGTTTACTAATTTACGCAAATATACTACCGCCGATATTTTATTATTAAGCCACCATACCGTTCACCCGCTTACGGCCGCTGATGATTTTTCGGCCAATTATTTGAGATACATTGCCAATAAATATGATTGCGAATTGGCTGATATCTCTTACGAGTGGCCAAAGTATTTAGCCGCCAATAAAATGGTACCGGGAGATCTGCTTCGTGGTGATGGAACACACCCCAACCGTAGCGGTAATTGGCTGTTAGCACAACTGGTTGGCCGCCATATTAAATACAATCCGCAGTCTTTAAATCCATCCAATCAAAGCGTACAGACTTTAAATGCGGCAAACGTATATGAGCGCTCGCCTGACGGCCCAATTACTTTTACCGGTAACCCATGGGAACGTAAAAACGGAATAGTTAAAGGGCATACGCCCGACAGCCACCTTAAACTTACGTTTTATGGTAACCGGGTTGATGTGATAGCAGGGCAGCTGCCAAAAACAATAAAGCCGGGAGGAGTAAAAATCCTGCTCGATGGTAAGCCTATCGAAAATAATCTTACTCTTTTTGCTATCACCAGGCCAACCTGGGGGCCGCATACCTGGTTTCCGCTTGTTATGCGTGTAAGCAATGCAAAGCCGCTGATCGCCGAAGACTGGACTTTGCGTATTGATAAAGTTGATGCTGATTCTACCAACTATACTTTCAGTGTAAAAGGATCAAAAACAGGTTTGGATGGTACCGGCAGCAGTACCAGGCGTTTTGTTTCTAACTCAGGCCGGGTTGTAATTGATTCTACCGACTTTATGTTTATGCCTATTAAGAAAATATTTAAAGTTAATGTACCTGTAGGATTTGAAGCGTATTGGTCAGTAATCCCGTTATATCAGAAGGTTTATCACCCCCCAATTGCTACGGACCGAACCAAAGTTTATAAAACAACACTGGTACAGGGGTTGGATAATAATATACTGCATACGCTGGAGTTGGTGCCAATTGGCGATGGTCCTGTACCGATAGAAGCTTTTGAAGTTCATCGCCCGCCGCTTCATTAAAAGCACGATAAGATAGTATATTACAAAATAGTCTATCCACTGTGCCAGTAATATCCAGGCCACCCTTGGCTTCTTTGGGACACTCGTTACTGTTTGCTAAAATGTGGTGGCTCCGATGGAGCCGGGAATCTTTACCGCAACTTTCTATAAACACGCGGCTCCGCTGGAGCCGGGTCAGTGGGTTTATTGGATAAACTTCAACCCCAGAGGGGTTGCGTGTTTATAGAATGATTAAAGTTAGATTGGGCTCCATGGGAGCCGCCTTATTCGCTCTATGGTTATATACGGCTACAAACTATTTGGATGCGTTTGCCTACACAGCAACAAGGTTAAATATCCTTGTATTATTAACAACATATAAAAACCTCCCCCCTGTAACAAACACCCGTACCCTACAGTCTTATAAGCAATTTTCGTTAATTTTAGCCCATGCCCGTAAAAACCTCCTACAAAGAAAACATCGCAATAGCATTACAGTCAATAGGCGGCAACAGGTTGCGGACCTCATTAACCTCGTTGATCATCGCTATTGGTATTATGGCATTGGTAGGCATATTGACGGCGCTTGAAGGGGTTAAAACCTCGGTAAACAATGCATTCGCTGGCTTGGGCGCCAACTCATTTACTATACAAAACAGGGGGTCGGGATTAAACTTTGGCCGTGGAGGGCACCGTAAAGTTTATCCTGCAATAACCTATGAACAGGCCCAAAGGTTCAAAAAGAAATTCAGCCTTCCTGTGATCATGGCCGTAAATTTACAGGTTTCGGGCACTGCCGTTGCCAAATATGGCAGCCAGAAAACAAACCCAAACATATCTGTACAGGGCAGTGATGAAAACTATTTAACTACCAGCGGATATAAATTGGCATTCGGCCGTAATTTTTCAAATGCAGAACTGGAACATGGGGAAGGTGTAGTAATCATTGGCGATGAGATAAAGAAAAAGCTTTTTAAGAATGAAGACGCCATTAATAAATCGATGTTTATTGGCAGCACTAAATTCAGGGTTGTAGGCGTGTTTGCTACAAAGGGCTCAAGCGCCGGGTTTGGGGGCGATAAATTTTGCATTATCCCTGTGCTTAAAGCCAAGCAGATAGTAGCCACTACAAGTCCATCATTTACTATTACCATTATGGTGAGCAGCCCTACTGCGCTGGATGCAACCATAGGCGAAGCGACGTCCCTGTTCAGAAATGTCCGCGATTTAAATGTCACCAGTGCCGATAATTTTGAGATAGAGAGAAGCGATTCTTTTCAACAGGAACTATCGGGGCAATTAGCGGGCATCACCTGGGGGGGCGCGGCAATTGGCGCTGTAACGCTGATTGGCGCGGCTATCGGGTTAATGAATATTATGCTGGTTTCAGTTACCGAACGTACGCGCGAAATTGGTTTACGCAAGTCGTTGGGCGCCACGCCGGCAATTATCCGCAAACAGTTTTTGATAGAGGCCATTGTAATTTGCCTGATCGGGGGCATTTTAGGAATTATACTGGGGATGGCCGTAGGCAACCTGATAGCCGTGCAAGTAAGCGGCTCATTTATAACACCATGGTTATGGCTGTTCTCCGCTATTTTATTGTGTACCGGTATTGGACTAATATCGGGGTTCTATCCTGCAAAAAAAGCTTCACGACTTGACCCGGTTGAAGCGCTGAGGTATGAGTGATTTGATCTGATTTCGGATTTAGGATGTTCGATTTCGGATTTAAAAGAAGAAATATGAACAAAAATTCCCAAATCGAACATCCGAAATCCAAAATGCTACTTCAACATTATATTCTTCAGGGGGTAATCAAACAGCAGCCTTTCTACGTAAGGCATTCGCAGGGCGGCTTTAAATGCCTCCGCATGCCTCAAATGGTGCATATCACTGGATATAAAGTCAATAAGCTGCTGATCTACTAAGTTTTCGGCGAGCTTTTTCACGTCTCTGCCAAAATACCCAGTCAGTGATATGGTATTTAACTGAAAAGACAAACCCCATTCATGCAATGTCCTGAAATGGTCGATGTCAATATATAAGTATCTTTCAGGATGGGCAAGTATCGGTTTATAACCCAGGTCCTTTAGTTTTTGAACAACCGGGAAGGCATTTGGAGGCTGGTTGATAAATGAAAATTCAAAAAGCACATATTTATTGCCAATTGTCATTAACCTTTGTTCATTCACCATGGCTTCGAACGACTCATCAAAATAATGTTCAGCGGCCGCTTCAACCACTATGTCCATGTTCTCCTTTTTCAGTTCGGCTTTAAGTATGTCAAGCGCGGCATTGATGGTTTCCGGTGTGTTTTTATAATAATCGGCCATAATGTGGGGCGTGGCAATTATTTTTTTAATGCCGAGCTCCATCATTTTCTTTATAAGCACTATAGAGTCTTCAGGCGTTTGTGCGCCGTCATCAATTCCAGGGAGAACATGCGAGTGCATATCTACCATAATTGTGCTATAGTCGAAGGAGATATGTCTTTTTTGCTCTTTTTTCTTAAAAAGTCCAAACATCTTTAACGATTATTATATTGCCCGCTATAATAAAGCTGGTAATGGCCCGAAGTAACTTCATTTAGCCATTCTTCATTATCCAGGTACCATTCAACGGTTTTTTTAAGCCCTTCTTCAAATGTTATCGAAGGCACCCATCCCAATTCGTCTTTTAATTTTGTTGCATCAATGGCGTATCTTTGATCATGCCCGGCACGGTCTGTTACAAATGTAATTAAACCTGCCGACATCCCCGCCGGGCGGCCCAGCTTTTCATCAAGTATACTGCATAACAATTTGATCAGGTCGATGTTTTTCCACTCGTTATGACCTCCAATGTTATAAGTCGACCCCGCTTTTGCCTTATGAAATATCACGTCGATTGCCCTGGCATGGTCTTCAACCCACAACCAATCGCGAACGTTTTCTCCTTTACCATATACCGGTACCGGCTTTCCTTGCTTTATGTTATTTATGGCAAGCGGTATCAATTTTTCGGGAAAATGATATGACCCGTAGTTATTTGAGCAATTTGATATTACTGTACCAAGTCCATAAGTGTCGTAATAAGCCCTCACAAAGTGGTCGGAACTTGCTTTTGATGCTGAATAAGGTGAATGCGGGTCATAAGCGGTTTCTTCAGTAAACATACCATCTTCGCCCAATGATCCATAAACTTCGTCGGTTGACACATGATAAAAGCGTGTGTTATCGTAACGCCCTTTCCAGGCATTGCGCGCCGTGTTCAACAAGTTAACGGTACCCACCACGTTGGTCATCACAAATTCAAGCGGATTGGTTATTGACCTGTCGACATGCGATTCGGCCGCCAGGTGTATAACGGCATCGGGGCTTTCTTCTTCAAAAAGCCGGCTTATAAAATCATTATCAACAATATCGCCCTTTATAAACTTATAATTAGGCTCGTTTTCAATGTCCTTTAAATTAGCGAGGTTACCGGCGTAGGTTAATTTATCAAGGTTTATGATATTATAATCGGGATAATTTTTTACGAAACGGCGCACAACGTGCGATCCTATAAAACCCGCGCCGCCTGTTATTATTATATTTTTCATCAGAAAAAGGTATTCATTGGTTATTTTGGCCATTGGGGATAGCCATAAGGTTTTTTTATAACTGATTTTGCGAGAGGTATTTTTCCCACTCCCAGGCAGATGACATCATAGTATCAATGCCCAATTTTGCGCTCCAGTGCAGTTCCTTTGCCGATTTAGTAACATCGCCCCAAATTTGTTCAATGTCACCGCTGCGGCGTGGCCCTATCTCATAATTTAATTTCATGCCGGTGGCGCGCTCAAAAGCGAAAATTATTTCCAACACGGTGTTGCCCTGTCCGGTCCCTAAATTAAATACATCGTAACCGGCAAAATGGCTGCCCTCCATCAGTTTCAACGCGGCAACATGCGCTTTTGCCAAATCAACCACATGGATATAATCCCGCACGCAACTACCATCCTTTGTATGATAATCATTTCCAAAAATGGTAATTTTTTCCCGTTTTCCTATGGCAGTCTGTGTTATAAACGGAACAAGGTTTTGTGGCACACCAATTGGCAGTTCTCCAATTAACGCCGATTCATGTGCGCCAACCGGGTTAAAATATCTTAAAGAGATCACCTTTTGGGCGTCTCCTGACGCAATGGCGTCTTTTAATATTTCCTCGGCTATTTGTTTGGTATTGCCGTAAGGGGATTGCGCGGGTTTTACAGGTGCATTTTCAGTTACCGGTAATTCATCCGGCTGGCCATAAACAGTGCAGCTTGACGAAAAAACAAAGTTTACCGGCCTGCCGCTATAAACACTCAATAAATTAAGTAAGGTATCAAGATTATTGCGGTAGTATTTTAATGGTTTGTGTACCGATTCGCCAACTGCCTTAAAGGCGGCAAAATGAATGATGCCTGTTATGTCAGGTTCAGCATCAGCAAAATCTCTAAGTTTTTGTTCGTCACAAAGGTCAAACTGGTAAAATGCAGGTTTAAAGCCTATAATTTTACTAAGCTGGTCCAGTATCTGAGGCTGAGAGTTTGACAGGTCATCCACTATTACCGGTTCATACCCTGCGCCTACTAATTCAACAACAGTATGTGAACCAATGTACCCTAATCCCCCCGTTACCAGTATTTTTGACATTAATGTTTATTATAATAAGTAAAATCTTTATGGAGTATCTCTTTTTCCGGCAGGGATTTAAAATACTCATACGTAATCTTCAGGCCTTCACTTCTTGAAACCTTAGGTTCCCAGCCTAAAATGGCTTTG
>Ga0206898_10081_pt1 | contig 27974 bp, 22 predicted proteins | sample Alteio_BWOrgHeat_50_FD_153237 | JGI IMG/M metagenome (GOLD analysis project Ga0206898, IMG submission 153237) | Enriched cells from forest soil in Barre Woods Harvard Forest LTER site, Petersham, Massachusetts, United States -... | ecosystem: Environmental > Terrestrial > Soil > Temperate forest >...
GTGAAGTATTATATGCCGGTGAGCCTGACACTGCTGTAAGCGAAATGGAAGGCAAAATATACAGCAAAGCCATCAGCAAAGCCGAGCTTGGCCACTACCAGGATGATTTTAAAGTGATCTCCACGCAGCTTAAGGCGGGCAAGCTGCACATAAGGGTGTTGCAGGAAACGGATCCGGGCAATGGCTTCGTTTCAGCTACACCTAACCTTGAAGATGTTTATTTCAGTAATATCGCTACACGTGTTGATGTAAATACCATTTAATATCCTTTAAAACAATAAGTTATGTTCTGGAAAATATTAATTTTCGAGGTCCAAAACAGGCTTCGGAGGCCTGCTGTCTACCTTTATTTTGCGGCAGCAATTATATTTACGATAGGTACTTTCGCCACGGGGTCACTGCCCGTACAGGAAAAGGAACACATAAATTCACCTTACCTTATTGCCATGTGGTGCGCGGGCATTACCATGATGATGATGCTCGTTAGCTCATCCATTATGGGCACGGCGTTGTACAGGGATATAGAATACAACACAAAGGACTATTATCTCACCTACCCAATAACAAAGAGCGGGTATTTCTGGGGCCGTTACCTGGGATCATTTTTTGCCATGCTCTTTATTAGTTCTTCGGTGATTATTGGCGCTTATTTAGGGACCAAGCTGGGCCCGGTAATGGGTTGGAAAGACCCGAAGGAATATGGCCCTAACAACCTGTCTTATTACCTGTATCCGTTCTTTACCATAGCCTTACCGAATATTTTCTTTACCTCATCATTGTTCTTTGGTTTGGTAGCTATTACACGGAATGTAAAGGTGATCTACGGTGGCGGGATCCTGCTATTTTTAGGCTATTTTCTTTCGGTATTTTTCCTAAACACTACCAACAACGCCACGGTGATCAACCTGGCTGATCCGTTTGGACTGAGTGGCGTTAGGTTTCAAACAATGAACTCGTCATCTGTTCAGCAAAATACTACGGCATTTCCTATTGTCGGCACCTTTTTGCTTAACCGTATTATCTGGACATCAGTCGGCCTTGTTATTTTGATGTACACATATATCAGCTTCAATTTTGAAAGATTTTTTAGCGGAAGGCGTGATAAGGCAGCAATTGATGAGGTAACAAACGGCAAGAAACGCGCAATGATTAAAGGTAATACAAGCTTTACCGGCCCGTACAACAGGATGACCCTCCTAAAACTTACCAAACTCGAATTATTGAACATCATCCGCGATAATTATTTCTGGATAATCTTATCGGCCGGTATGGTATTCCTTGGGTTTGTATTCTGGATGGGGGAGCAATACAACGGGGTGCCTGATTTTCCGCGAACAGTAACGCTTTTCAATATTTTTAATGATGTGTTCCCTTTCTTTATCTTTTTCATTATTGTATTCTATACCGGCGAGACATTGCACCGCGACAGGGTTACGCGTTATTCGTTTATCAACGACTCGCTGCCTCCGCCCAATTGGGTATTAAACGGTTCAAAACTTATCTCGCTGCTTGTATTGGGGCTTGGGTTGTCATTTATCCCGGTTTTCACAGGCCTGGTGGTGCAGATAGCAAAAGGATTTTATCAGTTCAATATTCCCGTTTATTTAACTTATCTGTTTATCATCATCATACCGCGTTTGCTGGAGATGGTAATATTTTCATATGCATTGCACGTAGTTATCAATAATAAATTCACTGCACACGGCATTGCGGTTTTTATTTGGGTGGCTGTGTTCTTCTTGCGCGGAACCGGCATTTTTAATTATAACCTGTTGCTCTATTCTTACACCCCCTGGTTTGGTATTTCGGATATGGACGGGCTCGGGCACATGACCGGACCGGTAAACTGGTTTAACTTGTACTGGCTGCTTTGCGGAGGTTTACTGATCATTGTTTCAGCATTGTTTTATTACAGAGGTGTAACTACATCGTTTAAAGAAAGACTGCAGCTATTTGCCGAACGATTTGATACGAAAACCAGGCTTTTTACGGCAGTATTATTATTCGCTTTTTTAACCGTTGGCGGGTTTATTTATTACAACGTAAGCTATCTGAACAATTTTCTCACCAAAACCGAATCTGAGGATAGGGCAATTATTTTCGAAAAAACATTAAAACGGTATGCCAGCCTGCCCCTGCCAAAGGTTACACGGATTAAAATGTACGCCGACCTGTTTCCTGACAAGCAGCAACAAATTGTAAAGGCCTTTTTAACAGTGATAAACAAAACGAACCAACCAATTTCAAAACTACTGCTTGATGCTGAGGACCTGACAAACTATTCACTTAAGCAAAATGGCGAGGCCGTAAAATTTACCTGCCCCTTGATTTATGAACGCGCTGCCTTCAGCTGGTTCAAACCCAAAAAGGATACCGCAGGTTTTAGGCTCTATCAGCTTTCAAAGCCTCTTGCGCCCGGAGATTCCAGCGTTTTCGAGATCAATTCGTCTATTATACCAAAGGGCTTCAGCAATGGGTTATATGGCGAACATCTGCTCAGGAACGGAACATTCTTTACAGGCGGCTTGCCCGAATTAGGTTATGATGACGATGATGAAATCAGCAGTCCATACGTCCGCAAAAAAAGTGGATTGCCTCCAAAACAAGGAGAAGAAATTGCACAGAATGATCCAATCGGGATAAGTACGCTTAAAGCAGGTAAGGTATCAGACCTGGTTAGCTTAGATATGACCATCAGCACTTCGGCTGATCAAACCGTTATCGCATCCGGCGAACTGCAAAAACAATGGCAGCAAAACGGGCGGAATTATTTTCATTTCGTAAATACAAAACCGGGCATGTATGCGCCGCTGGCAGCTGTGGCGGCAAAATACACTGTACTTCATGATACCGTGCAATTGGGACATAAAATAGACATCAATATTTACCACGATCAACGGCACGGTGTCAACTCTCAACGATTTATGAATGCCTATAAAGACGGGCTCAAATACTTTAACTCGGCATACGGCCCTTATCCATTCAAAGACATCCGCCTTGCTGAAACAAGCGTTTACGGGCCCAGGGAAGGGTCATTTTCGTCATTCGACACCTATTCTGAGTACCGTGCCTGGAACGCCAATTTCAATGATCCTAACCAGGTCGATTATTGCTATTTATTGACTGTTCAGCAACTTGCCCAGCAGTGGTGGCGTTTCCAGGTGGCGCCCAATGCTACAGTCGGCTCGTTGGTTATACCCGAAGGGTTAGCAAATTACGCTTCTCTCGTATTAGCCGAAAAAAAATACGGCAAAGCTAACATGCGCTATATTGTGCTGGATAAACTATGGATATACCTGTTTGTCAGAAGGCGCCTGGAGGAAAAAGAACATCCGCTGATTAAAGCCGATCAATGGTTTGAATGGGGAGGCAAAGCTGCCGCCGCTTTGTATGGCTTACGTGACCTGATAGGCGAGGATACGCTGAATTCCGCCTTACGCGATTTTAAAAATGAATATGCATTTAAACTCAAACCGCCATATCCGGGAAGCAATGACCTTTACCGTTACCTTCAAAAACACACCCCCGATTCATTAAAATACTTTTTGGATGATACCTGGCAAAAGATAACCCTTTACGACAATAAAGTAACTGATATTAAGGTAACCCCAACGGGAAAAAAAGATGAATACAAGGTTACGCTGAAGGCGGATATTGCAAAGGTTTATATTGATGACAAAGGCAATGATGTACCAGCCAAACAAATGAACGATTACATTGATATCGGTATCTTTGGCGCTGATACAAAAAATAAGGAAGGCCGCACACAAGTAAACCAGCTTTACCTAAAAAAATACAAGTTCAACGCTGGCCCCCATACGATTACTGTTGTGGTAAAAGGCAAACCGGTAAGGGTTGGCGTTGATCCTTATAATAACCTGATTGACCGTAACCCTAATGATAATATGAAGGACATGTAATTACCTTTTTGGCCAGATCCATGTTTATTGTGACGTAAATAAATTCTATTTCTTTCCTTTAAAAATTTTTATAGATTTAAGCCATTATAAACTTTGGGATTGATTGAGTTGGACTAAGTTGATTAAGTGAGTCGTTTTACAAACACCATAGCTAACCGAATCAACTTAATCAACCCAATCCGACCAATTAAACTAAACTATGCCCCATATTCCCTTAGATGAAAACTTGCCCGGGATTACCGGCTTGCTTAATTATCGACAGGATACTGCTTTGCCAATAAGGCAGCTTACCCAAATATTGTTGCGCGGCGAATCGACCCTTACGGAAGGAGAAAGAGAACTTATTGCCACTGTTACCTCTCATGGCAACCAGTGTAAATTTTGTACTGCCGCCCACACTGCGGCCGCTGATGCACTTTTAGGCGAACGCGAAACTGCCGAAAAAGTAAAACACGACCCAGAGAATGCGCCTGTTACCGAAAAAATGAAACACCTGCTTGAGATTGCACGGCGAGTGCAGGCCGATGCCCGCACAGTTTCGCCTGATCTAGTGGAGAAGGCAAGAGATACGGGTGCAACTGACCTGGAGATCCATGACACCGTTTTAATTGCCGCATTATTTTGCCTGTACAATAAGTATGTTGACGGACTTGCAAGCGTAACGCCTGCCGAACCTGCTTTTTACGACAGGTTGGCCAATATTTTAAAAAACAACGGCTATTTGCCTTCACCAAACAGGTATGCAAGCCTCAACGAAACTAAATAAATATGAATAAAAACAAACCTGCGCTTTTTTGGATTGGAATTTTATTGCTTGTAATACCTGGCCTCGTTCATGCTTATCTGCTTATGCCGTTTCCTGGTAGCCAGGAACTGAACGCCATAACAGTATGCTATTACCTCGAGAAAATTGTGTGGCCGTTACGTATTGTAGGCGCAGTTTTATTAGTTTGGTACCTATTTAAGTACTATGCTCTGAATTCAACAAAGGGTAAAATTATTAAAGGGCTTGTGCTGGTATTATGTCTCGGCAGTTTTTACATTACGGATTTTGCGTATAAAGCCGAAACGATGTTTGAGGAACCCCAGGTGATCAAATTTGCCGATGCGATCACCAACAAAGTCCCCGAAAGTATGGTCGTTATAGGCGTGGTAAATAATGGTGTTGCCAAAGCTTATCCGGTTGTTTACCTCGGCTACCACCATAAAGTGCAAGATAACGTGGGTAATCTGCCCGTGCTGGTTACTTATTGCACGATGTGTAGAACTGGTCGCGTTTACAGTCCCATAATAAACGGGGCAAGGCAAAACTTCAGGCTCGTTGGCGCCCGGCACTATAACGCTATTATTGAAGATCAGGGCTCAAAGACTTGGTGGTACCAGGCTACCGGCAATGCGGCTGTTGGCAAATTAAAAGGCGAACATTTGCAGGAGCTGCCCTACGAACAGGCAACTTTATCCGCATGGCTAAGCAGACACCCTGGCTCGCTGATATTGCAGCCCGATAAAAATTATTTAAGCGATTACCGAGACCTTAAAAACTACGATCGTTTGCAATCGATCGATAAAGATAGCACGTTAAAGAACAAAGATTCCCTGATAAGGCGCAGCTGGATGGTTGGCGTAATTGTTAACGGACAAGCCAAGGCTTACGACTGGCGGCATCTTGAGAAAAGACATCTGCTGAACGATAAGATAAATAACACCCCCTTAGTGGTATCGATAGAACAAGACAGTCTTTCTTATCATGCCTTTAAAAGTACGGTAAACGGAAAAGAGCTGCATTTTAAACTGGACAGCTTAGGCACGCTTACTGACCTGGAAACCTCTTCCGTTTGGGATTGGGACGGGCTATCTACCTCAGGCACCTTAAAAGGCAACCGCCTCAACAAAATACAGGCCTACCAGGAATACTGGCACTCATGGAAACATTTTCATCCGGGGACTTTGTTTTGGAAGGAATAGGTATGAACTAGGATTTATAGGATCAGAGGATTTTAGGATTCAGAAAACAATCCTGGCAATCCCCAATCCTATAAATCAGTTCAAATAATTTTTTCTAAAAAAATGCTGACCTGAGATTTGTAGGATCAAAGCAGTTTAGGATTCAAAAAAGCAATCCTACAATCCCTAAATCCTACAAATCATAGTTCAGACAGTTTCCCTAAAAAAATACCGCTACCCTTAATTTCGCAAAAAATGGCGTGCCCGGCGTAAAGCTCATTTGGTCAACCGGGGCAGGTTCGCCCCTCAGACGGCTTACTGTTTCAGATTCAAACTCGTTCCATTTGGTATTGAATAAGTTTTCGATACTTAAGCCTACCTCATACCTTTTCTGCGTATAATTTACTTTCAAGTCGGTTACATAATAACCATTTGCAGTTAAAGTATTGGTATTGTTGCCCGGGCGGCTGTGCATATACCGGTAGCTGATACCGCCGTTTATGCCATTCTCAAATTTAAAATCGAGACCACCAGTGCTGGTAAAGGTTGGCGCAAGCGCCAGGTAGCCTGTATTTTTGGCGCTGTCGGTCATGCGCGGATGGGCAAGATTCACGTTCAGGTCGGCAAAGAGCCATTTGGCTATTTGGTAACGTGCCGAAAGATCAACGCCTTCGCGTTTTGTTTTGCCGCCGGGCTCAATGTCGCCGTCATCTGTATAAACAAATTCCTGCTGCAGGTATAAATACCATAACGCGGCATTGATATATAAGTGAGGTATAGGTTTCCAGTTTAACCCAAGGTCAGCGCCGTAAGCGGCGGGAATTGTTTCTAATCCGTTATTTCCTACAGCGGCAATGGCGCTATTTGAATGAAAACCCTTACCCGCTTTCAGGTAAAACTGTACCTGCTTATTAGCGGTATACTGAACATTTACTTTAGGACTCACCACTACACTGGTTTCGGTGCTGTCATGAAAGTTGAAGTTAAAATAATCCACCCTCGCTCCGGCGTTGATCAACCATTTGCCGGATTCAAGCGTTTCGTCCAGGTAAACGCCTGTGTTGTTTTGCCTGATATCCCCATGTGTTATTTCTTCCAAAAACTGATCTTGCGCTGTTACATGAGTATAATCGGTGCCATGAGTCTGATCGAATCTTGAGTTTAGTCCAACTGCTGAAGTTAGTATCGATTTACCTAAATAGCTTTGTTTTGCCAGTTTTCCGTTATAACCAAACATGTCCCTGATTTCATGCTGCTGTCTTAAGTCACCGTTTAAGCTGTCTTCGGCGAAGAAGGTAGAATTGAAATGCAGGTTGAATGTATAGTGTGTGTAATATAACTGGTTTTCCATGTTCCAGTTATTTTTAAGGTTAGATGTTAGTTTGGCGATAGCATTTACCCGTGTAGATCGCCCCCCCTGCGCGCTGTCAATGGTACCGAAGCGGTCAATAGGATTGGTGATTGCCGGTATCTTAATAGGATTACCATTGTCGTCAATGGCTGTGGTATTGCTGGCTACCGCTCTTTCAGGTATTTCGCCTGATGCAGTCCAGCTTGTGCTAAAGGTAGATGCACTTAGGGATAGTTTATTATTATCGCCCAATTGTTTGCTGTATTTGCCGAACAGGTTGGTGCGCTTATAATGTTCAGGTAATTTAAAAGGGCCGTCAGTATAGTTATACTCGCCGGCGATATAAGCATTTTCGCCTTTTTGTTTCGCTTTGCTGCCAAGCAGGTCAACTACTCCGGCAAAACGATAGGAATTAAACTGACCACCTTCAACGCTGACCATGCTTTTATCCAATGCGTCTTTGGTGTTATAAGTAAGATAACCTGCAGTATTAAGGTCTCCGTAACCCGTGTAGTAAGGGCCTTTGCCATAGTCGAAAGTGGAAACAGTTTCGGGAATTAGAAAATGGAGATCGGCATAACCCTGCCCGTGGATGTGCGACACCATGTTCACCGGCATACCATCTACCGAAACATTGATATCGGTGCCATGATCGGCATCGAAGCCACGTAAAAAGATCTGCTCTGCTTTACCCCCACCCATGTGCTGGGCAATGAACAGGCCTGGTACCAGCCGCATCAGATCCTGCGATGAATTTACAGGACGAAGATTTAGATCTAACCCGCTTAAAGTATGGAACGAATTGTTGTTGAGGTCTGGCGAGATCACCACTTCGTCAAGATTGATAGCGCCTCGGTCAAGAGGAATGACGGTTCGTTTTACCGAGCTTTTGATCTTTACCTGCGCGGCGTTATAGCCAACATATGAAATAGTCAGCATGGTACTGTCGGCAGGCAGTGACAGTTGAAAATTACCGTACTTATCTGTAGCGGTTGTTTTACCGGTAATACCCGAACTAACACCGGCGTATTCAACAGGCTGGCGCGTGGTTTGGTCGATTACTTTTCCTTTATATATATTTTGGGCGTGTACGGCAATTGTCCCGGTAATAAACAGGACAACTGCACACGCTGTTTTTTTTAGCGAATGCATTAATTGATATTTAAAATCATAACAAGAAGTATTATTTACACAAACAAGGTGCGCAGAACTGCTGGCGATCTGCATGTTTGTTTGGCTAAAGCCTTTAAACTCATTCACTTTTATCCGTCCAATAATTGGGACGGCAATAAATTTTCTCATCATTGCCGTTGGCTTCTGCCAACGGATAAGGTTCTGCCTGGCGATTAATGCTTTAGCACAATTGACCAAGCTGCTATAGACGTCAAAAACAGCACAACCAATTTGATCGGGCCTTGTGACTATCTGTAGTAAATAATGAGGAATTTTAAAGGCGTTATTTGCTCTAAGAAAACAATTGGAGCAAATAAAAAGTGGGGGTTAACCCAACTGCGGAGGCTGAAAAATAGGGAGGTAAACGATTGGCAAAGCAACGCGGTGATTGGGGACCTGCATTACCTGCAATACCTCGGAGTAAAACCGGACATCTGGCTTTTTGTGGAACAAAGCTTCCTGGAAAAGATTTTTTTGAGACTGACGCTCATCATTTTTATCTTTTTCCTCGGCTTGCTTTATCTTTTTTGTGAAATAGCATTTGCCACCACAATGCAGCCACGGTTTGTCACGGTTTTCGCAAAGGTGTGTGGCCACATAATTCCTGTTCAGTTCAAAGCCTGCGTAAATAAACAGGCGCGAAAAGTTTGCAGCAATCAGTGAAGCCATCAGTAAGTAAGCTGTAAAACGGCGTAACATGGCGGCAAAGATATAAAGCCTTGCTGATATGAGGGGAAAAATGGGCTGGTATTTTTTTATTTGTATGTTTTCTAAACAGGTACAAACCAAATAGTCGTACCCGTTTATAGCCTATTCCGAATATGAGACCTTAACTTTTAAGTTTAATAAATGACTAACCACCCCTGACGGGCATTACAGGACTTACACTTTCGCCTTTCTAATCCTTTCAGTCGGCGCATATCCAAACTGCTTCCTGAATGCAAAACCAAAATGGGAAAGATTTTCAAAGCCTGTTTCAAGATAAACTTCTGAAGGCTTCCGGTTTTTCTCCCTGATTTGATAATGCGCCAGTTCCAACCGTTTTTGGGTCAGCCATTTTTGGGGCGTGGTGTGAAAAGCTTTTCTGAAATCGCGCTTAAAGGTGGTGAGGCTGCGGCCCGTCAGGTAACCAAACTTTTCCATCGGCATATTGAACATATAATTCCGTTCCATAAAATCAGCGAGGTCGATCTTTCCCGGTTCTGCAAAGTTTGCCAAAAGTTGGTCAATACCAGGTTCAATGGCCCTCAGAATGTGGATCGCTTCTTCTATCTTCAACGAAGCAATAGTCTCAGGAAGCTTCTCTTTTAGTTCAAAATATGGGACCAACGACGCCAGGCAGCTTTTTAATAAAGGATGCTGGTCAAAAGTTTTGAAAGCGAGGCCAGAAACAGTCCCTGCCCCGCCCTTTGCTTCGTTTTTTTGGTAGTAATCTTTAAGCCGGCCGGCAGTCACGTGCATACTGACAGACTGATGCGGCAATCCATCTTTAGGATAACTGAGAACCGTGGCCAGCAAATGCCGCGGAAACAACAATGTATCGCCGGCGCCGAATACATAAGTGTGGTCCGCCTGTATGATCTTTGTTTCACCCGAAATTAACCAGACCAGCAAATGGTCCTCAAACAGCACATCTGATTTAAAGAACTGGTCTTCGAAAGAAGAACGCTTGATATTTTCGTGAATGTATTCTATTTGAGGACCCATATTTATGTACTCACAAAATTAAGAAAAGTAAAGCATGGCGGGGCTTTAGTCTGCAGAAAATACCACTTTGGTTAAGTCCTCACTTAAGAGCCATAACCGTTTTGCGTTGTCTGCATCTACAGCATATGGCCGCACTCCACGAAGCGTTGAAGGCTCATCATACCGATGGGCAATATTTCCCAGATCAAGTTCGGCTATATCTGCGTCCTCACAATATACCCCGCCGATGCCGTCAAGTTGATGACTGGTTGCACACCACAAAGAAGTTGCCGCGCCCTGGACAAGTGTTTTAAGCTTTTTGGCGACTTCCGGGTAAATATTGCCTTCTGCATCATGCGTTCCCATCTGCTGAAACAAGGTCATCGGCGCAACCCGCCCCAAATCGGTACCATTCACTGAACCAGGATGCACGGAAAATACCCGCACGCCGAAATGTTTGGCCCGATGGTCAAGTTCTAAAGTAAACAGGTTATTTGCTGTTTTGGACTGACCATACCCCTGCAGCGATTCATAATCGCGATACTCAAAATTGGGGTCTTCAAAATTGAACGGCGCTATCTGATGTCCGAAGGAAGAAACATTGACTACCCTGGCGCCATTTGCCTGTTTTAATGCAGGCCAAAGCCTGGCGGTAAGTTGAAAATGTCCCAAATGATTGGTCGACAACTGCGACTCATAACCCCGTGAATCCCGTTGAAGTGGCACCCACATGATACCTGCATTGTTGATCAGGATATGCAGCGGATTATTTGTCTCGAGGAACCTTTGGGCAAAAGCATCAATGGATGCCGGATCCATCAGATCCATTTGTGCGACCACAACATTTTTTACGCCTGCCAGGTTTTTTGCAGCCTTATCAATATCACGCGCCGGTACAATAATATTAGCACCCGCCGAAGTAAGGGCCTTGACTGTCTCCAGGCCTATGCCGGCATAGCCACCGGTAACGATAGCATTTTTCCCGGTCAGGTCGATTCCCAGCATTATATCTGCGGCAGTTGAAAGGGCTGTAAAGCCTGAGCCAATGGGTTGCTGCAAAACGCCATTGTAATTATCTTTTATTTCGTTCTGTTTCATTTTGAATTGTTATTAACAGAACAAAGGTATCCCGATACGGCGTGGTGAGTTTTGCTTAGAAGGCCGAAATATTTTGTTTTAAGGGCCAATTGATAAGTGCGTTCTGGTAACCAACTTACTCATCATGTGTCGAAAACATTACTTCACTGATTACAGTTATATTAGCCTGATGAAAGCGATAGTTATTACCCATCCAGGCAGTCCTGAAGTTTTACAGATAGCAGAAAAGCCCGTCCCCGCGTTTTCGCCAGATGAAGTATTGGTAAAAGTTGCGGCCGCTGGTGTTAACAGACCTGACGTTGCGCAGCGCAAGGGGCATTATCCCCCACCGCCGGGTGCCTCCCCAATTCCCGGGCTTGAAATCGCTGGCACCATTGTTGAAACAGGTGCTAATATTACACGCTGGAAAGTGGGCGATAAAATTTGTGCCCTGATAACTGGCGGCGGTTACGCTGAATATTGTAATGTGCCTGCAGGCCAATGCCTGCCAATACCTGAAAAATTATCATTTACCGAGGCTGCATCATTACCGGAGACCTTTTTTACGGTATGGAGCAATGTATTTGACAGGGGCAATTTAAAAGGTAAGGAAAGTTTGCTTGTGCATGGTGGTTCAAGCGGGATCGGTGTGGCGGCTATTCAAATGGCAAAAGCTTTCGGTCATACCGTTTATGTAACGGCTGGTTCGGATGAAAAATGCAAATTCTGCGAAGACCTTGGCGCAGCGAAAGCGATCAATTACAAAACAGAAAAATTTGCAGACGTGATACAGCAATTCACAAACCGAAAAGGTGTTGACGTAATTTTAGATATGATCGGCGGCGATTACGCATCAAACAACATAAAATCACTGGCCGATGATGGTCGGTTAGTGATGATCAATATGATGATGGGCAAAGATGTCCAGGTTGATCTTTCACCGGTGATGCGGAAACGATTGACTATAACCGGTTCAACACTCCGTTCCCGGGATACAGCATTTAAAGCGGCTATCGCCCAAAATCTTGAAAAAAAGATTTGGCCACTGCTTGCAGCCGGCAAAATAAAACCGATAATCAATGCGGTATTCCCCGCCGAAAAAGCCGCGGATGCGCACAGATTGATGGAGAGTAGTGAGCATATTGGGAAGATTGTGTTGGAGTTTATAGTTGATGGTTCATAGCCGAAAACCGTGTTTGATAGTTAATGTGTTTGTGGCAGATAGTCGACAATTCACACGTTGAAAACCATGAACTATCAACCATGAACCATGAACTAAAAAATTCTCATTCTCCTATTTTAATATTTGCTTATAAATCTTAACTTTGCGCCTCTGAAACAGCAGGTAACTTTTTTGCATTGCTATTTCATTGTAAATACATTAAAAACACCAGGTTATATATGCCAAACATTGGAAAAATATCACGGATCATCGGTCCGGTAGTTGACGTAAGCTTCGCAGATGACGCTCACCTTCCTAAAATTTATGATGCATTGGAAATCACCAAAGAAAATGGTCAGAAAGTAATTTTAGAAGTTCAACAGCATTTAGGTGAAGATCGTGTTCGTGCGATCGCCATGGATTCAACCGACGGATTGCTTCGCGGAATGAAAGTGCTTGATTTGGAATCAGCTATTAAAATGCCTATCGGCGAAGATATTAAAGGCCGCGTATTTAACGTTGTTGGTGATGCTATCGATGGTATCGAAAACCTTGACAACAGCAATGGTCGTCCTATCCACAACACACCTCCAAGGTTTGAAGACCTTTCAACCGAAACTGAAGTACTTTTTACAGGTATAAAAGTTATCGACTTGTTGGAGCCTTATGTAAAAGGTGGAAAGATCGGGTTATTCGGCGGTGCCGGTGTTGGTAAAACCGTATTGATCCAGGAACTGATCAATAACATCGCGAAAGCATATTCAGGATTATCTGTATTTGCCGGTGTAGGTGAACGTACCCGTGAAGGTAATGACCTATTGCGCGAAATGCTTGAATCAGGCATTATAAAATACGGAGATGCATTTATGCACTCTATGGAAGAAGGTGGCTGGGATTTATCCAAAGTTGACCCTGAAGCATTAAAAGATTCAAAAGCTACATTCGTTTTCGGACAAATGAACGAGCCTCCTGGTGCACGTGCACGTGTGGCGCTTTCAGGATTGACCATTGCTGAATATTTCCGTGATGGCGATGCCGAAGGTAAAGGCCGTGATATATTATTCTTTATTGATAACATCTTCCGCTTTACCCAGGCAGGTTCTGAAGTATCGGCCTTACTTGGTCGTATGCCATCTGCGGTAGGTTACCAGCCAACACTGGCAACTGAAATGGGTACCATGCAGGAGCGTATTACTTCAACAAAACGCGGTTCAATTACATCAGTACAGGCAGTATATGTACCTGCGGATGACTTAACTGACCCGGCACCGGCAACAACATTTGCCCACTTAGATGCTACTACGGTATTGTCACGTAAAATTGCCGAACTTGGTATCTATCCTGCGGTGGATCCTTTGGATTCAACCTCACGCATCCTTAGCCCAACAGTTTTAGGTGATGAGCATTACAATACAGCACAACGGGTTAAAGAAACATTGCAACGCTATAAAGAGCTTCAGGATATCATCGCCATCCTTGGTATGGACGAGTTGAGTGAAGAAGATAAATTGGTGGTATCACGCGCACGCCGTGTACAACGTTTCCTTTCACAGCCATTCCACGTTGCTGAGCAGTTTACAGGCTTAAAAGGTGTATTGGTTGATATTAAAGAAACCATCAAAGGCTTTAACATGATTATGGATGGCGAAGTGGATGAATATCCGGAAGCGGCATTCAACCTTGTTGGAAGCATCGAAGAAGCAATAGAAAAAGGTAAAAAGCTGTTAGCGGAAGCCAACGCATAAATTAGAATCAAGAGCCAGGAATCAAGAGTAAGGAGAAAAAGCCTAAACTCTTGGTTCTTTACTCTTGCCTCTTGACTCCACAAAAACATGACATTAGAAATCCTTACTCCCGATAAACCGGTTTTTGAAGGCGAAGCTACTTCGGTAACGCTTCCAGGCACTTTGGGATTTTTTGAGATCTTGAACCACCACGCGCCTATCATCTCTACTTTAGAAGATGGCAAAGTGACCGTTCGTAACGGATCGGCCAAAGAAGAAATTTACTTTATAAAAGGCGGCGTTGTTGAAGCCTCAAACAATAAAGTTGTTGTATTGGCTGAAGGCATTACACATAAGTAATATTTGTTTGCCGTATAGAAATTAAAGGATCCCTGGCCGATGGCCGGGGATTTTTTGTTTAGCCCAGCGTCTGCATAAACAACTTTGTCATCCCGAGTTATAAAATCCGGGCCTCTGAAGGAAAGAATGACAAAAAAGACTGTCATGGTGCGTTGGCCTAACGAATACTTATTGGAGATAGATAATCACCCCGGTTCATAACTGCGATGCATGGAATCGAGGCCTTTGCCCACATGGTTCGAGACCCTTATAATGACAGCCCCTCGCTTATTTCTGAAGTTGTCATGGGTAGCGCGAGCGAAGGAACTTATACGCTACATACAGTGTCTAGTCCTGCAATAGGTTTAAACAAGGTCTTAAAGAAACATTTTACAGAGTAATTGTTTGAATCCTTACATCATAATAATTGAAATGGCAGTTGGGCCAACTATCCCGCAATTCGCTAGTTACAACTCAATTCTTAACAAATACCGAAAAGATCGTATGAACCAGACTCGCCAGCAGGGGGGACGAAGTCACTATTAGCGGTCCCAACGTGTCCGAAAGGCCCTTGAATATTGAATTGCTGTTGCTGCTACCCCCAACACCGCCCGACGCAGACGCCTCAGGTAACTTTGAAATTGACAGACTCGAGAATTTTAGCCTTACTGGTATATAGAAGATAAGAAGTATTACGGTATTCATTAGGCCAAGCAGGTATACAAAGTCATTAGGCAACACATTGTTTCCTGATAAGTAAAAATAAAAACGGAAAGCCTCAGTACCATTGAGCGCGCTTACCAGGATTCCCAGCCAAAGCACGCTGAAGCTCAGGATCAGGGCACTGCAAAAGAACGAATTGTCAAAAGCCGACTTAAGCGCCTGGTACCTCCTTAGGTACAAACTGCTTTTTTCTGACATTTGGTTTTGGTCACCTTGCACCATATTATTCATTTCTACAAATGATGGCGCCGCTCTATTCAAATCATCCAGCGTGTTCGACAAGGTAATAAAAATGCCGAAGCAAAAACTGGCCACTCCATAACCTATCAACGAAAAAACAAAGGTTCGACGCGTATAAAACCGCAAAAAGTAATTATCAGTAATTACCCGCCTGTCGATCATCCAATAATAAAATACCAAGACAAAGGTAAGCAGCAGTAAAATAGGTACCCATGTATTTCCTAAAACCCTCAAACGCCCTATTGGCTTTTGGCTATCCGGCCTATCACTAAGTAAAGTATTCAACCTGGTAATTTTTGCCACTATCAACGGAACGATCATAGTCCATAGCACTACCTGTGCCATAGAGAAAATGATCCACAGCCCAAACTGTGGGTAATCTGAAAAAAAGCTGATATTGCTTTCGTGTTTGTGTTTGGTAAGTACCAGTTCTCCTCTAATGATAAGCGGCGTATCTATCAGCGATTTGCAGGTATCGGCCAACGTTACAAAAATTCTTTTTTCAACTAAAGTATCCTTATTTAGCCTCCATTCCTGTACAGTCAGGCTATCCAGGAAATCATGTCGCCCCACCAATAGATATTTACTGAAATAAGCAATACTTGTATCCGAGTTTCCGTAATCAAGGTTGTCCTTTTCCGTCATGGTCTTTCTCAGCAACATGCTTGCAAGGTCTATTTTCCTCTGCAATTGCTTCAACGAATCTGTATAGACTTGTTTGATAAGCAAAGTTGACATCAACGCTGTGTCTTTCCGCCCTGTTTTACCCACTAACTGCGTCCGGAGCAACGACGTCAGCGACGATCGGAAAGAGGTTATATTGTTTTTCAACCGTCCACTCCGCAGGGACAAAATTGTATCCACCAGTTCTACCTTGTTGCTAAGGTAAATCTCCCCGTAAGGCCGGTTGCCATAAACAAACAAACCTGCACCCAGCAAAAGCCCCAGCATACCCAGCACAATTACCCCCAATATCTGGTCAGTGATTACAGTATCAACCCGCTTATACACAGCTTTGCCCCCCGAACTTACCAGCCGTCCCAGCTTGGTAAAATTACCCTCATCTGTTGGCAAGGGTACTTCAACAGCCTTAGCAGGGTTCACTTCGGCATCACCTTCTTTTTGGGGTTCATCTTTCTTTGCCATTTTTTATGTATTTATTTTGCTGGGAGCCGGTGGCTCAACTATAAATTAACTTGAAGATAATTAATATCAATAGTTGGCAGATAACGTGTTTTTACGGTATTTAATCTGTAAAAACACCTTCAAAGTTCCATAGTGCACTTCCTGCGGGTTTTTAAAAGCCCTGTCACAATAATGAATGTACACCGTAGTTAAAATTTACAATAAAACACAGCGAGCCTCCTCCTTACAACCCTCTCTCCAAAAAAAACTTGCCAAATAAAAAAAATACTTTATTATTGTATCATATTGTGACAATAATAAAAAGTATTCAGAAATAGGCCTTTGCGCTGCTATGCAGGGTGGCCAGAATACAATTATTGACACAACGATTTGTAATCTATTTAACCCATATAAACTGTATTTCATGAAAAAAATAACTACTTGCTTCATGGCGATTATTTGCGTGGCCAATGTCGCCTCGGCCCAGTTACAAACAGGGAAAGATGTTGCTGTAACCAGCACCGATGCCGGTAAAGTACGCGGCTATGTCCATAATGGTATTTACACCTATAAAGGCATGCCTTATGCCGAAGCAAAACGCTTTGAAGCCCCACAGAAACCGAAGCCATGGCAGGGTGTTCGCAGTTCGATGAGTTACGGGCCAGTTTCGCCTTTAATGACCCCAACAACATCTGTACAGGATGAAAGCGAGTTTGTTTATCACCACGACTGGGGCTACACCAGTGAAGATTGCATGCGTGTGAACGTGTGGACACCAGGTATTAATGACGGAAAAAAAAGGCCGGTAATGTTTTGGATCCACGGCGGCGGGTTTACCGCAGGTTCATCACAGGAATTGCCTTCATACGATGGGGAAAGCCTTGCGAAAAAGGGTGACGTAGTGGTGGTATCCATCAACCACCGTTTAAATATTCTTGGTTTCCTTGACCTCTCCGCCTATGGCGATAAATACAAACATTCAGCCAACAATAGTGTACTTGATATGCGGGCCGCGCTTGAATGGGTAAAGGCCAATATCGAAAACTTTGGCGGTGACCCTAACAATGTGACCATCTTCGGCCAATCAGGCGGAGGCGCAAAGGTGCTTACGCTTATGGCTATGCCGTCTGCAAAAGGCCTGTTTCAAAAAGCTATCAATGAAAGCGGCGCCTTCAGGTCACAAATGCGCGATAAAGCAGCTACACAGTCGGTTGCTGCTGAACTGCTAAAAGTATTAAATATCGCACCAGAAAAGGTAGACAGTCTGCAAACAATACCTTATCCGCAGCTTGTTGCTGCTGGTGCAAAGGCACTGAAAGTGGTGAATGACAGGATGAAAGCGCAGTCGGGTCTTGCAGGTGCATTGAGCGCAGGCTGGGGGCCAAGTGCTGACGGCGAAGATCTGCCTTATCAACTTTACTCAAAAGAGGCACTTGATATTTCAAAAGACGTGCCCCTGCTGATCGGTACCGTGAAAAATGAATTTATGCCATCGTTGTTCACAGGCATGAGTGACGCCTCAATTGAGCAGGTTACGGCAACCATAAAAAAACAGCAAGGAGATAAAGCAGACGCTTACATGGCTGCGGTTAAGAAAGCATATCCCAACGATACAAGGCCAACTGACCTGATGGATGTAGATGTAATGTTCCGCCCAGGTGCGGTAGCATTTGCCAAAGAGAAATCGGCGCTTAATGCGGCACCTGTTTATATGTACCTTTTCACATGGCAGTCGCCTGTGATGGACGGAAAATATAAAGCCGTGCATTGCAGTGAATTACCTTTTGTGTTCAACAATATAGCGCTTTGCGAGCAAATGACCGGCGGAACAAAAGAAGCGTATGCACTTTCTGCAAAGATGAGTGACGCATGGCTAAACTTTGCCCGCACCGGTAATCCTAATACCAAAAGTTTAGCTAAATGGGCGGCTTTCACATCAGCAAACACCGCTACTATGCACTTCGACAATAAATGCGAAGTAGAACCGCAGATGGACAAAGAGTTATTTGATTTGCTGGGGCTGTAAGAAACGAGGTAGCTAAATTATAATGTACCGCAGGGTTCTCACAGAGGATCCTGCGGATACAAATCCTTTCTAAAATGCATTTCAAAAATAGTCGAACATGAGAAAGCTGCTTTTTTTATTCGTCCTGATTTCTTTTATCGCGAAAGCACAGCCACAGCGCCCCGCGCCAACGCCAAATGACAGCCTACATTCTGTAAGAATACTTCCGGATAACAGCGTGGTTTTAAGTATCTACGCGCCAAAGGCATCCGAGGTAACAGTTTCCGGGGATTTTAAGGGCGGATATCCGGCAGTGAAACTTACTAAAGCCGACAATGGCGTTTGGTCTGCTTCACTCCCTGTAATGTCGCCTGATGTCTATACCTATGACTTTGTGGTTGACGGGGTAAAAACTTTCGACCCAAAAAATCCAAAGTATAAGGAAAGTGAAAATGGCTTGTCAAACATTTTTGAAATGCCGGGCAAGGAGAGTGAATACTGTGCGGAAAAAAATGTACCGCATGGAAGAGTAGAACAGGTTTGGTTCTTTTCATCAGCTATCAATAAACCGCAACGCATGCATGTTTATACACCCCCAGGTTATGAAAAAATGAAGAATAAGTTGCCGGTACTAATCTTGCAGCACGGCGGCGGCGATAATGATGCTTCCTGGATAACAGTGGGAAAAGCAAACTTTATTTTAGATAACTTATTGGCTGAAGGTAAAGTTAAGCCGATGATCGTAGTGATGCCGATGGGACATCCCCTGCCCGGATTTAATATGGAACCGGGCATCGATGCTGATCCCTATTTCGGGGTGCTTTTTAAAGATATTATACCTTACATAGATTCACATTATAACGTTTCTGCAAAAAGAGAGGACCGCGCTTTTTCAGGCCTGTCCATGGGTGGCATTCAGGCTTATAACATCGCTTTGTATGCGCCTGAGAAGTTCGGTTACGTTTTGCCGCTAAGCACAGGTTACTTCCCGCCACAGCTAAAAAAGCTGGAAGAAGGCAATGCCTTAAAAAATCCTGAAGTAAATAAACTGAAGCTTTTCTGGATACCTATGGGCGGCGACAAGGATATCGCTTATGCAAACGGCAATAATGTTTTGGCCTTGCTTGATAAGAATGGGATTCATTATACAACCAGCACCTATCCGGCGGCACACACATTTATTACCTGGAGACATAATCTTTATGAGTTTGCTCCTTTGCTGTTTCGTTAAAAAATAGCAGATTTAGATTTTCTGCAGGCTGATTGTGTGCAGCCCTGCTTGGTGGCAACCGTGGATGTCGTGCACTAACAACAGATACATGAAATTATTCAATCAGCTATTCCACATCAGGGTTCATTTAAAATGGGCTTATTGCATCCCCATATTCATCATCGATCCGTGCTCTTTCTTTCTAAAAGTAAGTTTTGAAAGTTTTACTGCTTTTAGCTTATTGTCGCCTTCGGTTAATTGCAGAAATTGGTTGGGTGCTACATTTTTAAATACCTGCACTGTCCGACTGCCCGCCCAGGTAATTTTGAGTTGGTCAATGTATTGTGCTCGTCCGATGCCAATTTCTTGCCGCAGCGGAGAGGCCCCGAAGCTGCCGCCCGAATTAACATCTTTATAAACACTTCGCTGTATGCCATTTTCGGTAAATGTTACCTGGATCTGGCTGCCTATGGCTGCTTTGTTTGCTTTAACACCCACCAGTTTTAAGCTTATCCAATTATTGTTATTTTGAATCGGGTTAACATATAGTGAGCTGGTGTATGAGTCGCCTACATAGGCTCCGCCCATTACTATAAAAATATCCTGGATGCCCTGGTTTCGCAGATCAGCAAACGCTACCCCATGTCCCTTTTGCAGGTTTCCCAGACGGGAAGAAGTAGTGACATCGGCGAATCGTTTACCACCAATGTTTTTGAACAATTTATTAGGCACTAACGATTTAAAACTTGGATTGCCTGTACCGAAATACATGTCCGGGTAACCGTCATTATCAATGTCCCCGAAATTAGCGCCCATTAAATACACAACCTTATTAAGCCCGGTTTCTTTGGTCACATCGGTAAAGGTTCCGTCTTTATTATTCCTGAAAAGGTAAATGTTTCCTGCACCAGGAACGGGTTTACCCAATGCCTCCGCGGCAGAAAAATAGCCGAGGTCTTTACCAATGGTATAATCTCCGGCCATAATGTCGGGCCAGCCGTCATTATTATAATCAAAAAACCAGGTGCTAAAGGTCCCAGCTGTATTTTTATTAATTCCTGACATCGTGGAAACATCTTCAAAATCCACACCCATCCCCGGTTTGCCTTTGTTTTTCAATAGGTATTTTTTTCCGTCTAAAGACGATATGAAGATGTCAGGCCAGCCATCATTGTTATAGTCAGCAGCCGTTACGCCTTTCACAAACGAAACAATATCGCAATGAGCCTTTGCTGCAACGTCGGTAAAGGTGCCGTCATGGTTATTAATATACATGGCACAAGGATGTATGCCTCCTTTATCCAGGTTGCCGGTGTTTTCGTACCCGATGAAAACATCAAGCCAGCCATCATTATTAAAATCTGCCCAAACAGCAGTCTGTGTAGGATGAAAAGCCAGCAGCCCGCTTTCGGTGGTGACGTCCGTGAATGTTCCGTCACCATTGTTGCGTAATAAGGAGCTTGGCTGATTTCCCCAGCCCTGGTCTTTCCAGGCGCCGCGCAAAACAAAAACATCTATGTTGCCGTCGTTATCGTAGTCTGTTTGCTGGATGTTTAATCCCCCGGTTATTCCGTTGAATCCCGACTGTTCCGTTCGGTCCGTAAATGTTCCGTCCTTATTATTTTGGAAATAATGCATGGGGTCGCTCAGTCCCCAGCCCGAAGTAATAATATCCAGGTACCCATCATTGTTAAAGTCATCCACAATTACCCCGCCGGCCTGGCCATTGATATCCAGCCCAAGGTCTGCTGCCATGTCAGTGAAAGGCTTTATGTGGTAGCCGGTATCGGCATCTAAACCGGGGATCAAAAATTTCCTGGGCACATCTTTGGGATAGCCTCCCAATGTCATAAACGCGATGTTGAGCAGCCATCTGGATTCCAGATCATCCGGGTCATTTTTTAAGATATTCTCGTAAACTTTGACAGCGTTTTTTGAGCCGGTTTGAATTTTATGAATGCCGTCGTCTTTTATCGGGAAAAGGCATGATGAACCCGTATGATTGAGCATGCAATTACTTCGTTCGCCAAGCCGCATAAATGCTATGCCAATTTCCGGCAGCAAACTTTGTAATTGAAGAGGCGTGATCCTTTTTACAACGCTCTGATAAATGGCTACCGATTCTTTTTCGTGTCCCGTTTGCAATAATACCCGCGCTTTCGTCAACTGCAGCCGGACATTGTCACGGTTAACCGGCAAAGTTAAAAGCGAGTCCACAAACGCCAGCTTGGCGTCGTAGCTGTATGGGTTTGCCTTGTTAAAACTTAATTTTGCTTCCTGCTTCAGAATTTCGATCATCTCTTCATGAGATGAACTGTGGCAAGCGATAAGTATGGTAAACGTAAAAAATAGGAGAATTAGTTTTTTAATAGGTGTCAGCATTTCCGGCGCATCATAAGTCAGGTAAATTCTTAGCGCAAAAAATGCTTTATTAAATTTATTTTTCGGAGAATATCGACCAAACTACGTTGTAGGTAGACAAATGGCCAAAACATTGCGACAGCACTATCAAAGGGCCTTTTTAGCCATCAGAAGCCATTATTTTCCGTGTTTTTTTGTAATATTTTTGTTTCCGGGTTAAATGATTGCCCGCAAAACAAAAAATAATCGTCTTTTGTCCGGCGGCCCATTATTAGTAGGCGGAAAGAGATTTTTGTGATCAACGAATGACTACCAGAAACAGTTATAAAAGCATAAACTTTAGCAATAAAAAAATCAGGGTACTTGTTCACGTCCTGGTTTGGCTCATCCTCATCATTCTACCCTATCTGCTAAATATTTACAGAATAGTAGCGTTCCACAACAGTGTCAGCAGTTTGGACCAGAAGATAGTAAACGCAGATCTTATCATGTTTATTTTTTGGGTGGGACTATACTATTTTAATACGTTGGTGCTGATTCCTAAAATTCTTTATCAGTCAAAACATATTCTTTACATACTTAGCCTGGCTGTGTTGTTTTGTCTCACCGTATTATTTAATTATTGTATTCACTTATTGCTGGCTTTCCAGGCGCCCTTCAATATTCTGGTGGTCATCTATTTCAGGGTGCCTCTTTTTTTGTTAACAATTGCAGCGGGTATCGCTTTTTCAGCCATTGAAAATCAAGACAGACTACAAAAGAAAGTTAATGAAACCGACCGGGAGAAGTTAAAGACTGAACTTTCATTTCTGCGTTCGCAAATAAGTCCCCACTTTATTTTTAATATTTTAAATAATATAGTGTCATTGGCGAGGTTGAAAAGCCCTGAACTTGAGCCAACCGTAATGAAACTTTCTGGCTTGATGCAATATATGCTCTACCACACAGAAGAAGAAAAGGTTAACCTGGCAACCGAATTAGAATACCTTGAGCATTATATTGATTTACAAAAGCAGCGATTTGGCAAAAAAGTTAAAATTACCACCGCTTTTAACTTTTCTGATCCTGATCTGCAGATAGAGCCTTTGCTGCTAATACCGTTCGTGGAAAACGCCTTTAAGCATGGCACTTGTCTTGTCCACGATCCGCAAATCAATATCGAACTCGTTACACATGGCGACAATTTAAATTTTCTGGTACAAAACAAATTTGATCCATCAGTAGGAGTGAACAAAGACCCTGCGCAGGGAATAGGTATTGCCAACGTCCGCAGAAGGATTGAATTATTGTATGACAAGGACTATGAACTGGGTATACAAAAAAACAGGAATTATTTTATCGTCCGTTTATCTTTAAAATTAAAATATGATTAACTGTATTGCTGTTGATGATGAACCTCTTGCGTTGACTTTGCTTGCAGATAATATCAGTAAGATCAACTATCTGAATTTGAACACAACGTGTGATGATGCAATTTCAGCAAATAATGCACTGCAGGAAGGGAATGTTGATCTGATTTTTACAGATATCCAAATGCCTGGAATTTCGGGTATTCAGTTTATCAAAAGCATAGTAAATAAACCATTGATAATTGTAGTTTCAGCATATAAGCAATATGCGGTTGAAGGCTTTGATTTAGATATAGTAGATTACCTGGTGAAACCCGTTTCGTTAGACAGGTTTATGAAAGCCTGTAACAAAGCGAAGGACCTGCTGGAACTAAGATCATTGAAAAATTCGCCGGAAGCGCAATCGCCAGACCATGTTTTTTTAAATGCCGGATATAATTTAATAAAGATAGTATACGGAGAAGTTTCATTTGTTGAAGGGTTGCGGGATTACGTTAAAATTCATTTCTCAGATAATAGAAAACCAGCGATCATAAGAATAAGCTTTAAGAATATTGAGGGTAACTGGCCGTCGTTTTTTAAACGTGTCCATAAAAGTTTCATTGTAAATACGAAACAAATAACATCGGTAAGTAAGACAAATATTGTTATTAATGAAAGCGAACTCCCTTTGGGTAAATCCTACCAGGAATTAATAATGAAGCTGATAGAGGAGTCAGGATCTCTTGGGTGAAATGGGTTATCACCGATTAAAGCTCACCGGAAGCCCGTGCAACCCAACCAGGCGAACTATTTATTCGCTGGCGCAAAAGCAGGTTGAGCTGTGCTGCATGGTGCTGTACATGTCTCATGTTATAAAGCAATATTTCAAGCGTGGAATAGTCCATGCCGTCCTCCCAATTCTCTTTAAAGCGCTCATTTAATTTTTCGCCATTCAAACCCATTATCAGGCTGTAACACTTTTCGCGGCTGGCCCACAGATAATCAAGTAATTCCCTTTTACTGTAGGTCCTGTCCGGGATCACATCATCTATCGCGTCCGCGGGTATATCGGCAGGTTCGGTAAACGTAAACGGGAGCGGCGATGTAAAAGGCCTTGTCGGAATGGTGAGGTAATAATCCAGGAAAACGAGGGTATGATAAGCCATATAAAAGAATTTTTTTTCGGAATCCCAGTATTCCTCCGGCCAAAGCGTAATGGCGTTTTTTAGCATATCAATGCTCGCCCCGAATTGTTGCCATAGGCTTTCTTTTAACAGATCGATCATATCGCAGTGTTTTTTGAAGAAACAATAATTTTAAATCGCAGTTTTTGAAGATAGATAAAAGGGCTTCCTAGGCTTTTCTTTCATCCGCAGTTCAATTTGTTCGGCCATCCATTGAAAATATTCGGCCAGGTGAGGATCATCGTTTTTTTTCCGGAGATCCGTTATAAGCGCCCGGCATTTCTCCCACGCGGAGCTGACAAATGAACCCAGGGTTTTATCAAGAAGATCAATACTGATCAGTTTTTCGGCTAACAAAAGGCCGATTGCTTCCATTTGTTGTGTGAGATGAACAAAACGGACCTGGTCATCTTCCGTCCAGGTTGTCCATTCATTGGCTGATGCGGGGACTTCGATTCTACTGACATAATGAAGCATTTCCGCAAATTCTTTGGTTTGGAAAGTGCGGAGGGTGTCCAGGGTAAATCGTTCACGCCTGTCTTTCCTTGTCGTTTTCACCTGCGCTATCCCAAAAATAACAGCCACAATAACAGATAGGGTAAGAGCAATATTAGCAATAAGGGCGACAAACTCGTTCGTCATAGTATACAGGTTTAATTATTTGCAGAGGTATCAGGCCGGAGTTCTAAGTTAATAAATTTCGGGTTATCTGCACCTGTAAAAATTTGTTTGCTGCTATCTCATTTCAAAACAAATATGTCCAACTTATTAGCCGGAAACATTGCAGTTGTTACAGGCCTTTAATGGTCAAATAAGCTTAGATGAGTTAGCATATCGCGCCTCTAAAACTCTAATAGTATTCTAATACAGCCAATTTGTTTAAGATGTACATTTGTGCACAAAACTGTAAGTTTCTACACTTGCACTTGTGATAAGGTTTAGGTTAAAGCCTCCGAACTGCGAGAGTAAGGAGGCTTTTATTTTTCCATGCCCCTGCTAAATGAGGTGCCGGGAACTATCGCTAAAATTCTTCCTTCCGTCTATAAGTTTTCCATCCCGGTCGATTTTCAAAAAAATTAATACTATAGGTACTTACCTTAGAATGTCGAAAACAAATCCTATGTATCAAAAAAAACAACTCTTGGTAACAGCATGCCTTCTTGCAGTAATTGCTTTAAGTGTTGCTGCAACGTTACCGCAGCAGCAGCAGCAAACACCTCCCAAATTAGTAAACCTGAAGGTTTTTCCTAAAGACATACCATACCGTGTACTTGACCATGAAATGGATATATGGTCGGCTTCTTTAGGCGTGCGTTGTAATTTTTGTCATGCCCGCAATGAGCAGACCAATAAAATGGACTTTGCGAGCGATGCAAAGCCTGAAAAAACCGCTGCACGTCACATGTTCCAGATGACGGCCAAAGTTAATAAGAAGTTTTTTGCAGCAAAAAAAGACAGCTTAGGACTGGTTATGGCTACTGGTGTAAATTGCAATACCTGTCATCGCGGTGTGGCACACCCTGAAGTAAAAATACCCGAAGGGCAACGCGGTCCCGGAGGCCCCCCACCAGGAGGTCCTGCAAAACCGGCGTCCGGTAAGTGAACAATAACAAATAATAAAACGGTGATAATTCCAGGATAGCAATGTGTTTGAATACCCAATACTATCCAAAAAGGCAACCGGAAATGTTAAATAACATCTCATTCAAAATACCATTCTTATGACAAAGAAGATTCTTGTTTTAATAGCCATCATATCGGCAGCATATTCAGGCGCCTCCAATGCGCAGTCCTATTTTTCGCGCTCGGCTATAACGTTTGAAATAAAAAACATGGGCATTAATACTAGTGGTTCAATCGGCGGCCTTTTAACTAAGGTCCGTTTCAGCCCAGCAAACTTAAACGCAAGTACATTGGAAGCTTCTGCTGAGGTGAACACTATCAATACCGGTAACGACAGCCGCGACGAACACTTGCGCAGCGAAGATTTTTTTGATGTTGTGCACTACCCAAAAATCTTAATGAAATCTGTTGCTTTTAAGCACAAAAGCGGCAACAATTATACAGGTACTTTCATACTTACTATTAAGGATAAATCAAAACAAATTGAATTGCCTTTTACTTTTTCAGAAAAAGAAAACACCGTAGAATTTAAAGGCACATTTAAAATAAACAGGCTCGATTTTGGTGTTGGGGGCAACAGCATGGTGCTGTCTGATGAAGTAACCATTAATATTGACTGCGAAGGAAAAAAACAAGAGACGGCCCAATTGTAATTTCCATTAAAACAAGTAGAAATTTATATCCCTATTACTATATAACAAAATGAAAAGTTCAAAATTAGTATGCTTATTGGCGTTAATAGTCGCTGTTACAAACGTTAAAGCCCAACAGAAATCATTGTTCCGTATTTCGCAGGTATTCCATATAACTAGCGGCGGCGGGTACGATTACCTTACGGTAGATTCTGCTTCTGACAAGTTATATGTTTCGCACGGTACAAAGGTTAACGTAATCAACAAGCTGACCGGCGATTCAATCGGAGTTGTTCCGTCTGACAAGGATGTACATGGCATAGCCCTTGTACACGCGTTAGGAAAAGGATATATCTCCAATGGCGGTGCAAACAGCGTATTGGTGTTTGACCTTGAAACTTACAAGGTACTGGGTCATGTACCTGCCGGTCAGTTTTCGGATGGTATTTTTTACGACGATTTTTCTAAAAAAGTGATCAGCTGCAACGGCAGAAGCAAGAATATGACGGTTATAGACCCGGCTACTGACCAGGCGGTGGCAACTATTCAATTGACTGGCTGGCCGGAAGCAGCTGTAAGCGATGGCGCCGGAAAGATCTATGTAAACAATGCCGAAAAAGCCGAGATCGACGTTATCGATGTTTCAACATGGAAGGTGGTCCATAGCTGGCCGAATGCGCCTGCAAAAGGGGCTTCGGGGTTGGCAATTGACAGGAAAAATATGCTGCTGTTTGCGGGTTGTGATAACAAAACCCTGATTGTGGTGAATGCGCTTACCGGAAAAACGGTGGCCAGTTTGCCAATTGGCGATGAGTCTGACGCCATTGGATTTGATAAGGCGTTAAGCTTGGTTTATTCAACCAATGGCGAAGGGACACTAACGGTTATCCGGGAGGTTTCCCCAACTAAGTTCACGGTAGCCCAGACATTGAAAACCCAAAAAGGTGCAAGGACAATGGCTGTAGACCAGGTGACCCATAAAATTTATTCTGCCACCGGCGATTTCGCACCAAAAAAACAGGGCGAATTCAGGCCTTCGCTGATACCAGGAACATTCAAGGTGCTGGTGATGGAAAAATAACAACGGTTTTGGTGATTTAATCAGACCTGTAACCGCCCCTTTAAAGTTTTTGACTGATGATTGGGCTGAACATCATATCTTTA
>Ga0206898_10082_pt1 | contig 27907 bp, 24 predicted proteins | sample Alteio_BWOrgHeat_50_FD_153237 | JGI IMG/M metagenome (GOLD analysis project Ga0206898, IMG submission 153237) | Enriched cells from forest soil in Barre Woods Harvard Forest LTER site, Petersham, Massachusetts, United States -... | ecosystem: Environmental > Terrestrial > Soil > Temperate forest >...
ATGGCCGCCTGCACATTACACCACCTTTATGCTATTTATCGGCATGGTGCCTATGCTGATAGCCGTAGAAAACATTATCAACTCTGATCTCACCAAAAAAGGCAAAAAAATATTCGGTACTGCTTTTATCGGTTTTTTCGTTTGGAATGTATTATCCGTTTACTGGGTTTACAATGCTATAAAATCTATTGGCGCGGTCGTGGCCGTACCGGTGTCATTTATACCCTTTTCATTGGGCCCATTGCTCATGGCTACGGCCGTATGGCTATATTATCGTTTCCGGATGGTTACCAACCGCGGCTGGGGACTTATTGCTCTGACTTGCTTTTGGATAGGTTATGAATACCTGAACCAAACGTGGGACCTCTCCTTCCCCTGGATGACCCTTGGCAACGGCTTTGCCATCAGCCATCAATGGATCCAATGGTATGCGTACACAGGCGTATATGGAGGCAGCTTGTGGATCTGGATAACAAATATCCTGCTGTTTTTAATTTACACGGGCCTAAAAGAAGGGCAAAGTAAATCGCTGCGGATAAAACTCGTTTCGGCATTTGTAATCATACTAGTGGTGCCGCTGGGCTTGTCATTATATCAATACTACAATTACCACGAGCAAAGCAACCCATCAAACATTGTTGTGGTGCAACCCAACATTGATCCGTATGTGAAAGAAAGCAGCATGCCGGCAGCAAAACAGATGAGTATTTTAACACATTTATCCGACTCGATAGGGCAGACAAACACCGAGTTTTTTATATGGCCCGAAACTGCAATCCCTGACCCCATAAACGAGGATAACATCCGTACAAATACCTATTTTTTGCAGCTGCAGCGCTTTTTAAGCAAATACAAAAACGGCAATTTAATAACAGGCGCCGAAACTTATAAATTTTATAATAACGAGGCCACAGCTACTGCTACTTTCGATCCGCAGGGCAAAATTTATTACGATAATTTTAATACCGCAGTGCGGATCGAAAACTCGGCGGATGTGCAATTTTACCATAAATCGAAACTGGTTCCGGGTGTTGAAGCTTTACCTTTTCCCACCGTCCTGGGCTTTATGAAACCTGTTTTCGCTCACCTGGGTGGGGCTACAGGTGGATACGGCCGCCAGCAGGAGCCGGGCGTATTTTATTCGGCAAGCGGCATAGGTGTAACGCCTGCTATCTGCTACGATTCTATCTGGGGAGAGTGGATTGCAGGGTCGGTAAACAAAGGCTCGCAATTGATTGCCATTATTACCAACGATGGCTGGTGGGAAGACAGCTCCGGCAAGGATGAACACTTCGACTACGCCAAACTTCGGGCAATTGAAACACGCCGATGGGTTTGCCAGTCGGCCAATACCGGCATCTCGGCATTTATTAACCAGCGTGGCGATGTAGTGCAACAAACCAAATGGTGGACCAGTACAGCTATCAAACAAAACATCAACCTAAATTCGGACCTTACTTTTTATGTGCTGCATGGCGATTATATTGCCAAACTGGGGAGCTTGCTGGCTTTATTGGGCATAGGCTTTGTGGTGTACAGGAAAATTGTCCGAAAATAACGAAATTAAGAAAACTCAGATCCCTTCCCGTTTTACGATAAAGGCCATCAGGTCATGAATGGGTTGCCTGATGATCTTTCCTACATGTACACCGTTTTCTTCGCACACAGCTTTTAGTTCATCGGCAAAAACAAAGGCGATAGAGCCAACAAAATGACATTTATACTTGTGATATTGAGGGTACGATTTTATATCGGTATTAACAAACTCCAGCAGTCCGCTGCGGATGATATTTTGCGCATAGACCGATTCCCTGATCCCGAACAAGAACTTACTGAAAGCCGCCATGTAAGCGTTAGGGCTGGGCGTTTGATATACGTTTTTTATAACCGACTCCTTATCCAGGTGGTATTGGTCGTAAAAAGGTTTGCTTATTTCGGGGGGCATATTCCCGTATAAAAAATCGGTTATTAACGCTTTGCCAAACCAGGTACCGGAGCCTTCATCTCCCAAAACATAACCTAAACCATGCTGCCCCGCATGGATATCCTCTCCATCAAAAAACGAAATATTTGAACCGGTGCCCAGCACACAGCAAAAACCTTTTTCGTGTCCGCAGGTAGCGTAGGCCGAGCCGAGCAAATCGCTATCAATACTGATGTATGATTTGGTGAACACCTGGCTAATGGCGTTGGATACAATTTCGTGCCTGTCGGGGCTTGAGCAGCCGGCGCCAAAAAAGTAGATCTCCTTAATATCTGCGGCATAGGCAATCATATCTGCCGCCTGCTCCTGCAGTATTTTTACAATTTCTTTTTCTGTTAAAAAATAAGGGTTAAGCCCGGATGTCCTGAATTGCTTTTCTTCATCTTTTGAAATTTTAAGCAACCAGTCAGTTTTCGACGACCCGCTATCTGCTACCAGGATCATGGACAAAGTTCTTCGAGCGCTTTTTGGGTGAGTGGTTTATGAATAAACTGCGTGATATATTTGTTATCGGTCGACTTGCGCATATCCAGCGGATCTAACGACGACGACAGCATGAATATTTTTATGCCGGTTTTATCCATATCTATTTTATCATATTCCTCCAAAAACTCAAAACCGCCCATCATTGGCATCCGCACATCAAGGAATATTACATCGGGTTTTATGCTTCCATCGCTCAACGCTTTTATAGCATCTGTTGCCGAGCGCACCACAATAATTTTTTCGGCGAAGTTGCTGCCTTCCAAAATTTTACGCGTAACAAAGTTATCGATGTAATTATCGTCGATAAGCAAACAGGTTTTGAAGGAATTGGCCATTGAGTTCAAAAATAGCTTTTTCAATCAATTTAAAAAATTCTTTTAATGAATAGTGTTTTCAAGTTACCACCAGGGGTTTTTAATTATTTTTTTGTGCGTATTAAAAGGCAAATAACAGCCATAATCATCGCCATATTTCATCAAACCGAATGTGTCAGGCATTTTACAATTGCTTGCCTATTCAAACCCTTAAAATTTTATAAATTGCCGGCTAAAATGGTATCAGTCATCCTTGTTATAAAGGGCAATTGATATATTATCGCCATAAATTATACTCCTTTAATGAAAACAATTAAGTTAGCCCCCATTATTTTAACAATATTATTTTTTATGAATATGAATACGGGCAAAGCAGCCGGCGCTGTTAAAATTTCATACACCGTCACTTTTCCTGAAGCCCAGGCGCACTATGCCGATATCGAGATGAATATTTCGGGCCTGCAGCAAAATTTTATCGACCTTAAAATGCCCGTTTGGACACCTGGATCGTACCTGGTGAGGGAATTTGCAAAAAATATAGAATCATTCAGCGCTTCGGCAAATGGCAATATCATTCCCTCGCCAAAAACCAGGAAAAATTGCTGGCATATTAACACAACAGGTCTATCGTCAATCACCGTAAAATACCGGGTTTATTGTTTTGAATTATCGGTACGTACCAGTTTGATTGATGCCTCGCATGCATTCCTGTCAACTACCGGTATTTTTATCTATCCGGATAAAATGTTGCACCAGCCCTCGACCATCCATATTATACCCTACAAAAACTGGACAAAAGTTTCCACCAGTTTAGAGATGGTGAACAATGATGTTTTTACCCGCCATGCCCCAAACTACGATATCTTGTTTGACTCGCCTATAGAAGTTGGCAACCAGGATGTTTTCGGTTTTGATGCCGCGGGCGTAAAATACGAAGTGGCCATGGTTGGCGGTGGTAATTACGACAAAGAGCGCCTTAAAACCGATATGGCAAAAATTGTTGAACAGGAAACCAAGGTTTACGGCGAAAACCCCAATAGCCACTACGTTTTCATCGTTCACAACAATTTTCGCGGTGGCGGTGGATTGGAGCATTTAAGTTCGACTACCTTGGGCGCTTCGCGCGAGAGCTACGGCACCGAGAACGGTTACCGGAATTTTTTAGGACTGGTTGCCCATGAGCACTTCCATCTATGGAATGTAAAGCGCCTGAGGCCTATAGCCCTCGGGCCCTTTGATTACGATAACGAAAATTACACTACCGATTTATGGATAGCCGAAGGCTTTACCGCGTATTATCAAAACCTGATTTTACGCCATGCAGGTATTACCACGCCCGAAATTTATTTAAACTCCGTAGCAGGTGAAGCTAATACGCTGGAAAACCAACCCGGCTCAAAAATTCAATCGCTGGCCGAGTCGAGCTACGATGCCTGGATAAAAGCATACCGGCCCAATGAGAATTCGATGAACACCACCATATCGTACTATGATAAAGGTGCTGTTGCCGCCATGATGCTGGACCTGGAGATCATCAACAGTTCAAAAGGTAAATACTCGCTGGATGATGTGATGCGGTATATGTACCAAACATATTATAAAACAAAAAAACGTGGCTATACCGATGTTGAGTTTAAGCAGGGATTCGAGAAATTTGCCGGGAAAAACCTCGACGACTTTTATAAAAAATACATTTACGGCCTTGCACCGGTAGACTACAACCAATACCTGGGCTATGCCGGTTATAAACTTACCGATGACCTGGCAGCTTCAAACGACCCAACATTGGGTATTGCCATTGGCAACAATAACGGCAAAAAAATTGTAACCGCGGTACTTCGCGGCGGCGCTGCCTGGATTGACGGCATTAACGTTGACGACGAGTTAACCGCTATTGACGGCGTGCCACTTGCCAACCCTGCAGATATGCTTGCCGGCAAAAAACCGGGCGACCATATTACCGTATCGGTTATGCGCGATGGTTTGCCCTTGACCTTGCCGGTAACGCTCCTGAGAAACAACCGGGTAAATTTTAAAGTAGAAGCCCTACCGAATACTACACCACAACAGCTGGCGGTTCAAAAGAAGTGGCTGGGACTTTAGGAATGGAATGAGTGAGTTGGTGAATTAGTGAGTTATTGAATGGTGAATAGTGAATCGGAGCCGCTTAACAGGGAGATTACACAATCTTTTATAAAAAACTCCAAAAAACGCAGCTGTTCACACTAAAATAGAGGAACAGGGTGGAACAGTTAGCGGTAAATAAATTTCGAAAAAAACTGCGTCCCTGGGCCATAAGGGCGGTTTTATAACTATGAATCAATACAAAAAACGATAAAAGTACTGACAAAATAGTGGCACCAAATTCACCATTTTTATTACCGAAATTTGCAACTCCTTTTACAACCAAACAAAATTCCTATTGCTGAAAGATTTTGTGTCCCTTGTGCCTTCCATAATGATCTTTGTGGTTTAAAAATTAACCACGCGGGTCGCACCTTCAATCCTAAAAGCTATCCAACAAAATCAAAACATTTTAGCCCTTTTAGTTATTGTATTTATATCTAAGAAAATCATTAATTAAAGGAAATTTATCATGAATTCACTACTGTATATGATTGCCGTAATCCTGGTAATAGGATGGGCAATCGGCGTATTTTTCACCAGCGTTGGTGGATTAATCCACATCTTACTCGTAATTGCGATTATAGCGTTATTGCTTGGACTGATCAGAAGGCCGACGGCTATTTAAAGCCGAGAACCTACGTCATAAAAAAGACTACCCCGTTTTGGATGGAGTAGTCTTTTTTATTTTACGGCGATTGGCGATATTGATTATTTTTTCATCAACTCCAATGCCTCTTTTAAATCGGCTTTGCTGCGGGTGATGTTCTTCCAGGGATCATCTATCATGCGCACCCTGTCTTTGGTATTAAAAATGGTATAATCCGATAGTTTCAGGCTATTGGTTACTTCGCTCCAGTGCAATGGGGTTGATACCGTTGCGCCGGGCTTAGGCCGTACCGAGTATGGGCAGGCAACGGTTTGCCCGCGCCTGTTTTGTAAAAAATCAATATAAACCTTATTTGGCCGTTTAGCCGGGCTTCTTTCTACACTGGTGGTATCAGGCAACTCATCATGAATTAAATTGGCCGCGTATTCAGCAAACATTTTCACGAAGTCGTAATCGTACTTAGCGCCCAGGTAGCAGTAAATGTGCAGCCCCTTGGAACCCGATGTTTTTATAAACGTATCCAGCTTCATCCTGTCAAAAATTTCCTTTGTTTTTAACGCGGCTTCCACGGCCTCGGTAAACGGAACATCATGCGGATCGAGGTCAATCACAACATAATCCGGGTTTTCGGGCGTTTTATAAGAACTTAACCACGGATTTATTTCTATACAGCCCAAATTCACCATATACAACAGCGCTGCGGCATCATCGCCAATAATGTAATTGATATCCTTATCATTGCTATCCGAGTGCAATGGTTCTGTTTTGATAAAGGATGGCAAATGAGCCGTATCTGTGTCTTTCTGAAAAAATCCGGGGTCGCCTGTCCCGTTTGGCTGCCGGCGCATGGATATGGGCTTATCCTTTAAATAAGGTACAATCCAGTCGGCCATATCACGATAATAATTAATCAGCTGGCCCTTGGTTATTCCTTCTTCTTTCCAAAATACCTTATTCAGGTGCGTCATCTTCAATTTATCACGACCGATAGTTATTGTTTCTTCGTCGGCCATTTGCACATCGGGTGTTTCCATAACTACTTTTTCTGCTTTTTTATCTGTTCGTAATCCCTTAAAAACCGGGTGACGCAGGTGCTTGTCGGCTGTCCATTCGGAGTACCACACTTCACAAACCAACGTTGGCTTTATCCAGGTTATTTTACTTCGGCGGCTTATTTTTTCATCAAATGGTTTTTGGTCAGTTTCCAGCGGATGCATTTTTTCATAGAGCTCCTTAATGCCTGCATCATTAAACCCGGTGCCGCAATTACCAATATACTGCATTTTATCGCCGGGCTTAATGCCAAGTATCAGCGAACCGAAGTGTTTGCGTCCACCGGTTGGCGCCGTATAGCCGCAAATAATGGCTTCCTGGGCGTTTTGCAATTTAAACTTTAACCACCGGTCGCTCCGGGTACCGCTGTTATAAAAACTATTGCCATCCTTACCAATAATCCCCTCCCAGCCTTCTTTTTTAGCTTTTTCAAAAAGCGATGTTCCTTTAGCTTCAACATGGTCGTTATAGATAATATCCGGCGATTTTATTGATGTAACCAGGGTTTGCAGCAGTTTTTTCCTTTTCAACAGCTCCATCCCCCGTAAATCGTGACCATCCAAATTAAGCAGGTCAAAAACATAGTATTTTAACTTTCGCTCTTTATTATCGCCATCATAATGCTGAATGTACTGGAAACTGCTTTTCCCGTCTTTATCTTCAACAACCAGCTCACCATCCAATATGGCTTTTTGGGGGATTTTCTTTAGGATCTCAACAACCTTCTCATAATCTTTACTAAAGTCGATATTATTGCGCGATATCAGTCCCGCCTTATCGCCGGTATAACCAATAGCCCTGTAGCCGTCTAATTTTCGCTCATATATCCAATCTTCGTGGTCAAATACCTTGGCCTGCAATTTGGCCATCATGGGCAAATAGGCTTTACCGGCAGGTGGATCGTCGTCATCGCTTACATCATGCTCTTCTTCAACAACTTTTTTGGCGGATTTTACTGTTTTGGGCGATGGCAGGCCGGCCGCCTCGCCATCTTTATTATTTTTCATGGCCTTTATTTTTTCAGGCACCAAGTCTTCGCTGTTGAAGTTTTTTTCGGCAAACTCGTCTTTATGCTTTATCAGCAGCCAGGAATTCTCTTCGGCGTTGTGCAATTTCACAAGTGCAAACTCGCCCTTTAAAATATCGCCATTAAGCCTGAACTTTAAATTGCCCGATTTTAATCCCGCCCGCAAGGCTTTTACATCATCTTTACGGTCTTCAGCCAACGAGGTATAACTGCCTTTATCCCATATCAGCACCACCCCGGCGCCATAGTTGCCATTGGGGATTATCCCCTCAAAATTGCGGTAATCAAATGGGTGATCTTCAACCATCATGGCCAGCCGCTTGTCCTCGGGATTCATGGATGGCCCTTTTGGCACGGCCCAGCTTTTAAGCACACCGTCCAACTCCAGCCTGAAATCGTAATGCAGGTGCGAGGCATGATGACGCTGCACCACAAACGACAATGTTTTTGCCTTGCTTTTGCCGCTTTTAGGTTCGCTGGTCTTTTTAAAATCGCGTTTCTTAAAATAATCAACCAAACTCATATCAGGCTCCTTTCTTGGCGTTCAGGCTTTGCATCAGTTGCTCATACAGGTCATCACCGGTGGCTTTACGCGGCTTTAGTTTTTTAACTGTTGCTGCTTTGCCTTTTGATTTTGCTTTAATGATCTTTAATAACTCATCATTATATTCATCCTTAAATTTCGACACGTCAAAATGTTCGGCGTATTGATTAATCAGCGCCATGCCCACATCAAGTTCCTTTTTGCTCACCGATACATCGGCGCCGATATTAAGATCCTCGGTGCTGCGTATTTCCTGCGCGAAACGGATCCGGGTAACTACCAGCACGTGCCCAACAGGATGTATAATGCAAAGCGACTCGGTACTGCGCAAAACGAAGCGCGCCAGCCCTGCTTTTTTTGATTTTACCAATGCCTCCACCAAAAGGGCATAGGCTTTATTGTTTTTGGTATCCGGCTCGGTATAGTATGATGTTTCGTAATACATGGGGTTTACGTCGGCAATGTCAACAAAACCCTCAATCTCAATCACTTTACTTTTCTCCGGTGCTGCGGCCTCAAAATCCTGGTCCTCAACAATAACATAGTTATCATTGAGCTTGTATCCTTTCACAATCTCATCATAAGGCACTTCTTTGTGCGTATTTTCATTTACCCGTTGGTAGCGGATGTGCGCATGGTCGCGGCCATCCAGCATATCAAAATCGAGCGAGCTGCTTTGCACCGCCGAATACAGTTTTACGGGGATACTTACCAGGCCAAATCCCAGCGTGCCTTTCCAGATTGATCTCATAACTAAAAGGATTAATTATTATCTACAACCACAAAAAATGTGCAATGGTTTTTGATTGTACAACAGAAACCGATATTGATAAAGATTTAGTGTATAATTTATCGAGAATTAATTAATTCCTGAAATTGTGAATAGCGAATAAACGAAATAGAGGTCCGCGAAAACCAATTCGGTGTAATGTTATCGGGAATAAGTAAAGGATCTGCGAAGTTAACATTTAACCAATATCCCTAAGTTGTCCGCTAATCTCATTTGCACCATCCAAAACAGGTTGCGCATCATAATTTATCAGCGAGCGTAATTTTGTTTCTGCCGGAAAATTATAATTTTCAATAATTTCATTTTCATCCCGCTGCGGGATGGGGATTTCGCGTGCATAGCTATAGCCTAATCTTTTGTTTTCTTCTTCGATAAAACTAAACAAGTCGCCAAGGCAGGCGTGTACAGCCTGCAGGTATTTAAAATTGGTCGACGTAAGGCATTTACCTATATCGTCGGGACCTTTGCCCGGCTCGCAAAAATTAAGTTTGGTTATAATACCGTTTACCAGTTCGGCATTAAATTTACCTTCGTTATGCCACGCCAGGCTATTCTTTATTTCTCTGAAATGATCCATCGTCTTAGTAATTTTTTGTCATTTAAGCACATTTATAACAACCACAAAATTAGCTATATACAGCAGGGGTCGTATGGTTTTATATTATCAATGGCTGTGCCAATAAACTAAATTGCCTGAACTTGCTCCTCTTTTATTAAAAAACAAAGCCCTAATCAAATGGACACAGTTTTGTAACCGTATCGGATTTTTTAATCCGATTACCCTAAATTTGATTGTAGCATATTGTATACATTATTAATAAAAATAAAAGGTTATGGGCGAAACGAAAACAAAACCAACCGAAGCATCGGTTGAAAGTTTTTTAGCAAATGTTGCCGATGAAAACCTACGCGCCGACTGCTACACCCTGGTGAGCCTGATGGAGAAAATTACCGGCGAAAAACCGGTGATGTGGGGGCCTTCGATTGTTGGCTTCGGGAAATACCTGTATAATACTCACACCGGCAGGGGCAACGAGATCTGTTTAACAGGCTTTTCGCCGCGTAAAGACAGCCTTTCTTTATATTGTCTTTCGGGCTTCCCCGGGCAAAACGAAATGCTGCAACAATTGGGTAAACACAAAGCCGGAAAAGGCTGCCTTTACATTAAAAAGCTGGATGATGTTAACCTTGATGTTTTACAAAACTTACTGGCGAGTTCGGCAGCTCACCTGAAAACAATTTTTCCGGACTGAATTTATTTTTTATAGAAATCGAAGTTTCTAAAACTTCTAAGTCTGGTAGGAGACGTAATATTTAATTCTCAACCTTCCTAAATCTCAGACTTCAGACTCAGGACTCAGGACTCACTTCCCAATATACTTATTTGCAATCTCAGGGTAAACCACATCCATATAATCATTGGCTTTGCCATCTTTATCAAAAATACCCTCCCAGGTACTTATTGGTTCCCAAATAAAGGAACCTACCGCTTTGCCGTTGGGTACGTTAAAGGCAATATCGTTTACCTCGCGTTTTAATTGGGAGTATTCGGCAACCATTACCTGCTGTTTGTAGCGTTTGGCCAAATCGGCCATGTTATTTTTAAGATCAGCCGGTGTGCCATGCCATTTTGGATAGTACGACAGCCCGATGACATCAAAAGGCACATTGCGTTTTTCCATATTATCTAAAAAGAAACGGGCCTCGGCATTTTGGCCACCAAGGGCTATGTGCAGCATCACCGCAGTTTTGGGGCTGATCAACTTCACGGCCTTCACACCTTCATATATCAACTGCGAAAGGCTATCCAAATTACTGATTGCACCTTCGGGCCACACCATGCCGTGGTTGATCTCGTTACCAACCTGCACCATATCCGGCGTGGTACCCTGGGCTTTCAACTGCTCCATTACCTTAACCGTATAATCAAACAGTGATGTTTTAAGCGCGGCAAAGTCTTCTCCCGCCCAGGCTGCCGGTTTATTTTGCTGCTGCGGATCGGCCCAATAATCGCTGTAATGAAAATCGAGTAAAAATTTCATGCCGGCGGCTTTTATCCGTTTGGCCATTGCCAGTGTGTGCGTCAAATCGCAAAATCCTTGTTTGGGCGAATAGCCCTTTGGATTTGCCGGTTCGTTAAATATCCGCAGGCGTATATAATTAAACCCATGGGCCTTCATAATTTCCAAAGCGTCGCCCGGAACGCCTTTGTCCGAAAATTTCATCCCCCGGCTTTCCAGCTGCGGCAAAAAGGAAACATCGGCACCGATGATTTTATCTGTTACTTTTTCGGGAACATATTTATGGGTGGTTACCACGTGCGCCACGCCCAGTTGAACGGTGTGGATCTCGGTTGAGCCGGTGTATAAACTGTCGGCCTTTGCGTCCAGTTTTATTTTGCCAAGCGTACGGCCCGCCCGTAATACCAGGCGGCAACTGCCGTGAACGTTTATCTGCCAGGTACTATCAGTATGGGTTAACTTGCTAAAATCGCCGGCATCCATCACGTTTATAATTTTGGCATCGCCAGTAATATGCAGGTTAACCGGGATGGTGGCATTAGGCAGGGTATCCCCTTTGCTGTCAATAATTTTTATGCTGATGAGCGCTTCGTCTTTACCATTGGCTATCATGGTAGTTTTATAGGGGGTCACCTGTATTTCGGACGGAACACCCGCCGGTTTGGGCTGCCAGCGGCGCTGTGCTTTTAGTACGGGAGCCGCAATCAATAATACAAAAACAAGCAGCAAGCTATTTTTAAGCCGACTGGAAAAAGCGGGATAAGCTGATTTTAACATAACAGTATAATTGGTATGCTAAAGGTAGAATTTAAAATGTATAAATGACAATTATTTTTTCTTGAAAAAGAAATTCCATCGGATTTTTTACAAATGGGGCTGGCTCGGTACGTTTATGGGGGAAGGCAATTTTATTTTCTTTAAAAATATTAAACGCTAAACGACTTATAATGAATGCATTTAAAAATATGTCATTTCGATCCGCCCGAAGGCGGAGAGAAAACTTATACATGCACCGCTGCACGGTTGACAGGATGTAGAAGTTCTCTCCCTGCGGTCGAGATGACATCTTCTCTTCAATTCCGCTCTGCCAATGCCACCACAGCCTGCAAAAACCAGGCGGCATGCGGTATCCATTCCTCGGTCCAGCGCCATTCATTGCCTTTGTCTTCGGTTCTAAAATCTATCCCGCTGCCATCTCCGTTGCCCTCTTTGCCGGTAATACCGTTTGATATCCCGCCTACCTCGCTTCCGTGCCCAAAGTTTGAATGCATATAGGGCACATTGTTTTTTCCAAACCCATACATAAAACACATAGAATATGGATTACAGCCCAATATCCATGATAATTGCTGTGATGCATAACGGTCCAGGGCGTCGTTTTCTCCGCTATATACCAATCTTCCACCTACCAGTGCAGCTGTAGCCAGGGATGAAAGTCGCGCGTCTTCGCCCTGCCACCACCAGCCGGTTTCGTTATTGTGCGGAATAAAAAAGCCTTCTTTTACTTCACCCTTATATAAAAAAGTTTGCCGTGCATAGCCAAAAGGATTACTTACCCTACCGGTAACGGTGAGGTTATATAAAAGCGCTTTTCTGATGATGTCCCGCGTTACCTCACGCAATTTAACGTCATCTGCTTTTTTCATATAGCGCGAAAGGGCCACAACGGGAAGCCCGGCATCGCTGGCATGCCAATAGGGGCGGTTGCTGTCGTTGGCTATAAAATAACCAACGGTGGTCATTCTTTTATTCAGATTATTGGCGCGTTTCCTCGCTTCATCGCGGTAAAGCGGCTCGTCGGTGGCTATCCATAGTTCGGTAGCAGCCATAAGGGCACAGTAGTCGTCAATGATGTTTTCTTTGCCGTCATCATCATACCTGGTGTTATTAGCCAGCAAATGCGCAAAGGCCCGTTTTGCAGCATCCAGGTATTGGGCCTGGGTATATTCCCCATGTTTTTTCCATCGCGATATCCGCGCCAACGCAGCAATGGCCATGCCCCCACCCTCGCGAAAGGCACATTGATATTCATCGGTAGTTACGCTGTTGGCATGCAGGCCTACAATGCGCCGTGCATTAGGGTCCTTATTAAAATAACTAAACACGGTCATGTAAAAATAGTTGTCGGGCGACAGTGACCTCATGATATAATCGGCGCCGTACAGGGCCTCATCGTCCAGTGAATCTTTAATGTTCCACTGTTTTAACAATCCCGGGATAGCCTCCGAAGCGCTTACCATTGACCATACTACCAGCGGTGTTTGTTGCGGCGACATAAAATTGGCGTAAGCCAGGTGCGAAAAATATTTACTTACATCGCCAGAGGCATCGCACCAGCCGCCGTGAACATCAACCGTTTTATCGCCGCCACCAATTAAATGCATGTGCTTGTCGGCCTCCAGTTCGGCTGCTGTATTTGCTCTTTGTTTATGATAATAATGAACTATTGCGGAAATGGTGAGCTTAGCCAGTGCGTTTTCTTCGATGATAAAAGGATACGATTGGTATTGTTTGCCGTCCACTTCAACACTTACCACGTATTTCCCGTCTTTATTGAAATCCGAAAAATCAGCTTGATAATAGCTTTTGCCGGGTGTCCATTCGTCGATCTTCTCCGGGTCGCCCAGCGTCCCTAAAAATTCAGCCTTGCCGGTTGCCACATTGATAAGGGTGAATGCTGTTTGACCCGCAAGTCGGTGGTCAACGCCGACTATGGCGATTTTTGCGCTCTCGGAATCAAATCCAACCTGGTTAGCATAAATAACGGGCTGTGCAAAAGTGGTGACCGATAAGCACAAAAGGAAGGCGATAAAGACTGTGGATTTTTTCATGGTTTTTTTGTAACACCGGCCGATTATTGCCAATGCCTATTTATTTACTAAAGTAATATTATACTGGTAAAACCGAACGAAAAAAAGGAATGATGTTTAAAGGAATCCAGCAAGGGAAAACAGGAATCTTAAACGAACCTGTATTGCAAAATGGCGGTAACGTAAGGGGTTACCAGGTTAATATCGTGCGGGGTATGCAAGGGTATCTCTATAAAATCGCCCTCACCCAGTGCGTAAAAATTTTCGCCTATGGTACATTCGCAGCTGCCCTTTAAAATAAACAGGCTTTCATAAAAATCGCCGTGCTGTTCTTCGGGGACGTTTGTATTGCTGGTGATCAGCATTTGCCTTGCCACTTTATCATCACGCAATACTTCGCATATAAAATCTTCGGTGGGTTCGGCCGGTATTAAATGATCCAGGGCTTTCAACCAGGGCTGCAAGGGCATCCCATCGGAAATAACCGGCAGGTCATCTAAGTTGATAACGGAAGTTTCATCAAAACCAATGGAGGCCATAAACCTTTGTTTTACAGCAGGATTAGGCTCAACAGCGCTTAAATCGGCCATTTTTTCCATAGCAAGCTCAATAGCTGTAAGTTCGGCTTTAACTTCAGGATATAGCATAGTCATTTGGATTAAATACGCCTCATCCTGCTCATCGAGCAAGCCAAGGCAGTATGACTCCAAAATACCACTATCTATATACTTTTGTATATCCATGCACTAACTACGCTTATTAGCTGCTTTCGGTTTTATCTTTTTACGAAAGCAAATTTGTAAGACCCCTTAAGCCCTATTGCCATTTACGCCTCCGGATATTTTATAACGGGCAAAGCTGCTGTTAAATATAATTGCGGTGATTTATATCAGAAAAAACGCGGCAATATAAATAAAGGATAACAACGACCGGCTGTATTATGGTATCCATTTTTCGGCCATCAAAGGTAATCAATACTTTCAGGACGATCAAATTGCGCCGGGGGTAATTCAAATTGGCGCATAATCGCGATATGTTCCGATGGAACACTAAACGCCGTTTCTTAAATCTACCGACCAATCGTCCCGATGGGACGAAAGACTAAAAATGTCCCATCGGGACATCTGGTCGGTAGAAAAACGTACAATAAGGTTCCATGTTCCGTAGGAACATTTGGTGTTCTACGACGATTTGATTTGCACCAATTACATCGGGCAACTATGCAGGCTTATTAAATATTTGATAATCATCCACTGATATTATTGCCACTCAACAGAATTAACTAAATTAGCGGGACAACAAAAAGAAAAACTACCCGGATAATAAAGATGAAGTTCAGAATTGCCAGGCATACTACCGACTTAAACCGTATTATTGATTTTTATGGGAGAATTTTGGGGTTGAAGGTATTGGGGGATTTTAAGGACCATCATCAATATAGCGGCGTATTTATGGGATTACCCGGCGAAAGCTGGCACCTGGAATTTACCGTATCCGACAGCGCCCCCGAACATCACGCCGATGACGACGACCTTTTCGTATTCTATGCCTCATCGCTTAACGAATTTGCCGAAATAAAGAAAAGATTCATCATCAACAAAGTAAAAAATGTACCGCCCAAAAACCCCTACTGGGAAAAAAATGGGATAACCTTTGAAGATCCCGATGGTTTCAGAATCGTGATATCCGTGATGAGGAAATAAAATCATCCCACTCTTACCCCGCCCGGCTTTAATATCGAATAAAGAATTTCGAATGTAGAACTTCGAAGATTCCAACTTCATTATTGGATATTGGGCGTTTGTTGTTCGATATTAATTTCGTTAACTTAATAGCATTGGCGGTTTTCGTTTCAGATCGGGTATGACCTCCCTAATTACGTCACAGGCCTTACGCCCATTATTTCAGGTGTTTTTCCCCTTAAAAAATGCGGGTTTTTACGCATTTACCGCCGCAACATATTCTGTTATTTTACATCATCGCCAGAGAGATAAATAACGGGCAAGATTGCTACAGCCATAATCCTGTTTTAAAAAATCCTTAACAACGATTAAAACGTATGCTATAATACATCACTTGCAGTATTGTGCAAGTTGACGACATAATAAAAAGGACTTGTTGATTTAGTTAGTTAGTTAATTTGGTTTAGCCTTTGCAGGAATGTTTTCTGTAAAGGCTTTTTTATGATTATAAGAATCCCTACTGCACTTCAAAAATAAAATTGCACCTACGTTTGCACCACCGGCATCACATGATTATGGGATTGACTGCCAAAGTATTAAAGCGCAACTTTGACGACAGGAACACGTGAATGAATTGATGTGGCGTCGAAACAACAAACTGCAATGGCTTTTATCGGTTAGCATCCATCATCTTAACATGTCCAAATACACCCCTAATTAATAAATCAGTATTTGCCCCGTGCATTTCACGTAGTTTTACGCTTGTACCCGGCTGGTATCGCAGTTATTTTTGGCCTGATAATTAAACAGTTAATTAAAAAACAATCAGCTGACCAGGCTATCACTAATTTATGCTGAAGGCAATCAACTAAACACACAATTACTATTAAAAATAGATTTTTCCGAATGCTCTTTTAATCCATACCGAACCCGTCCGGTTATAAAACCAGGAACTCACCGGCTTAAAACATGAGCAATCGTTTAAAGAACAATTTTTTACAAAAACTTAAAAAAACCGCCGGCACACGGCATATAATATAAATATATGAGTGTCCGAAAGCTGCTCTAAAAAATAAGCCTTAAATAATTAAAGGCCAACACTTTTGAACTTTACCAAATAACTTATTCATAAACAAAAACCAAAAAAATCATGAAACGGCTCAAAATTTACTTTCTCATTTTATTATCAGGCGTTATATTTTTTAGCTCCTGCAACAAAAACAATGCTGTTAACCCCAATGGGTTAAAATCCAGCATTAAAAGCTCATCATTAATTACCACCTTAACTACACCCGCCGGGAATACATTACTGGTTGGCAACGTGTTGCCAACCTTATCGGACGGAAGCGTTGGTGATTATTTTCTGGATGTTGCCAATGGTTTTATATATGGCCCTAAAACAGCTACCAGCTGGGGATCTGGCGCAACATTACAAGGCCCGCAGGGTGCGCCCGGCACAAATGGAACGCCCGGAAGCCAGATTTACAGCGGCACCGGCTCGCCGGCGGCTGCTTTAGGCATAAACGGCGATTACTACCTGGACAAAAATACCTTTTTGCTTTATGGGCCCAAAACGGCGGCAAATGGCTGGGGCACGCCAACCAACCTTGCCGGCCCGGCAGGACCAGCAGGACCTACAGGCCCTCAGGGACCCTCTGGCGGTGCGGCAAATACTTATACGGATGTATTTACCATACATGGCAGCGACTGGTTGTGGAATTCGCAATATGTTTACGAAACCAGCCCCGGAAGCTACACCGAATACTTTACCAGGTATTATGTACGCAAAAATAGCACTGTTAGTCAAAATGTGTTAAACACAGGCATGGTACTGTGCTATTTCACCCCAAGCCCCGTTTATAATCCAAATCAATGGGAACCGCTTCCATACCAGTTCGACTCGTCATTTGGCTATACCGACAACTATGTGTATGTAACATCTGTTGGACAAGTGGTGTTCCATTATTTCTTCATTCAGACAGACCCTACAGCTACCCTGCCTACTTTAAGTACTTATAATGATGAAACACGCAACTTTAAAATTGTAACCGTTTCGGGCACTACCGGCAACTTTATGCTGGCCCACCATGTTAACCTCAACAATTACCAGGAGGTGGCAAGGGCTACCGGGTTATGGCAAGTAGATGCACGTACCGACAAATAGAAATATGCGTTCCTTAAAACATTTGTAAATCAAAATCAAAAAAAATCATGAAACGGCTCATATTTCAATTTTTCATCATATTGTGCGGGGCATCGGTTCTTATTGCGTGCAATAAAAACAATCAGATTGCTCCAAAACCCAGCTCAGATAAGCCCCAGGTAACGCCATACGTTTTAGACGCATCAGGCACCAGTAACCTTTATGTTGGCAATGTGGTACCCGGGGCTAATTTCGGCGCGCTGGGATTCTATTACCTGGATATTGTTAATGGTAAAATGTACGGCCCTAAAACGGCTGGCGGCTGGGGTTCAGGCCTATCACTAAAAGGCGCTCCCGGTACTGCCGGCACCTCAACTACGGTTGCAGGCAGCAAGATTTACCTTGGAGCAACCATACCCGCTGCAAGCTTTGGTAACATAGGCGATTATTTTATTGACAAAGCCAGTGCCGCCGCAGTTTATATTTACGGACCAAAAACAGCCAGTGGCTGGGGCGTACCGCTAAATTTGCGTGGCCCAGCCGGCCCAACCGGACCAACCGGACCAGTAGGGCCGCAAGGCTCAGCCACCAATTTAGTTAAAACGGATACATTTACCGTAAAAGGCAGCGATTGGCTGTGGAATTCGCAATACGTTTACGAAACAAGCCCGGGGAGTTATACCGAGTATTTTACCAGGTATTATGTACGCCATAACACAAGCGTTACCAATAACGTACTTAAAAACGGCATGGTATTAACTTTCTTTACGCCAAGCCCCATAAATAATCCAAATCAATGGGAACCACTTCCATACCAGTTCGATTCGTCGTTTGGCTTTACTTACAATTATGTTTTTGTATCGGCACTTAACCAGGTAACGTTCCATTATTTCTTTATTCAGACGGATCCGAGCGCTACTTTACCAACCCTAAGTACTTACAACGATGAAACCCGCAGGTTTAAAATTGTAACTATTCTGGGCGAAAGCGGCACATTTATGATGGAAAACCACATCAATTTAAATAATTACGAAGACGTTGCCAAAGTCACCGGCTTATGGCAGAACGATATACTTAATCAGTAATCTGTTTATGTATTAGTTAGTTTGGTTAGCTGCCGCGGGGTATCCTGCGGCGGCTTTTTTGTTTTCATGAACACTGTACAAATCAACTTAACTAAATAAAACCAGCCAGATTAATCTGCCTTTCTTTCGGACTCACCCAACTTAATCAACTTATTCAACTTAATCTAACTTAACCAACCAATTACTACCTTAGCGCCAATGATCTTCGATTTTCGCTTAAAAGTATTTTATACGGTTGCAACAAGGCTCAGCTTCACCAAGGCTGCTGCCGAGCTTTTTGTTACGCAGCCTGCCGTAACCAAGCATATTAAGGAACTGGAACAACAACTGAATGTGCAACTGTTCAGGCGAAATGGCAATAGCATTGTATTAACCACCGCCGGGAAAATTTTAGCGCAATACGCCGAAAAAATCTTCCAAACCTATACCGAACTGGAAACCGAGCTGGCTCAGCTCAATAACATGGAAGCCGGCACCGTTCACATAGGCGCCAGTACTACGGTTGCGCAAACCATCCTACCCAAAATACTGGCACTTTTTAAAAAGACCTACCCTGCCGTAAATTTTAACTTTATACAGGGCAATACCGATGTGATCACCCAGCAGGTATTAGCCGAAAAGATAGACATTGCCATAGTTGAAGGCGCCGCCCATTATCCGCAGATAGCCTATGCGCCTTTTGCCAAAGACGAAATTGTATTGGTGACACGCGCAAACAACCACTTGTCAAAAAAAGCGGAGATCAGCCCCAAACAATTGCTCGGCATTCCTCTCGTATTGCGCGAAGCCGGCTCGGGTACGTTGGATGTAATATTTAACGCCCTTTCAAACGTAGGCATCAACCCAAAAGACCTGCAGATTGAAATACAGCTGGAAAGCAGCATCGCCATAAAACAATACCTGCTATATTCCGAAACGGCCACATTTCTTTCGATCCAATCGGTGGTGAGCGAACTCAAATACAATGAATTGACTATCATCGATATTAAAGGCCTCGAAATTTTCCGCACCTTCCAGTTTATCCAGCTCCATGGAAAAAACTCAAAACTCATTGATCTCTTCAAGCGCTTTTGCCTGGCTAATTATAACTTAAAGTAATCGACAATTACTATTAATCATTGGTGTTAAGTTATAATAAAGGCGACCTTTAATTATTAATTCATAACATATCAATGGAACCAATATATACTGATATTTGCATTATAGGCGCCGGGCCCGTGGGTTTATTTGCCGTATTTGAAGCAGGATTGTTGAAAATGCGCTGCCATTTAATCGATGTGCTTCCACAGGTTGGCGGACAGCTTTCCGAAATATATCCCCAAAAACCAATTTACGATATTCCCGGCTTCCCCACCATCAATGCACAGCAACTGGTTGATGGCTTAATGGAACAGATAGAGCCTTTTAAACCAACCTTTTCGTTAGGCGAACGGGTGAACGAATTGCAGCAACTGGAAGACGGCTCCTTTATTACCCGCACCAGCGACGATACCGAAGTACACAGTAAGGTGGTAGTGATAGCCGGTGGCCTGGGCTGCTTTGAGCCGCGTAAACCTGCTATTGATAACCTGGAAAATTTTGAAGGCAAAGGCGTGGCCTATATGATTAAAAACCCCGAAGCTTACCGCGGTCGCAAGGTTGTATTGGCCGGTGGCGGCGATTCTGCCCTGGACTGGACCATCTTTTTAGCCGATATTGCCGAGGAGGTTACACTGATCCATCGTGGGGACACCTTCCGTGGCGCGCCTGACTCAGCCGAAAAAGTATTTGAATTGGCGAAGGAAGGCCGGATTAACCTCATCCTGCAGGCCCATATAACTGCCATTAACGGAAACGGGCATTTGCAGGAAATTGAAGTGCTGAACAGGGATAACGAACCCATGGTAATTGAAGCCGATAACCTGATCCCTTTGTTTGGGCTTACACCAAAACTTGGGCCGATTGCAGAGTGGGGTTTAAATGTCGATAAATCGGCTATTATGGTTGATACATTTGACTACAGCACCAATGTAAAAGGCGTTTATGCCATTGGCGATATCAACCACTATCCCGGCAAATTAAAGCTGATCCTTTGCGGTTTCCACGAAGCTGCATTAATGGCCCAGAGCGCCTTTAAACAGGTTTACCCTGATCAGAAATTGAGTTTTAAATATACCACTGTTTACGGCGTAACCGCTTTTTAGGAGGTTAAAGGCGAAAGCATAAAGGTGAAAGGTTTAAACGACCGCACCTTTTGCCTTTCCCCTTTGACTTTTACCCTTCACCTCAAAAAAATGATTAACTTAACGATAGAAGACCGGGACGGCGGCCGCAGGCCGGTGGAAATTCCCGAAGATATAAGCCTGAGCCTGATGGAAGTTTTAAAAGCAACCGATCATCATATATTGGCTACCTGCGGTGGCATGGCGCTTTGCGCAACCTGCCATGTGCAGGTGCTCGAGGGCCCCGAAAAGTATTTCCACGCGACCGATGCCGAACTCGACCTGCTGGACACATTACCTGACGCTGGTTTCGATAGCCGCCTGGCCTGCCAGGTAAGGATAAGCGAAGATATGGACGGCATGGTTTTCAGGATCAAAGGCGAAGAATAACACACACGCTAGTTAAACTTCATGTTGTATCAAACAATAAAACAATCCTCGCTTACCCAATAAATACTGTCCGCTAAAAAGCTTTGTGTCCCTTCGTGCCTCCTTTGTGAACTTTGTGGTAAAATAATTGACCACCGGCTACGACAAGCGCCTTTGTTCCTTTGAGAATTTTCTCAGGCCTGCCAATTTTCAGGGAAAGGGATATCTTTTACACTTAATGGCTTAAAATCCTTTATCTTATAATCAATACCCTCCCGGTTATACATAAAAAACGGATCGGTTTTAAAGCGGGTATAATCCTCTGTAAGCTGCTGTTTCAGGCTGTTTAACCGGGTTAGGTAATCTGCATCGTAAGCCGATGGGTCGCGCAAAAGTTTTTCGATATAGCCGAGTAAATTATAGCAGGTGGTAAACTCGCCGCAGGCAATAATACAGGCCTCACTGTGCTGCTGCCGTGTAGATGCTTCATCAAACCAAAGGGTGGTACCCATATTAAAGGCAGTTTGCGCCACAATCTGTAAATCGCGACTGGGGTTTAAGAAAGGCGTCGGCGGCGGATTTTTTGCACGATAAATATCGCTGGAAAAAGCAAGATCGTAAATGTGATTGCCCTTGCCGCGGTTTTTCCATTCGGCCGAACCATAAAACGTATTATATAGCAACTGCCGTATCCGTTTTAAAAAAACGCTCATATTTAACAGTAAAACCGAATCGGCCCGCGCTGCCAGCATCTGCTTCAGTACCACCAGCGGCGTTTTGGTAAAATACTTAAACAGCATTTTCAATATCTTTTCGGTAAAGCTTTTTCTTAACGGCGATGGGGAATGCCCATCGCCCATAACAAACTTTTTAAAGGCACTTTTGGCCAACAAAAATATGCCCGGGATAACAATTACAAAACCACCCAATGCCGCCAGCCACGATATTTTGTCATATAAACCAAATATAACAGCGGCCAACGCTGCTACAAATACCACGGTCATTAGTATGTTTACGCCACTAAGGCTTATGCCTTCGTGTTCGGGCTGGGGCGGGTTAACATATGGTTTTATAAAATAGCTGCCCACATCGTTCACCAGCATCAGGTCGAACGGAGCGAACGTAGTTTCGTTACGAATCCGGCGCCCATCAGCATACATCATGCTTTGCAGGCCCTGGTTATCGGTAATGCCACCATCCATAAAGCCTACATTTTTTTCAGCAATAAATAGCTTTTCTTCTTTGTCGCCGGTTTGTGGTATTAAAGTAAGCCCGTTTTTTAGTTCATCTTCGCTTAAATGCTGATGCGTAAAATCCTCTGGAAATACTATCGGTTCAAAACCTGCCGGAAAACATGACGACGCTGCCAGCACATCACCCAGTTTTATTTTGGCCGCAGCTGCCTGGTCCAGGTATATATTTTCATTGCCGAATTTGTAATAAGGATCCTTCGCTGCGTCAAATACCATCTTCCGATCCTGCCTGAAGGATAAGCCGGTGTAAAACTCCGTTGTGTTAAAACATACTTCCTGCAAATGCCCTTTAAACTCTTCGTAATAAAGCGCCTTTAAGGTTTCCCCTTCAAAAATATATTCGTCATAAGCCATGGAAAAAGCATTAATAATGTTGCGGCTTTTATCCGGGCGGTTTCGCCATCTTTTTGAGTCCGAAAGTATTTCGAGGGCGTTCTGAAGCAGGAATTCACCGGCGAGACAGGCATAAAGTTTAACGTAAAAATCCTGGTAGCTTTTACCTCTTGCATTGTACAAAGCATATAATGTAGTGGTTATGGTACCCCCGGATGCCGACGAAAGGTAAGTAACCTGCTGTAACAACGATTTCCCTTTTAGCGTGTCATCCTCGCCAAATTTGAGGTGATTAAAATACGACAAAACCCCCAGCGCAAAACTTGCCGCGCGAAAACCACCGCCCGAGAAAGCAAGCGCAATATTTTCAAAAGGGTGAATACAATTTACATGCAGGCTATCTGCTGCTGATTTTGCTGTTTGGGCTGGACTTTCCATTCAAAAAAAGATATTAAGGTTTAGTATCGGTTTATTAAAGTAGATTTTTTTGATTAAGTTACAGATATATTTTTCTGTTTTACAAATGAAAGTGTCGTTAATTAAGCCATATTATTTATTAAGCATAAATTTAGCTAATAATTAACCAATGCAAATAATTAAGGCAATTTTATTTTTCGGAAGCGTTATTATATTCATCTTTAAATTGATGAAAATGTTATTCGCCCCTATGAAACAAATTTTTGTTTTTGCCGCAGTTTTTTTGCTGGCGGTAAATGTAGTTTATGGCCAAAATGGTTGGATCACCCATAAAATGGATGACCGGGTATCCGTAAAACTTCCGGGCAAGCCTACGTGGATCCAGGCAGGAACTGATAGCCTGAAGGACAAGGACGGTTTAATTTATTTTGCCATATTGGTCGACTTTGTAAAAATAGACGATATTGATTCGGCTACTTTTGCCAAATACCTGCCAACGCAAGAAATGGCGACCAGCTTAAAAACAGGGATGTTGTCGAAAATAGCAAACTCCAATTTCGGCGATGTAAAAATTGACCGGTGGATGGGGCATTATCGCTACACCGCAGAAGGGGAAAATGCCGAAATGAAATTAAAATTTTATACCTATATGGTTATCATCGGCACTAAAATGTACGGACTGACAGTTGTGGTTCCTGATGGCAAAAGCCCAAAAGGCAAAGACGATTTTTTTGCCTCGCTCACTTTCCATTAACAATGTGGCTGTTAAGCGTTGCAATATCAATAATTTGATATACATTTGATACCGAAAGCCTTAGTATATGAAAGAAAAAGAGAGTGATATTGCCAACAGGATCGCTCATGTTCAAAACACGCTGGCTGCCATCAGCGGCAAATGGAAACTGCCTATTTTAATGTCGATGTATAGCGGCAAAAGCCGATTCAGAGACATACAGCGAAACATCCCAGCCATTACTACCCGCGTACTTTCCAAAGAATTGAAAGACCTTGAGGCAAGCAAACTAATCATCCGGATTGTAAAAGACAGCTACCCGGTATCGATTGAATATAAGTTGACCACCTATAGTTATACCCTTACCCCGGTTGTGGACGAAATGATAAAATGGGGAAAACAACATAGCAAAGGAGGGTTGTAGGATTTCGGAAGTCGGAAGTTCGATTTCGGAATTATTATATCAGGATTAAAGGATTATCCAGTTATCATGGCAATCCTTTAATCCTGAAAATCATGGTTCAGACAACAATATGCGCACTATCCAAAAGCCACTTGAAGGCGAATACCCTCCTTACGCCATTATGTATATAAAACTATTACCCGATGATGGTATGGTTTTGCAGCATCTGTGGGATAATTTTATCGCCATAAAAAAACTGATCTACAGCCTGCCTGAAGAAACGCTTTACCATCGCTATGCCGAAGGTAAATGGAGCATAAAAGAAGTGCTGGTACATATTGTGGACGACGAACGCATATTTGCTTATCGCGCACTCCGCTTTGCCCGCAACGAACAAATGAACCTTATCGGTTTCGACCAGGATGAATATGTCAAATACTCCCATGCTGATGAACGCGACCTCGATAATATTTTTGAAGAATACGAAGCTGTGCGCAAATCAACCATAGCCTTATTTAACGGTTTACCCGAAGACGCATTTATGCGGATAGGCAAAGGAACAGGCACATTCAACAATGCAAGCGTAAGGGCGCTGGCCTACCATATAGCCGGGCACGAGATGCATCATTTTAATTTGATAAAAGAGTTGTATTTGAAAGATTGATAGAGATGGTGGTATTGAACGAACGCTAACATCTTAACAACCTCAGCAACAATTATTCTCTTCTAAATTTGCATTTATATAAGTACTTATATAAATTGCGCCATGAATTTATACCAAAGCCTGGGATACCTTGTAATGGGCAGTCGCTTAAGGCGATTGAGCGAAAGCTTTTTGTCTGAAATTAACCGGGCGTATCAAAACGAAGGGATTGATTTTGATGCCAGCTGGTTCCCTGTTTTTTATTTACTATCTAAAAACGACGCACTATCTATAAAGGAATTAAGCGAACAAACCGAGGTATCGCACCCGGCAGCGAGCCAATTGATCAGCAACCTGAAAAATAAAAATCTGGTTACCAGCGCCACCTGTGCCGATGACGGCCGCAGGCAATTGGTTACGCTCACACCAAAAGGCCGCGCGTTGCTCGAACAAATTTTGCCCGTTTGGGATGCCATATTAGCAACAATGGACGAGTTGCTCGTCAATAATCTTGCATGCCGCGAACTATTACCGGCCGTTGGCGCTATGGAAAAACTATTTAAACAAAACAGCCTTTCCGAAAAAATAGGCAATAAATTAACGTTTAATTTAAAACCGGCTGCACATGGGTAAAGTATTTAATTACGGCAATCAGCATTTAAGCATCGGCATTTGCCTGGATATAGCTGCGGGCAAAGTCCGTGGCATTATAGATGCCGTCGCCGATGAACATATAAAGGCATCGTGGCGCGAGGTTGAAAAAATTGTGCATGCACATCAACCGGTTTATGGCATTAACACCGGCTTCGGGCCGCTGTGCGATACCCGCATATCCGAAGAAGATACTTCGCTGCTGCAAACCAATCTTTTAAAAAGCCATAGCGTAGGTATCGGCAACCCCATCCCGCAGGAGATTGCCAAGTTGATGCTGATTACCAAGGTACACGCCCTGGCACAGGGGTATTCGGGCATAGCACCTCAAACTTTGGAACGCATTATCTGGCACATCGACAACGATGTTATCCCGGTGGTTCCCGAAAAAGGCTCGGTGGGCGCCTCGGGCGATCTTGCGCCCCTGGCACACCTATTTTTACCATTAATAGGCATGGGTGAGCTTTTTGTGAAAGGCGAAAAGTTTGCTACCGGAGCTATCCTCCAAAAAAACAAATTAAAACCGCTGATATTGGGGCCCAAAGAAGGGCTGGCGCTCATCAACGGCACGCAATTTATACTGGCATTTGCGGTAAAAGCGGTGGAACGCCTGGATAATGCCTTAAACCTGGCCGATGTAATTGGCGCCATGTCTGTTGAAGGATTGATGGGATCTGCAAGGCCGTTTGACCCCCGGCTGCACCAGTTACGGCCTTACAAAGGAAACAAACATGTGGCCAAAAGACTGCACACGCTGCTGGAAAACTCCGAGATCTGCAATTCACATGCTAATTGCGATCGTGTGCAGGACCCCTACTCGCTGCGTTGCATGCCGCAGGTACACGGCGCATCGCGCAATGCCTGGCTGCATCTTAAACAACTCACCGACATTGAGCTAAACTCGGTAACAGACAACCCGATTATTTTTAGTGCTGAAGATACCATCAGCGGGGGCAACTTTCATGGGCAGCCCCTGGCTATCCCATTAGATTATGCAACAGTAGCCGCTGCCGAACTGGGCAACATTGCCGACCGCCGCTGCTATTTAATGAGCGAGGGACGTTATGGTTTGCCCAAGCTGCTCACCAACAATGCCGGCTTACACTCCGGGCTTATGATACCGCAATACACTACCGCGGCATTGGTTACCGAAAACAAAACCCTCTGCTTTCCGGCAAGTGCGGATAGTGTACCTACCTCATTGGGCCAGGAGGACCATGTTTCTATGGGTTCCGTCAGCGGGCGCAAGCTGCACCAGGTAATTGATAACCTGGAATATATACAGGCCATTGAGCTGTTATACGCATCCCAGGCCATGGACTTTCGGCGACCATTAAAATCAACCCCGGTTATTGAGGCTTGTCATGAACTGGTACGCCAAAAATCACCTTTTATTGATGATGACCGCATTTTCGCCGATGACATTAACGCCCTCCATCAACTGATCACGAGCGGCGCACTACTCAATACGATTAACCATACTGCAACAGCTAATCATATAAATCTTAACGATGACGACTTCGGAATTTATTAAAACCTACGCCAGCCACCCGGTGTACAAAGCTCCGCGCGGCATGCAATTGCACGCCAAAAGCTGGCAAACAGAGGCGCCCCTGCGAATGCTTTTGAATAACCTGGACGGACAAGTGGCCGAAAATCCGGATGAATTGGTGGTTTATGGTGGTATTGGCCAGGCGGCCCGCAACCCGGAAGCGCTACGGAAGATAATTGAATTGTTGCTGGAGCTGGACGAACATCATTCGCTGCTGGTACAATCCGGTAAACCGGTGGGGATTATCCGCAGTCACCCCGAAGCGCCTCGTGTATTAATTGCCAACAGCAACCTGGTACCGGCCTGGGCAAACTGGGAGCATTTTAACGAATTGCGCGCCAAAGGCCTGATGATGTACGGGCAGATGACTGCCGGAAGCTGGATATATATCGGGTCGCAAGGCATATTACAAGGCACTTACGAAACTTTTGTAGAATGCGGCCGCCAGCATTTTAATAATGATTTAACGGGCAAACTGATTGTGAGCGCAGGTATTGGCGGCATGGGTGGCGCCCAGCCACTGGCCGCAACCATGGCGAGCGGTGTATTTTTAGGCGCCGACGTGGACGAAACCCGGATCCAAAAACGACTGGATTCGCAATATATCGACAGAATGACCCACTCTTATGACGAGGCCATCGGCTGGGTAAAGGAGGCTATGGAAAAAGGCCAGACGCTT
>Ga0206898_10084_pt2 | contig 27598 bp, 24 predicted proteins | sample Alteio_BWOrgHeat_50_FD_153237 | JGI IMG/M metagenome (GOLD analysis project Ga0206898, IMG submission 153237) | Enriched cells from forest soil in Barre Woods Harvard Forest LTER site, Petersham, Massachusetts, United States -... | ecosystem: Environmental > Terrestrial > Soil > Temperate forest >...
AGCAAATCAATAACCAGCAGAACCAAAATCAAAGGAGCGAATGGAGAAACCTTGCTTACCGTACCGGTTAAACATGCTGCTGAAAAACAGTTAAATCGTATCGCTCCCGAAAACGCACTTCCCTGGGCAAAAAAGCATTTAAAATCAATCGGACTGTCCTATGCCAGAGCGCCTCATTTTAAGACCTGGTTTCCGTTTTTTGAAATGCTTATCCTTCAAAATTATCAAAGCCTCAGTCAGTTAAATACAGCACTCATACGGGAATTGTGTATCGCGCTGGATATCAGAACGCCATTGCTGGTAGCTTCCGAACTTGGGATCGCTGAACAAGGAAGAAATGAACGAATTGTAGCTATTTGCAAATCTGTTGGCGCAGATACTTATCTTTGCGGGAAGGGAGGCCGGAGCTACATGGAAGAAGCAGTTTTTGAAGAGGGAGAGATTAAAGTGATCTACACGAATTTTCAACCCACCAGCTATCCACAGCTATTTGAAGGTTTTCTTCCCGGCCTGAGTATCCTTGACCCGCTGATGAATGTCGGTAAGGAAGGGGTGCTCCAACTGATTCAATAATACCGGATGCAACTACGTAAACACCGCTTTTTATTCTTAATAGAGGACTATAACCTGTTTTATACCCGCTATTTTGCGCAACATCCTTCCTTATCCGGGAAGAAATATGATGGGGCGATTGCTGAATTGCTGGATCTGATGTACTATCAGGCAGATAGTTATGCGGCTGTTTTGCGTAAAATGGGGCAGGAGGCGGAAACCGGGATTATGGAATGTAACCCCCTCCAGCTTACCTGGTTGAAAGAAAATGATTTTCCTTTGTACCTTAAATGGAAAGCCGGAAGGTTTCAACGGTCGTTTCAATCCCGTGTATTCAAAAAGTACGATACCTTTTCAAAGCTGCATCTCCAGACACTCAAAGCTCAGGTTGAAAAGTATAAGCCCGACGTGATTTTTGTTTACTCCGGGGTGCATATGACCAGTGAAGGACTGGATTATTTTAAGAAGAAAGGAATAAAACTGGTGCTGCATTGGTCCTGTGAGTTCAGCGATACGTTTCCGTATAAAAGCTTTGATTTGATCATCACTTCAGCCAGGCAACTGCAGCGGAAATTCACTGAAATGGGTATTCATTGCGTGGAATTTCAGCAGGCTTTTGACGCTCGCATCATACAAAAAACTGGCGTGCCTCAAGAGCGGGATATTGACGTGGCTTTCGTAGGGAACTTTCTTCCCACCAGCACCGATCGGGTGAAAGTGCTCTCCCATCTCTCCCGGAATGTATCTATCCGGATTTTCGGGTCGGGGACAAAGCTTCTCCCTGCAGATTCGCCTATACATGCAAGACATCGGGGAAGTATCGGAGGACTTGATTTGTTTCGTACCTATTTGAAAAGTAAGATTGCGCTTCACATTCCCAACGATCAGCTGGCTGATTATGCCGGGGCCAAAAGATATTTTGAAGTGACCGGAACAGGTACCTTTTTACTCTCCAAACACCAAAGTAACATTGGTGAGTATTTTAAGGTAGGGGAAGAGATTGTGACCTTTGAAAACGAACAAGACTGTCTTGAAAAAATCAAGTATTATTTGAGTCACCAGCGGGAACGTGATAAAATAGCCTATGCCGGCCAGCAACGTACGCTTAAAGATCATTCATTTGATCAACGGGCTCCCCGGTTGCTGGAGCTGGTAGATAATCTATAAAGGAGAGATGTTCATGAAAATAGCTGGAAAATTATTCAGGAAGATATCGGCAGTGTCCTTCCATTCGTTTAAATATTTCGATCAGCTTTCCAAAAAAGCAGCCCCTGTGGCGCTTACAAAAAGTGAAGCGAACAAGCAACGCTGGTATGCAATTGATGGTGACAAGACACTCCGTGTGCAATATGAATTGGGTCCGGAAGCGGTGGTGTATGATGTAGGAGGCTATGAAGGAAATTGGGCAGCAGAGATTTCAGCCCGTTACGGATGCCGTATTTTTGTGTTTGAACCGGTATCGAAATTTGTAGCTGCACTTCACCAGCGATTCGAAAGAAACCCTTCCATTCATATTTTTCCTTACGGGCTGGCAGGAGCGGACGCAACGCTTCAGATTTCCCATTTGGGAGAAGGATCTTCTGTCTTCCGGGAGGAAAATAATTTCAGTCAAAAAGCCACCGAAAAAGAAACAATCGCTTTGCGTGCCATTGATAAGGTGATGGTGGAGCTGGGAACTCAGCGGATAGACCTGATGAAAATAAACATCGAAGGGGGAGAATATGAGCTACTGGAGTGCTTAATCAATTGCAAACTGATCAGGCAGGTCAGCCACTTGCAAATCCAGTTTCACGATTTCGTTCCCGATGCAGATGCCCGCATGGCCCGTATTAAAGAGCAACTGGCGCATACCCATAAACAGACATATGAATACCTCTATGTGTGGGAGAACTGGAGCTTAAAATAAGTTTATTCGGCTTATTTCACTACAAGTGGTACCCCTGTATCCATCGCCGCTTTGATAAATCCTACGAACAAAGGATGCGGGTTGAGAACGGTGCTTTTGTATTCCGGGTGAAACTGAACTCCTACGAACCAAGGATGGTTTTTAAGTTCAATAATCTCTACCAGGGATCCTTCCGGATTCATACCTGTGGGAATCATTCCTGCTTCTTCAAACTTACTTAGGAATGCGTTGTTAAACTCATACCGGTGGCGGTGGCGCTCCGTGATGGAAGTCTTCTGATAAACCTGCTCCGCTTTGCTTCCGGGAGTAAGCTGGCAGGTATAAGCTCCCAGCCGCATCGTTCCACCTTTGTTGACGATACTCTTTTGCGCTTCCTGTAAGGAAATAACAGGATAAGGGGTATCCGGATCCATCTCGGTACTGTGTGCAGCCACAAGGCCTAATACGTTCCGTGAAAACTCAATCACCGCACATTGCATTCCCAGGCAAATACCGAGGAAGGGTACATTGTTCTCGCGTGCATACCGGATCGTATGAATTTTCCCTTCTATCCCCCGGTTTCCGAAGCCAGGTGCCACCAAAATGCCGCGTAAGCCTTTGAGTTTATCGGCTGCATTCTCAGCGGTGATGCTTTCGGAATGGATCCATTCGATATGCACCTTGCATTCATTCGCTACGCCGGCATGAATAAATGATTCGGCGATGGATTTATAAGAGTCTTTCAGCTCGATGTATTTTCCAATCAGGCCGATTTTGACTTCTTGTTTCGGGTATTTCAGCTTGTGCAAAAAATCTTTCCAGGTAGTCATTTCCGAATTGTAATTCGGAGAAGTGAGCTGCAACTTGTTCAATACCACCAGATCCAGCTTCTCGAGTTCCATCAGCACCGGAACTTCGTATATGCTGCTGGCATCCCGGGCTTCAATAACAGCACTGGGTTCTACATTACAAAACAGGGCAACCTTGTTTTTCAGTTCCCGGCTTAACGGATGCTCGGTGCGGCAAACCAGGATGTCGGGCTGGACACCATATTCGAGAAGCAGTTTAACCGAATGCTGGGTAGGTTTAGTTTTTAATTCTCCACTTGCGCTCAGGTAAGGAACCAGGGTCAGATGAATAACCAGGGCATCTTTGCCAAGCTCCCATTTCAATTGACGGACGCTCTCGATGTAGGGCAGGGATTCGATATCACCTACCGTACCACCGATTTCAGTAATGACGAATTGAAAGTTGCCTGTTTTACCAAGCACTTTGATCCGGTTCTTGATCTCATCGGTGATGTGTGGGATAACCTGAACGGTTTTTCCCAGGTAATCACCGCGGCGCTCTTTTTCAATGACTGTTTTGTAGATTCTGCCCGTGGTTACATTATTACCCTGAGAGGTAGGAGCATTCAGAAACCGCTCATAGTGACCCAGGTCCAGATCTGTTTCAGCGCCATCATCGGTCACATAACATTCTCCGTGTTCGTAGGGGTTGAGCGTCCCCGGATCGACATTGATATAAGGATCCAGCTTTTGAATGGTAACACTGTAACCCCTGGCTTGCAGTAACTTAGCTAAGGAGGCGGAGATGATGCCTTTGCCCAGAGAGGACGTTACTCCGCCTGTAACGAAGATGTATTTGGTACTGATTGACATAGAATGGTGTGTGTTTTGGGGCAAGAGGCCCGACAAAAGTAGGAATATTTCGGGCTGTGATCAGACCTTATTTTCAGAATAATTTCAACACCACCAATCAGGGTGGCTAAAAGGTCCGTTGGAACGCGGATAATGCCGCAATCTGGATAAAATCAGAACGTTAATCCGATTGACACCGTGTACATGATTGGGAGTTGGTATACGTTAGCTCCTGTAATGCGGTCGACATAGAAGATGTTCTCCCGGTTTAATACGTTGGTTGCTCCGGCACTCACGTCGAGCATGGAACGGTCGCTGATTTCAATGGTCTTCTTTAAATTAATATCGAGACGCATATAGTATGGGAGCTGAGCAGAATTGTAATCCCCATACAGAGTTCCCAATGAACCCTGTCCGCTGGTATAATTGGCATTTATACCGCTTGCAAGTGTCTGGTTCTGATAAAATCCTTGGGTTGGTGTGAATGGGAAGCCCGAGCCAAAATTCAAACGGGAATCAAATTCCCAGGTCCTGTCATCGTTTCTGCCAAACTTATAGGAAGCCACCAGATTGATGTTATGCCGGCGGTCGAAATGCGGACGGTATGTTTCTGTTCCGTCCCAGCGGGTCACATAGCCCAGGTCATACACCATCCAGAAATACAAGTGTTTGTATTTGTATTTGAATTCGAAATCCACACCGTAGGCTTTTCCTGTTTCGATGATAAAATCTTTTTTCTGAGAATCGGGGTAGCTGGCATGAGCCGGATCGTCTTCGAAAATTTTATCCCGGTTAAGGTTTGTCAGCTCGGTAAAATCTTTGAAATAACCCTCCACATTCACGTCCAGGTTCTTCATCAGGTCGTACTCAAAACCGAAGATGGTGTGCCAGGCTTTCTGCAACGCATTCGTTATCTGATGCACATTACCCTTTTCATCCACGTATTGAGTTGGAATGTCGCTTGGGGAAGAAAGGAAGCCATAAAAAAGATTGACCACATCTTTCTCCGGAACGGCACTCACCAGGTTTTGAGAATACATTCCGCCGGAAGCTTTCAGTCGGAATTTTTTGGTTACGTTGTATTTCATTCCCAAACGGGGTTCAGGAGATCCGGCGCTCAGCGTAGCGTAGTACTGATATCTGAATCCGGGCTCTACAACCAGCTTGTCATTCAGGAAGAGCATGCGGTATTTCATGAAAATGCCAAACTCCGTGGTGTTGGCAACCTGTTCGATCAGGTGTCCTACCGTATTGTTAAAATGGAAGTCGGTGGCGTTCCCAATGAGTTCAACACCATAATCCAACTGGTTTTTCTTGTAATAATAAGTAAAGCCCAGGCCGGCATTGAAGCCACTGATTGAACTGGTTTGTAAACTGTCATACACGCTGCTTTGCATGTGGATGTTATAAGTAGAATAAGCAAAATGGCCATTTACAATCGTCTGGGAATTCTGGGGTACAACCACAAAGTTTAAACCAAACCCGCCTGCAGTCCAGCCGAGGGAATGCAAGCCGTGGTAATCGGCCACATTGTCCCGGTCGTTGAATCCGAAGACATTGAATTTGGTTCCGCTGCCTGCATTGAAAGAAACCTTACCGTACAAATCGGTATAGTCAAATGGCAATCCCTGGCCGTTATTGGCATAAGGATAAAGGAGTGTAGAGGTTTGTTGGAGGTAAGAGGTTTTTGCAGAAAGGATATAACTGATACTGCTACTGTTTTCATCGTCGGCTTTCAGTTTCTTCAGGGGACCTTCCAGCATCAGTTTGCCACCAAAAGTGCTTAGATTCACTTTTCCGCTTAAATTTTTCTTGTTCCCATCCTTCGTGGAGATATCCATGACTGCTGATACCCGCCCACCGTATTGAGCATTAAAGCCTCCAGTGTAGATGTCGGCATTCTTGATGACATCATTGTCAAAAATAGAAAAGAGTCCGATAGAGTGAAATGGATTGTAGATAAGCATTCCATCCATCAGTACCTCGTTCTGCACCGGAGCCCCTCCGCGTATATATAACTGCCCACCGGCATCTCCCGTGGACACGATACCCGGGACGTTCTGAAGGTATTGAGCAATATCCGGTTCTCCTATAGCCGGCACCAGCTTAATATCTACAGGGGTAATGGAGGTAACCGACACCTGTACTTTTTCTTCCTTATCGGTTCGGGCAGCACTGATGTCTACCGCTCCAAGCTCGATAGCCCGTTTTTTAAGTACGATATTTTTGTGAAGTATTTCGTTGGCTTTAACAGTGACTGGGATAGCGATAGAATCATATTCCAACGTTTTAACCACGAGCACATAGCTTCCGGGAGGAACTTGTGTGAGGGTATAAAACCCATCCAGATCGGTTTGTACCCCAAAGCGTGTGCCTTTCAGAAATACAGAAGTATATAAGATCGGCTCTCCCTTGGCAGATTCGGTTAGTTTTCCCCGGATAGTGGCGTTTTGAGCGCGGGAATCAAAAGTTAATAGCAGGATAAACAGCAGAGGAAGAGCAATTCGGATCAAACGCATTTCTTTTCGGAGTTAAGAAGGGTAAAAGTAAGCATTTTGGGGAAAAGATGCTTTTTTTAACAATTTAGGGGATGGAAAGGCAAATATATCAATAATTAGATTGGAATTAAAGAGCAATAACCCCTTGTATTTTCGAGGCCCGTACATAAATATCGATGATGGAAGGCGCGTCCAGCATCACCTCACGCGCTGTGATGCTGATATAATTGCCTTTTCCGGAAGATTTTTGAGTGATGACCGCTTCTCCTGAAAAAAGACTTTCAACCAGGGCCAGTTTTTGATTGTCTGCCGGCAGGATAAACTTGAACATGTATACCAAGGGCCAGGAGGTTTCTTTTTCCAGTTGCTCTTGTAATTTACGAAACGGATCTTCTGTACTCATATGGGCAAAGCTACGGATTTCAGAATAAATCGGTTGTGGAAGACAAATATAACCGTCTGAAATGATCAGCTTCATCGCCGGGAGAGAAGCGGTCAGGTTACCGCTTTTTTTTGCCACAGATACGGTGATCGCATGGTTTGGAGTACTCTCTTTCTGTTTTCTTTAATTAACTATATTTGTTTGCACAAAAGGCAGCGCATTCTACTCCAATCGATTATAACAGTTTTGCATTCCGCCAACGGTGTCGCGCATCCAAACTATTGATTTATTTTTTTATGGATCCTCTTTTGCCGAAAACCAAGAAAGAATTACAAAAGGAGTTTTCGGTTTTCTTTTTACTGGCGGCATTTCTCCTAAGCCACTTTTTGTTTGCCTATTATAGCCGCTATACAGCAGATGACTATAGTCTGATGGCATTGATTCGTGAAAAAGGAGTAGCCCGGTTTTCGGTGTGGTTTTACATGAATCACGAAGGGTGCTTTTCTACCTGGGTGTATCAGGCACTCCTTTGCAAAAGCATGCTTTTTTTTAGTAAACCGTTGGTGTTTTTACTCTTCTTTTTATTGCTGTCTTTATTCTGTTTATATAAATCATTTCAGGCGCTTTTCTTTGCATTAACACACAGGTCAGAGCGGCTTTATAGTTTGCTTTTTTCTGTGCTTGTGCTGGCCGCATTTTATATGACTACTTACGGTGTAAGTGAGGCTTTTTATTGGTGTGTGGGAGGAGTCTATCTGGTTTTTGCAAGTCTTTTTATTTATGCCTTTACCACCTTCCTGTTATCAGAAAACAAGTGGTATCTGTCGTGCTGCTTTTTAGCGTTTTTCCTTTTTGGTATGTCACGACTTAATTACGCATTCATTGCGGGAGCATTGATTGGAGTGTTTTTTATTGGTCGTTGGGTGAATTTGAGGAGAATTGAATGGAAATATGTGTTTGCGCTGATTTTCCTTGTTCTAGGTGTCTTAATTTATGTCGTTGCTCCCGGTAATTACATACGTCGGGGAAGCAGCGGCTTGCCTGCCATGCATACCTTAGTTTCGGATATTAAGGGGATATTTTTGCATTTTTTCTACATCAAGATTAAGAAGATACCTGTATACCTAACGTTTTTATTGCCAGCCTACTTTGTAGGACAATCGTTTTCAGAAAGCGTTAGTGCGTTTTACAGGAACGGGAAGAGCATGAGAAACTGCTTGATTCTGCTTGGCCTGACGATGCTTTTGCTTGTTTTTGTTCACAGTGTAATTATGGCTTTGGCCAGTGGGGCCAATTCTCATGACCGGACGATTCTTCTCCTCGATTTGCTGTTTATCGGATACGGTGGAGCTGTATTGTTCCATTTGGGTGCAGCTTTTCCGAATTTCCTGAGATACAAGATCTTTTTGACAGTTTGTTGCATCGTCTCCTCTTTCTTGTTGCTTTACAGGGCAAAAATCTATCAGGATGCAGGCCATAAACAAGCAATGGCTGATGATGCGCGAACTCGTCAGATCCAGTCGGCCTTGGCTAAACCGGCCCGCTCCCATGCAGATACCCTGTTTCTTGCCCCTCTGCCTACATGCGTTATGCTTTACGACTGGGACATCATGAAGCTGAAAAAGGATGATACCGGGTGGGGAGGGTTAAACAATGGATTGATGCTTTTTTATCAGACACCTTTTAAAATTGACAGCGGAAGTGCCCCTGTTCGTTAACGCTTTTGGCCTGAAATAAATCACAGTTAAGGAATGCAAGCGCTTAAAACAAATCGAATGATTATCTCTGTTGTAAGTCCTGTCTACAAAGCCGAACGGATTTTAAACGATCTCGTCGCGCAGATAGAATCGGAATTAAAAAAGATTACTGATTCTTACGAAATTATTTTAGTGGAAGATGGAGGACCTGATCAAAGCTGGACTGTAATTGAACAGCTTTGCAAACAGAATTCCCGGGTAAAAGGAATTAAGTTAAGCCGTAATTTCGGACAGCACAGTGCGATCTCGGCAGGACTTCAGTTCAGTTCGGGGGAATGGGTGGTGGTGATGGATTGCGACCTGCAGGACAGGCCCGATCAGATCGTTAAGTTTTACGAGAAAGGGAAAGCAGGCTTTGATATCGTTCAGGGAAGCCGGGTAAACAGGAATGACAGTTGGTTTAAAAAGAAATTTTCTTGGCTATTTTATCGAATACTGGCATACTTGTCTGGAATTCCTCAGGACAACACCATTGCCAATTTTGGGATTTACCACCGGAAAGTTATTCAGGCTGTAAATAAACTTCCGGAAAGAATGCGGTTTTTCCCTACTCTACTGGCCGTTGTTGGTTTTAAGCGGGTGGTTATCGATATTGAACATGCTGCAAGACCAGAAGGAAGCAGTTCTTATACATTCTCTAAGCTCCTTGATTTGGGTCTGGATGTGATTCTGGCTAACTCCAATAAACCGTTGAAGCTCATCGTTAAATTTGGGCTATTCACATCTCTGCTGTCAATACTGTATTCCTTAATCATTCTGATTATGTATGTAAAGGGGGAAATTAAGGTTTTGGGCTACACCAGTTTGATCGTTTCTCTTTGGTTTTTGTTTAGTATTTTGATGATTGTTTTGGGTGTAATCGGACTGTATGTTGGGAAAGTATACGAAGGAGTTAAGAGCCGGCCTATTTACGTTGTAGACCAGATACTAAACAGCCCGGAAACAGTAACAGATAACCTCGACAAATGAATATACCTTTCAATAAGCCTTTTCTGACAGGGAAAGAAACGCATTACATCTATCAGGCGGTACATTCCGGAAAGATCTCGGGAGATGGCATGTTTACTAAAAAATGCCATTCTTTTTTTGAAGAGCGCTTTGGCTTTAAGAAAGCGCTGCTTACAACCTCCTGCACCGATGCACTTGAAATGGCCGCCATTTTGCTCAATATAAAGGAAGGAGATCAGGTAATTGCACCGAGTTATACGTTTGTTTCTACGGTGAATGCCTTCGTGCTTCGTGGGGCGGAGATGATTTTTGCAGATAGCAATGACCGCAACCCAAACATGGATGTGGCGAAAATAGAGTCATTGATTACTCCAAGGACCAAAGCAATTATTCCTGTTCACTATGCTGGCATTGCGTGCGATATGGACATCCTTCTGGGACTTGGAAAAAAGCACAATATTGCGATCGTGGAAGATGCTGCTCAGGCGATAGACAGCTATTATAAAGGAGCCGCTTTGGGGGGCTTAGGTGCAATGGCCGCATTTTCTTTTCATGAAACTAAAAATATCATTTCCGGAGAAGGAGGATTACTTGCGATAAACGATGCGCGCTATATCAGCCGTGCGGAGATAATTCGTGAGAAAGGAACAAACCGGTCTTCTTTTTTCAGAGGGGAAGTTGATAAATATGGATGGGTTGATATCGGTTCCTCCTTTCTTCCTTCTGAAATAATAGCTGCTTTTTTATATGCCCAATTGGAAAATCTCGATGCGATTCAAACGAAAAGAAAACAGTTGTGGGCGGCATACCATAGTGGATTGACTCCTCTCCTGGAAGAAGGGCATCTTCAATTGCCATATGTTCCGGAATACGCCACAAATAATGCACACATGTATTATATTGTGCTCAATAACCTGAAGCTACGTACCGAACTTATTGAGTACCTCAAGGCTCGGAATATACACACCGTTTTTCATTACCTCTCTTTGCATAAAAGTCCTTTTTATGAAAAAAAGTATACAGGAGGCGCCTTAAAACAAGCCGACAGATACACCGATTGTCTGCTTCGGCTGCCCATGTATTATGAGCTGGACGAGTCGCAGGTGCAAGATATTTGTCGGGAAATTACAGGTTTTTTTCACCAGGTGTAAACGTGGATGTGTTCAGCCGGCAATTTGTTTAGTCGATCTTGAAGTTTTTATATTACTTTTATTCTTTATCAGTCAACATAACAGTTAAACGAGATCCTTTACGAAAGGAGCATTGCTCTTCTTTGGATTTGGACGAAAATGGATTCAAAAACAAATTTAAAACGATGAAAAAAGATTTTATTAAAGAGACCTGGGAGAAAAACGCCGCGCAATTTAAAACCTCCCATTGGGCTTCCTGGGGCGATATATATGCTATTCAGCTGGAAATCGATAATAATGCCCAGTTTATTAAAGATGGTGATAAAGTGCTGGATGTCGGTTGCGCCAACGGGTATTCGGCATTTGAGCAATTTAAAAAGCACAAGATCGAAATTCATGGGATTGATTATTCGGAAAAGATGATCGAGCATGCGTTGGATGAAAAAAATAAAAACTATGCCAAGGATCCTATCATTTTTGGCGTAGGAGACATCCGAAAAATTGATTATCCTTCAGAGACATTCGACGTCGTGTATACCACGCGGGTTCTGATTAATCTTTCCAATTGGGAAGAGCAGGTGGAAGGGATTAAGGAATGTATTCGTGTTGCTAAAAAAGGTGGAACCATTGTTTTCTCCGAAGCATTTTGGGAGCCTTTGGTCTTATTGAATGCGCTTCGTACACTGAAAAATTTGCCTTCATTGATCGAACATGACTTTAACAGGTATATCAAGAAAAGCAAGCTTGAAAAATATTTTTCGGAAAATAAAATTGCTTTTGAAAACCTGGATTTTACATCCGTATACTACCTGGGATCCCGTTTCCTCCGGGAATTGGTTACCCAACCCGAATTATATCCAGGATACAGCAACCCGATCAATGAACTGTTTTTTCAGATTGAACAGAAATTTTCAGGAGGAGGGTTTGGGATACAACAGGCCTATGTAGTCAAAAAATAAACAGAGCGAATAGGCAGTTCCTGCTGTACATAGCTCATTTGAATGCCTTGCTTGTTAAATCAATACCTGGGAATGAATGTAACAGAAATCGCTCGGAACATAGAGCTCGGGGAGGACGGAATTTATTATGCAAAAAATACTTCTGCAATTTCCTATCCAACGGAGTGGAATGAATATTGTTTTCAGATAGAGCAGGACAGTTTTTGGTTTAAGCACAGAAATGAAATCCTGATTGAATCCATCCGTGCCATTAGTCCGGATAAGACTTTTTTTGATATTGGTGGCGGGAATGGATATGTTGCAAAAGGCTTGGAAGATGCCGGAATAGATACCGTGCTTGTTGAGCCCGGGAGCGGAGCTCAGAATGCTAAGCGGAGAGGGTTGAAGCAGGTGGTTTGTTCTACACTCGAAAATGCCGGATTCCTTCCTTCCTCAATGAGTGCTGCCGGCTTGTTTGATGTGGTAGAGCACATTCCCGACGATCGTGAATTTCTTTCTCAAATCAATACATTTCTTAAGCCGGGCGGTCATGTGTTTATTACAGTGCCCGCTTTCCGTTTTTTATGGTCGAATGAAGATGACCATGCCGGGCATTGCAGGAGATATACACTTCGGCAGTTATGCGAAGTGCTTACGAAGGCCGGCTTTGAGATCACGTATAAAACCTATTTTTTTTCTATTCTCCCTGTGCCTGTATTTTTATTTAGAAGTTTGCCCAGTAAGTTAGGTTTACATAAAAAGGCGAATGATCCGGAAACGCATAAGAAAGCGCACCGAGCTAAAAAAGGAATTTTGACAGCCTTACTAAATAGAATTTGGATCTGGGAACTCCGACGGGTGAAAAGTCAGAAGCTGATCCCTGTGGGAGGGAGTTGCTTTGTAGTGGCAAGAAAGCCTTTATAGAAGTTTTCCCTGTATTCTACAACACCTTATCTTCCCTGAGCTTTGCAGCTAAGAGTTTGCTGTAAAAGGCTGATCCTACACTGTTCGTATGGGTGTAATCCCTGAAATATTTCCTGTCAGAAAAATCGGCTAGTTTGTCGAACATGTAATAGTGCTCGCCCAGTTGACCTGTCCACTGGTAAATCCGGTTGTATAGTTCTGCCCTATTTTTCTGAAGGGGGTAAAGTTCAGGGCTTTCGGGGGTGGTTAAGAAAATTACAGGAATTCCTTTTTGCTTGCATAGTGCGCAGATTTTATAAAGATATTTTACGTCGGTATCATTCACATTCAAGGTACTAAAACTCGCTTTGAAATTTTTATAGGTGCTGTCAGTCAGCATTTCCCCTCCTTTGCTGTTTTCATAATCGCTTTGAAAGTGCCTTAAGATGAAGAAATTCCGAAGCTTGTATTTGTCGCTGAATTCGGCATAGCGGGAAAATGGAACGACCGTCCAGAGTGCCATTTTGGATGGTGACTCGTAATCGGAATAAACTTCCCGCATGTTTTTTTGAAAGAAAAAAGGCATATACTCATAATCCGCAAATGGGTAGGAATAATGGTGTTGGGTATCAAAGCAATATTCGTCAATATTCAGAAATAGTTTCTTCAGCTTGTTGCCATTTTCAAGGAATTTAAGCAATAGACAGTAGTTGTCGCCATAGCTGCTTCCCGAGGTGGCCATGTTTATTCCGTTCGTATGAAGTATGCTGTCCATCAACGGTACATTTACCATGTTGTATACTCGTGAAGAACCCAATACTCCGTAATCATAAGATCGTTCTTTCATCGTGATTACCCATGTATGCTTCCTGTAGCTGATCAGTTTTCCGGCTAACAGTTTGTCCATCCCCAATGAGATCAGCGTGCTGAATACAAGCAGGAATAAAGTAAAAAGGAAAAAAGTGCGGGCAAATTTTTGCATCAGAACTGAAAATAAATGAATTCGGCTGGCTTATGAAAGGCAAAATTGAAAAGTATCACACAGATCGCTAAGGAGTATACAGACCAACGGACGAGGCGTGGCTTTCCTGCCAGCTGAAAAGGATGTTCTTTTTCTCTATTGAACCATTCGAGACCGATGAAGATCAAGATCAATAGAATCAGATCATAATGGAAATAAACCGGCTTGTGAAACAAACTCTTGCTGAAGATTTCCCGGAGGTAATGAAAAGCCTGACTCACATTGGCAGATCGAAAGAAGATCCACGCAAGTGTTGCAAGGAGAAAGGTGAAACACATTTGAAAGAATTCCTTGATCGAAGGAAGCAGCCGGCCCAAGGCCACACCATCAATATTTATCCGGGTTCGTTTCAGGAGCAGGAGTGGAAGGTAGAATAACCAATGTGCCAGGCCCCAGCATATAAATGTCCAGTTTGCTCCATGCCAAAACCCACTTACAATAAAAACAATGAAGACATTGCGGATGAGCAGCGAGTTGGATACTTTACTTCCTCCCAGTGGGATATATACATAATCCCGGAACCAGGAAGAAAGAGAGATGTGCCATTTCCTCCAAAACTCAGAAATGTCTCTTGAAAAATAGGGATAATTAAAATTCTTCATCAGGTCAAACCCGAAGAGCCGTGCCGTTCCGATTGCGATATCCGAATACCCTGAAAAATCACCGTATATCTGAAACGCGAAATAAATGGCTCCTAATAGCAGGTCACTCCCTGGCAGGTGCAGGTAATTGGGGAAAATCGTATTAACCATTTCACTCAACGTATCGGCAATGACGATCTTTTTGAAAAATCCCCAGAGCATCAATTTGCACCCGCTAACAGCAAAATCGAAATTGAATTTCTTGTCTTCCTGAAATTGGGGGAGAAGTCGGGAGGCTCTTTCGATCGGACCGGCTACCAATTGCGGAAAGAAGCTCACAAAAGCCATGAAATCCACCAGATTATGAGTAGCCTTCAGTTTTTTCCAATAAACAACAATGGTATAACTCAGTGACTGGAATGTATAAAAACTGATGCCCACAGGTAAAATGACTTTTAATGTGATCACATCGGGGTGAAAACCCAGAGACGATGCGAGGGTACTGAAACTGTCGGCAAAAAAATTGAAATATTTAAAGAACATCAGTAAGCCCAGATTGAAAAGCAGACTTACGTAAAGCAGCCTCTTACGTGTCTTGTCTGAGGTGGAACGATCCATCAGGAGTCCGATAGTAAAATCGGTAAGTGAGCTCAGTAATAAGAGTCCAAGAAAGCGCCAATCCCACCACCCATAGAACAAATAGCTTATTAGGATTATAAAAATGTTTCGGTAAAATGCTCCCCAAACCTTTTGGATCATCCAGTAGAGGCTGAACACAATCACCAGAAAAACAGGAAATTGGATGGAGTTGAAAAGCATGAATGGTGTTTATTCTAAAGGCGATGTACCTGTTGCAAGTTGTTGATCCAAATAAGAATTAGAGGTTCTGCATAAAATACCCCGTAATCTTGGTAAACAGGTGCACCCGGTCTTTTCCGAGTACATTGTGCAAATGTCCGGGATAAACAAAGTAGTCGGGTTGTGTGCCTGCATCCACACAGGCTTTCAGAAACAGGAGGCTGTGCTGCCAGACAACCACATCATCTGAAGTGCCATGAATAATAAGTAATTTGCCCCTCAGGTTTTTCGCATAACCCAGCAGGCTGTTTTCTGCATATCCTTCGGCATTGGTTTGCGGAGTGTCCATGTAACGCTCGGTATACATCACTTCGTAATAGCTCCAGTCGATGACCGGACCGCCTGCTACGGCTGTCTTAAACACTCCCGGGTGACGTGTCATCAGCGAAGTAGTCATGAAGCCGCCGAAGCTCCATCCAAATACACCGATCCTTTCGGGATCAACATAAGACAATGATTTCAGGTAATCCACCCCTTTCAGCTGGTCCTCCATTTCGGCTGTTCCCAGGTGACGGAATGTTGCTTTTTCAAATGCTTCTCCTCTTCCGGCTGAGCCCCTGTTTTCGAGTGTAAATACTACATACCCGTGTTCGGCCATGTATTGAAACCACAGGTCAGCCCCAGCCAGCCAACTGTTGGTTATCAGTTGTACACCTGGTCCTCCGTAGAGGTAATCAATAACAGGATAATGTTTGGTGGAGTCGAAATTGATTGGCAGAATCATTCTGCAATACAAATCCATTCCGTCAGTGGACTTCAACGTAAAAACCTTCATTTTACCCAGGTTGAATCCTTTGAGCGGATCGGGTGCAGTCAGTAATGTTTGCAGTTCTTTACCGCCTGAGGTAATGACTTTCACCGTTCGGGGTGTTTGTGGAGAAGAGTAGGTGTCTACCAAATACCCCCCGGTAGGGTTTAGCTTGGCACTGTGTGTGCCCGCAAGAGGAGTGAGTGTCTTGCAGGTGCCATCATTTATTGAAACACTTCGGATCATTCGCCCGATCACGTCATTTTTGGAAGAACACTGGTAAAGGACATGTGAGCCGTTTTCATCAAAACCGAGGAGTTCCTCCACTTGCAGGTCGGTGGCGTCATTCCCGGTCAGCCGTCGAATGAGTTTGCCTCCGGTATCGTAGAGGTACAGGTTGTTGAACCCGTCCCGTTTGCTTTGCCATACAAATTGATCGGGCTTTCCTTTGACGAATTCCATCGGGTGAAGGGGCTGAACGTACTTGGGATCCTGTTCTTCGAACAAGGTCTTTTCAAAATCGCCTGTCACAGCGTCGTAGGAGTTGAGCCAGAGGTGATTCTGGTCGCGGTTCAGCACGGCGATGTAAACATGCTTTTCGTCAGGGCTCCAGGCAATGTTGGTGAGGTACTGGTCTTTTGGGGTGCCTGTTTTCAGGAACACGGTGCTGTTTTTGGAGAGGTTGAATATCCCCACAGTTACTTCGTGGCTTTTGTCTCCTGCCATAGGATATTTAATCAGGTTGGCGGTTGCTGGGCGCTTGGTCAGGTCCATCACCGGGTAGTCGGTTACCATGGTCTGATCCATGCGGTAGAAAGCAAGCAATTTTCCGGTAGGCGACCAGAATGTGCCTTTGCTGATACCAAACTCATCCCTGTGTACACTGTGTCCGTTGACAATGTTCTTATCCAGGTCGTTTGTTACTGCCAGTTCTTTCCAGGGATTCCTGATAAATAAATTGTTTCCAATGGTATAGGCTGTCCAAAGTCCCTGCTGTCCGGTAGGTGCCTCATCTGCATTTTCGAAACCTTCCGGAAAGTGGGTAATGAGTTCGGGAGTAAGTTGCTGTGTTTGTAAGGCGAAGACCACCTTTACGTTCCCGGAATAAAAGCCGAAAGAACCCGGTGTAACCCAGTGGATCACGGGCAAAGAAGTTAGCGTATCAAGGGAATTCTGTTTAAGTTGTTTGTTTAAGGTATAGCGAGATAGGGAAAGATTGCTTTTGACTCCTGAAGCATCAAACGAGTGAAACTCCGTTTCATTCTGGCCCCCGCCCTGATAGAGCGCAACCGTTTTTCCCGGAATCCAATACAATGCTTTGATTTTTTCAGGTGCCAGGGTGGTGCGTTGTTTCAAAACGGCTTCTTCCATCGTCAGCATCTGGGATTGACCTGAAAGTGATGGGACGATGGAAATCAGTCCGGAAAGCAGTAAAACGTGTTTGAAAGAAATCATCAGGAAGTGTTTGAGTGCCAAAAGTAGTAATTATGGATTAAGGATTTGGGATTTAAACCGGTAGCCTACTTGAATAGCATTCTAATCCTCAATACTAAATTTCGTAAATTCGCCCGATGAAGTTACAGAACGATTTAATATTACGGGCTGCAAGAGGAGAGCGGACAGAACGCACTCCAGTATGGCTGATGCGGCAGGCAGGAAGGGTATTGCCCGAATACCGGAAGGTGAGAGCCCGCATGGGTGGCTTTAAGGAGCTGGTAGAAACACCTGAATTTGCTTGTGAAGTGACCATTCAGCCGGTGGATATTCTGGGTGTGGATGCTGCTATCATTTTCTCTGATATTCTGGTTATTCCGGAAGCCATGGGGCTCCCGTATCAGATGATAGAGGCGAAAGGCCCCTGGTTTGAAAAAACGATTCAAACGGCTGCTGATATTGATGCGTTGCACGTTGCCCAAGGGGAGGATCTCCGGTATGTGCTGGATGCTATTCGCCTGACAAAGGAAGGTTTGAGTGGAAGGGTACCCTTAATTGGGTTTGCAGGGGCTCCCTGGACCATTTTCGCTTATATGATTGAAGGCAGCGGGTCCAAAACCTTTTCCAAAGCAAAGAAATTCCTCTATACCGAGCCCACTCTTGCCCACCGGTTACTGGATAAGATTACCCAATCCACCCTCCATTACCTGATCGCTCAGGTGAATGCAGGTGCCGACATGATACAATTGTTTGATTCCTGGGCAGGAGTCTTAAGCCCGGTGCAATACAGGGAGTTCTCACATCGTTATATAGCACAGATCTGTGATGGTTTGAAAGCCGCTTGTCAGGTGCCGGTGACGGTATTCGCCAAAGATGCCTCCTTTGCCATCAGAGATCTGGCCGGTTTAAAGTGCGATACTCTTGGACTCGACTGGACCATGGATATTGTGGAATGTCGTACATTGACAGGCACAGGGAAGACCCTCCAGGGGAATATGGATCCCTGTTTGCTGTATGCATCCGATGAAGTCATTGTCAGGGAAGCACAACAGATGTTGCGTGCTTTCGGTCCTCACAGACACATAGCCAATCTGGGTCACGGGTTATACCCGGATACCGAAAAAGAAAAGGTGAAATTGTTTGTTGATACCATCAAAGAATTCCGATTTTAACATTGAAATACGCACTTACATCCAATAGATCAGGCAATTCCCGAATGAACAGGATTGTTTCCGTTTGGGGCAAATTACTCTGCCTGTTTTGTTGTTTCTTGCCCTGGATGCTGGAAGCCCAGACAAACCTGGTGCCCAATTCCGGTTTTGAAAAATTTTCGGGTAAGGGGTTGTTCATCGCTGCAGCCAAACCCTGGAAAAATATTTACACGGTAGATTATTACCATGGTCCCTTTAAACTGCATGACGACAAGAAAGTAGAGCCCCACAGCGGTAAAAGCTTTGCAGGTGTAAGGTTTCAAAAGAATTACCGGGAATACATGTACGTGAAGCTGGATTCTACGCTAAAAGCCGGGCATCACTATACCATTACCTTTTGGGTGTGCTTTGGAGAGTGGAGTACCTATTCTGTTAAGTCGCTTGGTGTTTGCTTTTCCAAAAAGCCGTTAAATCAGCAACAAGTAGAGCAGGTTCCGCCCGAGTTTAAGGCAGAGGTAGGGAATAAAAAGGGCATTGTGAGTGATTATAAATGGACCAAGTTAACCGTGCCCTATACCGCTATCGGTGGAGAGCGAATTATGACGATAGGGAATATGGCGCCTAAGATTAACAAGGATTTTAAGCGGATTGGCCGCCCCTTTAAGACCATTGAAGCCTATTACTTCATGGACGATATCTCGTTGTGTGAAGATGTACACGCAGATACGACACATTCTAAAAAACTGGATTCCCTCATTGTAGCCCAGCAAAGTCTTCCGATAGATACCTTTAAAACAGTTTCTGCGAAGGACCTGAAAGTAGGTCAGATCATTAAGCTTCACAACATCTTCTTTGAACCGGGTAACGCCGAACTGCTGGAGGAATCAAATGATGAGCTGGATTACCTGGTTACCTTCCTGAATGAAAACCCATATCTTGAAATAAGGGTCAACGGCCATACCGATAATTCGGGTTATACACTCAATAATCAGAACCTTTCAGATCAGCGGGCCTTTGCCGTTTATAACTACCTGCTCCGGAAAGGAGTCAAAAACAACATCTCTTACAAGGGCTTTGGTGCCACCAAACCCATTGCCACCAATTCCACTCCTGTCGGACGTTCCCGTAACCGCAGAGTGGAGTTGGAGATTATTAAGAAAAACGAATAAGCCATTTTTCTCTCTTCCATTGGCTGAATCTCTCCTCGGAAATAGGACCTGCATTTAAAGAAATAGGATAAGAATCTATCGCTCCCGTGTAGGAAAGAATAGAAATCGCGGAGAATCTATCGCTCCCGCACAGGAAAGAATAGAAAACGCAGAGAATCTATCGCTCCCGGTTAGGAAAGAATAGAAAACGCGGAGAATCTATCGCTCCCGGTTAGGAAAGAATAGAAAACGCGGAGAATCTATCGCTCCCGTGTAGGAAAGAATAGAAATCGCGGAGAATCTATCGCTCCCGCACAGGAAAGAATAGAAAACGCAGAGAATTAATAGCTCCCGTATAAGAAACGATCGCTCCCGCGTAAGAAAGAATAGAAGCTGCCTAAGAATCGATCGCTCCCGTGTAAGAAAGAGGCGAAATCTAGCGGAAAGCAAAAAACCAGGAACCGAAAGTCAACTTACAGACTTGGATTCCTGGTTTTTAAGAAGAAGTAGACCTATTGCTTATCTTTTTCCACCGGCAAGGCGAAGAAGTGTCAGGAAGAGGTTAATAAAGGTGATATAGAGAGAAAGCGCACCCCAGAGGGCCATTTTCTGAGTCTGTTCTCCGCCTTCTGTCATTTGAAGGGCCATGTTTTTCAGCATCTGAACTTTATAAGAAGCCAGGCCGGTAAACACAACTACACACAGGATGTCAATCAGGAAAGTGCTTCCACCGGTAAAGTAATTGATTACAGAGGCAATGATGATACCAAACAAACCCATGTACAGGTAGCTGCCGAACTTGGTCAGGTCGGTCTTGGTAGTAGCGCCCAGGAATGCCATAAACCCAAACGCTCCTGCACTGATCAGGAAGGTCTTGGCGAGGGTGGCACCGGCATAGAGTAAGAAAATTACACTAAGACTCATGCCCATTGTTACCGAATAGAGAATGAACAAGGTAAGGATGACAGGCAAAGAAAGTTTCTCTAAGCCAAAATTCATCACCAGGATGAAGGCCAGAGGGGCAAACATAACCACATAGCCAAGTCCGCTGAATCCAGTATGAATTCCATCATTTACGAAAAGTAAATCATGTAAAGCAGGAGTAGTGGCAAATAGCCAGGCGATTATGCCGGAGATAGCAAGTGCACCCACCATCCAGGTAAATACTTTGGTCAAAAAGGATTTAACAACCACGTTTTCATTTTCCCGTGTATTGGTAAAATCTAAAATGTTATTGTCCATAAGGGTTATTTTGTTTGATACAAAGATACGAAGAAAGAAGGGATTTGGGATTTTCGGATTTCGGATTTTAGGATTTATTAAGAGTTCACAAATCAGGGTTCCTTCTGTCGGAAAATTTAGTGTAATTTGGTGGATATTAGACTTATAAATTCCTTTCGGGTGGCATCTTTCAGGAACTCACCGGTAAAAGCAGACGTGGTGGTTACTGAGTTTTGTTTTTGAATTCCACGCATTTGCATACAGAGGTGAGCGGCTTCAATCACAACAGCAACACCCAAGGGTTTCAATGTGCTGTCGATGCATTGCAGGATTTCCTGGGTGAGACGTTCCTGAACTTGCAATCTCCTGGAAAAGGCATCGACCACTCTTGGGATTTTGCTCAACCCAACGATATGTCCGTTTGGAATATATGCGATGTGTGCTTTTCCGAAAAAGGGGAGGAGGTGATGTTCACAGAGCGAATACAGTTCTATTTCTTTTACCACAACCATCTGCTGATACGGATCTTTAAACATGGCCGACTTTAGAATAGCAGCCGGGTCTTCACAGTTTCCGGAAGTAAGAAACTCCATCATCTTCGCTGCTCGTTCAGGAGTCTTCAACAGGCCTTCCCTTTCCGGATCTTCTCCCAGGGTTTTCAATGTTTCCAGGTAGTTGGAAGCAATTTTTTTGGTATTTTCCGGGTGGTATTCTTGTGTAAATTTATAGTTGCTCATAAAAAAGAGGTTACTAGGTGAAGGAAGTTGAACAATTATTTTCCACCAAAATATTCGACATAATTATTGTCTGTTTCACACAATTTGATGCAATGAAGGAAACCTCCGAGTGCCTGGACATGCTGCTCCAGTTGCTCCCAGATAGCAATGGCTACAATCTCAGTCGTGGGCATCTTCCCTTTTAAAAAGTCCACATCCAGGTTGAGGTTCTTATGGTCAAGCTTCTCTGTGATGTTTATCCGGATCAGTTGACTCAACTCTTTCAGATTGACCGTGTATCCGGTTTCCGGATTGATCTCTCCCTTGACGGTTACATAGAGGTAATAATTGTGTCCATGCCAGTTGGGGTTGGCGCACTTGCCAAAAATTTCCATATTCTTTTCTTCCGACCAATTCGGATTGTAAAGTTTATGTGCTGCGTTGAAATGTTCTTTGCGTGTGATGTAAACCATGAGTTGAATCGTTTCGGGGACAAAGGTAATTGAAATATTTCCTGTTAATCGGACAAGGATGGTATGAATTTGATATCTTGAGAATCAACAGATGTCAGAAAAACCGTCATATCAGAAGGGCAGGGGGACTCAGATCAACCCACATAACCGGTTTGAGCAGTATTCTTTTTCGGAAGAAGCATCGGACGAGTGGACTGAACAGGTGGCAGGCAAAACGGAATATATCCCTACACAAGCCAAGACTATTGTGAACAAAGTCAGCAGTCCGGATGTGGGAATGGTTTATTCCATGAATCCGTATCAGGGCTGTGAACATGGATGTGTCTATTGCTATGCCCGGAATACACATGAATATTGGGGGTATAGTGCAGGAACAGACTTTGAACGCAAAATTATTTACAAGCCGGATGCTCCGGAACTGCTTGAAAAAGCCTTTCGAAAGAAGGGATGGGAGCCTTTGCCCATTATGCTTTCGGGGAACACAGACTGTTATCAGCCTGCGGAGCGGACTTTTCGCCTGACGCGTCGTATCCTGGAAGTCTGCCTCAAATACAAACACCCGGTCGGCATTATTTCTAAAAATGTACTCATTCTCAGAGACTTGGATGTGCTTCAGCCTATGGCCGAATTGGGTCTGGTGCATGTCATGCTTTCGATAACCGGACTGGATGAAGGAACCCGGCTGTTGCTTGAGCCACGTACCGCTACTTATATCAGAAGGTTGCATGCCTTATCGGAGCTTAGCCGGGCAGGTATTCCAGTAGGGATTATGGCTGCCCCCATTATACCGGGAATCAACAGTCATGAAGTGACCGCAATTGTGGAGGCTGCCGCTGCGAATGGAGCTACGCGGGCTGGAATGCAGGTGGTGAGACTAAACGGAGCCATTGGGGGGATATTTAAAGATTGGCTATACAAAGCCTATCCCGATAGGGCGGATAAAGTATGGAACCAGATTGTGGAATGTCATGGGGGGACAGTCAATGATAGCAGGTTCGGTACCCGGATGCAGGGAGAAGGTAAGATTGCGGAAGCAATTTGGGCCCTGTTCAAGTCTGCCCGGAGAAAACACATGAATGGAAACAAAACATTTCGTTTTAACCTGACAGCTTTTGACCCTACCGGGGGGCAAGGGCAGCTGCGTTTGTTCTGAAAACCAGGTCTTCGCCAGGATTAACTCAGGGATTTGTTGTTTTTAGCCCATAAAAACAGATTATTTTCAAAACATTATTTGCTGGGACCAAAAAATTACTAACTTTGCCCTCCTAAAAAAACGAATACCTAATGGCAAATCATAAGTCATCCATCAAGAGAATCCGCTCCAACGAAGCGAAAAAACTGAAAAACCGTTACCAGCACAAGACGGTTCGTACGGCCATTAAAGGCATTCGTACAGCGACCGATAAGAAAGTTGCTGAAACGGAGCTTCCAAAGGTTATCTCCCTGATAGATAAGCTCGCAAAACGCAGCGTTATTCATAAGAACAAGGCTTCTAACCTGAAGTCTAAACTGACCAAGCACGTAAAAGCTATTAAGTAATAGCCAATAAAAAGCATAGGCAGGCCCTGTCGCGTATTCAAACGCGACAGGGCTTTTTATTTTGTCTTGCATGATTGGAAAAGCTTTTAAAGGGATTTGTCTATCTTTAATTGTTCTTTTTAATTGAAATTCCGGATGGAAAACCTTCCGATCAAATCCCTTGCGGAAGCTGACAGGCCAAGGGAAAAGCTGCTGGAAAAGGGACGGCATGTCCTCTCTGACGCCGAGCTGATTGCTGTGCTTCTCGGGTCGGGAAGCAGGGACGAAAGTGCTATTGAGCTTGCCAAACGTATTTTCCTGAATACGGGTAACGACCTTGCAGTATTAAGCAAGTTTTCAGTCAGGGATTTCCAACAATTCAAAGGAGTGGGGGAGGCCAAAGCTGTAGCCCTGGTGGCTGCCCTGGAGCTTGGCCGGAGAAGGCATGCATTAGCCGGTTCGGTCAAAACGAAGGTGGTGACAAGTGCGGATGCCTTTGAAATGATCAAAGGCGTATTTCAGGATTTGCCTCATGAAGAGTTTTGGATATTGTTGCTTAACCGAGGTAACCGTATTTTACGCAAAGAGTTCATTAGCCGGGGAGGGCTCAGCGGGACGGTGGTGGATATCCGTATGGTGTTTAAACCCGCTATTCAGCACCTGGCCTGCTCGATGATCCTTTGTCACAATCATCCTTCAGGAAATCTGCAACCCAGTGAAGCGGACATGAAAATTACCCGTCAACTGAAAGAAGCCGGACAATTGCTGGATATTCCGGTACTCGACCACCTCATTGTCTCAGATTGTAAATACTACAGTTTCGCCGATGAAGGGGCGATGTGAGGCCATTTTAATTAATTTAGCCCGGTCGGAAAGGTGTTATTGAGGAAATCCACCTGTCCCTTAATCAGAAATTGAATACTTATGCTTAAAATCATCACCGTTATTGGTGCGAGGCCACAAATTATCAAAGCCGCCGCATTGAGCCGTGCTATCCGAACGAATTATCCCGATAAAATAAAGGAACTCATTGTACATACCGGCCAACATTATGACGAGAATATGTCGGCCGTGTTTTTCGACGAATTGGAAATCCCAAAACCGGATTATAACCTCCATGTAGGCTCCGGAAGTCATGCAACACAAACGGCGGCCATGCTTGTTGCACTCGAAGAAATATTGCTGCGCGAACAACCTCAGGCTTTGGTATTGTATGGGGATACTAATTCTACATTGGCAGGAGCGCTTGCGGCATCCAAAATGCATATTCCGGTAGTTCATATTGAGGCCGGCCTGCGTTCATTCAGCAAAGCCATGCCCGAAGAAATTAACCGTATCGTGGCCGATCACATATCCACTTTATTATTTTCTCCTACGATATCCGGTTATAGAAATCTGTTGAAGGAAGGTTTTCTGGAAGGCAATGTCGGTCCTTATTCTGCCGATAACCCCCGTATTGTTCATTGCGGAGATGTAATGTATGACAACAGTCTCTATTTCTCCAAGGTGGCTGATCAGAAGACCAACCTGTTGCATGAACATCAGCTGGAAGACGGAAAATTCATTCTCGCAACGATCCACCGAAATAACAATACCGACGAACCGGCACGGTTGTCGAGCCTTTTTAGGGCCCTGAACACCCTCTCTCAAAAGAAACAAATTTCGGTGGTGCTTCCGCTACATCCCCGGACGGCAAAACTGATGGAAAAAAATCTGGACAAGGAATTGTATGATGCAGTTATCGGGAATCCCCGTTTTCACATCCTGCCTCCGGTTTCTTTTTTGGAAATGATTGCATTGGAAAAGCATTGTAAAATAGTAATGACCGACTCGGGAGGAGTGCAAAAGGAAGCGTTTTACTTTGAAAAGCCGTGTGTGATTCTCCGGCCGGAAACAGAATGGGTGGAGCTGGTTGAATGCGGTACTGCAATTGTGACAGATGCCGATGAGGTGAAAATAATAGCAGCATACGAAGAGCTAACTTCCTCCAGGAACCTGGTATTCCCAGCTATTTTCGGAGATGGGAAAGCTGCCGCATTTATATGTGCTGAAATGCTTAACTCGTTTTTATAAAGATGTTGCTCATATACACCTCCAAAATAACCGCCAGAAGCCGATATGTCTTCCGGCTATTCTTTTTTGAATTGTTGGGTGGTGAGTTTCGGATGACAGATAATCAGGAAGAGTTTGTTGCCTGGACAGGACCTAAATTTTCTTATGGAGTAAGTTCGGTTGCCGATGAACTGCATTTCGCGTCCCACCCGCTTTTATTTGAATCGGGAATAAAGGAGCAACCGGCCGAAGTGTTTGAATGGAAAGGGAACAAGGTCTTTTTTCCGGTGGGTAAAAAAGCGATACTTCCTTTTGATCCGTTTGCTGCAGCATTCTATCTGGTAAGCCGATATGAGGAATACCTCCCTCACATTCGTGACCTGTACGACCGTTTCGATGCGAAGGAAAGCCTGGCCTGGAAAAACGGTTTTTTGACAAAACCGGTAGTCAATCATTGGGCACTATTGGTTTCTGAAATCCTGAAAGAACGCTTTCCTGAAATGGCATTCAAAGGACAACAGTATGCTTATATCTCGACGATAGACATTGATAATGCTTACGCCTATCGCGAAAAAGGATTTATGCGTACGCTGGGCGGTTACCTGAAAGATTTGCTTAAAGGAGATTTTGGGAATATACGAGACCGTACCAAAGTATTGTTTGGATTTAAGCGAGACCCCTATGATACGTATGAATTCCAATTCGGCATTCAGAAAAAATATAACCTGCGCACCATTTATTTTTTCCTGGTAGGCGATTACGGAGTAAATGATAAGAATTTACCTATTGAAAGCAGGAAGTTCCAATCGCTCATTAAGACGGTAGGTGATTATGCGCAGGTGGGTATTCACCCTTCTTTCGGGTCGAATGCAAATCCCGAAAAACTGAAGCAGGAAGTAAATCGCTTGGGGAGGGTCTTGCACCGGGAAGTGACTAACAGCAGACAACACTTTTTAAAACTTTCCTTTCCTGAAACATACCGTAACCTGATTGACCTGGATATTACCGATGACCATACCATGGGTTTTGCCAATGAAATAGGTTTTCGCGCGGGCATCTGTTCGACATTCAATTTTTATGACCTCGACTTGGAAATGGAAACACGATTAAGGATCCACCCGTTTGCCGTGATGGATGCCACATTGAAGTATTATATGAAGGTTCCTCCGGACGAAGCAATTCAGGCAATTCTGCCCCTGATTGAAGAAGTCAGGAAGGTGAACGGTACCTTCATCAGTCTTTGGCACAATAAGTCGTTGTGTGACGAAAAGCAATGGGCGGGTTGGTTGAGTGTTTATGAAGAAATGACTAAACTAGCCGTAAGCTGAACAAATAAAAGTGATTACGTATCTGAGTCATAAGGAAATTGATAAACAGAAGTGGGATAACTGTATCCAACGGTCTGTGAATGGTATGATATATGCCTATTCCTGGTATCTGGATATCGTGTCACCTGACTGGGAAGCGCTGGTTGCCGATGACTATGAAAGTGTCATGCCGCTTACCCGAAGAAAAAAGATCGGAATCCATTACCTCTTTCCTCCGTTCTTTACACAACAGTTGGGCGTTTTCTCTGTGAGTAAATTCAATGAGGATAAAATAAGAGAGTTTATAGAAGCTATTCCCCGGAAATTTTCTTTTTTTGAAATCAATCTGAATACATTTAATAAGTTCAGTTCCATGGATATGATAATCCATCCCAATCTGACGCATGAACTGGATCTGATTGAATCCTATGAGAATATCCGGAATGCCTATTCAGAAAACTTAAAAAGAAATCTCAAAAAGGCCGCTTCTTCCGAGTTGATTATTGATAAACAGATCCCTCCTTATTTAATTATTAAGATGTTTCGTCACAACAAAGGAGCAAACTTTGATAACCTGAAAGAGGCAGATTATCAGATGCTTGAAAAATTGATTACCACCTGTCTGGAAAGGGGGAGGGCGCAAATATGGGGGGTGACCACCAAGGACAAACGTTTATGCGCGGGTGCTTTTTTTGTAGAGAGTAACGGTAAAGTCATTTTCCTTTTTTCGGGAGCCA
>Ga0206898_10088_pt1 | contig 27484 bp, 25 predicted proteins | sample Alteio_BWOrgHeat_50_FD_153237 | JGI IMG/M metagenome (GOLD analysis project Ga0206898, IMG submission 153237) | Enriched cells from forest soil in Barre Woods Harvard Forest LTER site, Petersham, Massachusetts, United States -... | ecosystem: Environmental > Terrestrial > Soil > Temperate forest >...
TGATTGGTACAGGGCTTTTATGGTTTGGTTGGTTTGGCTTTAACGCCGGTTCGGCTTTTGGTGCCAATCACCTGGCGGTAACCGCACTGGCCACCAGTACAACAGCATCGGCTGCGGCAGGTTTAACCTGGATATTTTTCGACATGCTGTTAGGCAAAAAACCATCGGCCATGGGCACCTGTATAGGGGCGGTTGTTGGCCTGGTGGCTATTACGCCTGCGGCAGGTTATGTATCGGTACCACATTCGTTGGCTATAGGCATTATATCGGCAGTTGTAAGTAACCTGGTGGTTGAATGGCGCACCCGCACATCTATTGATGATACGCTTGATGTATTCCCTTGCCATGGCGTAGGTGGTATGGTTGGCATGTTGTTAACCGGTGTTTTTGCCAGCCAAAATGTAAATGCAGCCAATACAACCGGTAACGGTTTGTTTTTTGGCGAAACGCACTTGTTTTTCGTGCAATGCATCGCATTGGTAGCCGTATCCCTCTTTTCTTTCTTTGGATCGCTGTTATTATTAAAGATCACCGATATGATATCGCCGCTTCGGGTATCGCCCGAAGACGAGGTAATAGGCCTTGATATCAGCCAGCACGGCGAAAAGTTATAAAACGCTCTTAAATCAATCTCAATAACCTATATTATGCAAAGCCTGTCTGTCTTTTGGCGGACGGGTTTTGATTTTTTAGGGGGATTTTATTTCAGCTGAAAGATTATTGGTAAAGGTTACTATTCAATAATCCAAATTGAGGAATATTGGGATGAATTAATCAAAAACGTAGGGAATGCGGATGTTACAGGTGATCCTGGTCCGTTCTTATCGGAAATTCGAGCCTGAATTCGGTACCTTTATCAAGTTCGCTTTTAATGTTGATGCTGCCACCCAGGCTTTCCACCTGCATTTTCACCATAAAAAGGCCCATGCCTTTGCCTTCAACACTGGCATCAAAACGCTTATATAAGCCAAACAAATCGTGTTTATATTTTATAGTGTCAATTCCGCGGCCATTATCCTGGTAAAGGATCACCAAATTGTTGTCGTTCTTTTGGGTTTTAATCGACACGGTAGGCGAAGATCCGACCCTGCGATATTTTATGCTGTTTAAAATCAGGTTATAAAAAATACTATGGATAAAACTCTTTAAGGTAAATAGGGAGTCCGCCTCGCAAAAATCACAGATAAGGTTTACGTTTTCCTTTTCAATCAGGTGGCTTATGCTTTCTTTAATATTGGCAATTAAATCGGGCAGTACCACCAACTGCAGCTTTTCGCTAACCTGCTCATTTGCCTGTAAAATCTGGTTCAGGTCCTTAATAACTTCGTCAAGTTTGTTTGCTGAGGTATCAATCCCGGTTGCAATCTCTAATTGCTCGCTATCTGTATCGGTACTTTTTAGTAATGATGATAAGCCGATGAGATTTGCTACAGGGGCCCTTAAATTATGCGAGATGATATACGTAAACTGTTCAAGCGCTTTATTTCGCCTCAGCAAATCGTTGGTGATTTTTTCGCGCTCTATTTCTGATTTTTTTTCCTCGGTAATGTTTTTGTTGGTGAAAATATACCCAAGGTGTTCATTGTCCTGGTTTTTTATACCAAACCAGGTCATATCGTACCACTCGTCAACACCATTATGCTGATAGTTGCCCTGGTAATTAATCCTTTTCCCTTTTTTTACTTCATCTAAAACCTTCGAAATAAAGGGCACTCTGTCTTTCCTTACAATATCAAGGATGCTTACGCCCTCGGCAAGTACGATATCGCCGTTCCTCCTGGTAAATTGCTGGGCCAGTTCGTTAAAAGAAACGATATTCCCATCTGTATCGATTAATATGCACGAAAAATCGATGTTATTAAAAATGGTCCGCAGGCTGGCCTCTGATTTTTTTATAGCAATTTCATCAAGCTTTTGCCGGGTTATATCGCGCGAGAAACAAGACAAGCCTATTACTTCGTTGCCATTCCAAATAGGGTTCACGGAATAGCTTAAGTAAACTTTGCCGCCATCGCCAAAGGGATATTCGTTAACAAAATTCAGCGTATCGCCCTTCAATGCTTTAGCATAAATCTGTCGCCATTTTTCTGCTGTTTCAGGGTCAAGCGTATGAATCAGGTCCAACGTGCTTACACCCTCGTCAACGTCAAAGGAGTAAACCTCCTTCATCGTTTTTTTGAAGAGTTTATTAAAAGTTATGATCCGGTATTGGGTATCAAGCGAATACACCAGGTCGGTAGTATTTTCAATAATGGCCGATAAATTCGCTTCAGATCTTTTTAACGCGTCTTCATCCGCTTTCCGCTGCGTAATATCGGTAAGCATTGCCAATGTCCCCAAAAATTTTCCATTGTCATCAAACAAACCATTTGTCGCAACTTCGAGTACAATACGTTTACCGCTTTTTGTAATGAAGACCGATTCATGATTTTCGATATTACCGAGCCTCCGTCTTTCAAGGCGTTCAAAAACGTCCTTAGCGCCCGGATTTTCTTTAAAATCATAAGTATGCTTCGCTATTAACTCTTCTGCGGTATATTCCAGCAAATCACACATTTTTTGATTGACAAAAACAGTTACCATGTTTTCATCGCTCATCCAAATGCCCTCTTGTGCTGTTTCAGCTATCTTACGATAGCGTTCCTCGCTCTGCAGAAGTTTTTCCTGGGCGTTTTTTCTCTCTGTTATGTTTCTAAAATTGCTTACTATGCCGTTAGCTGCCGCTTTATGCAGCATATTGGTTACGTTTCCCTCAATCCATACGTAATTTCCATCGGCATGTTTAAAACGCCCCAGCATTGAACAGCTTTTACCTGGCGTTTGCCGAACATCATAAAATGTGGTGTAATATGTTTTCCTGTCGTCGGGGTGTACAAGGCTGCGCGCAATATCCTGCGACTTAAATGAATCAACGGTATATCCTAATAGTTTTGTCAGATTTGGGCTCAGGTAATTTATAGTTCCGTCAAAATCCGAGATCATGATCATATCGCTGCTGTTCTCAAATAATTCGCGCAGCAACTGATCGCTCAGCCCGTATTTTTCGTCATCAGTTTTAATCAAAAAACTATCGGGGCCAGGGTCTTCTTTCGTTGAGGGGGCTTTAAATAACGCGGATATCACTGACGCCATTTCATCTAAATTTTAAATAATTCTTCACTTTTATCCGGGGCAATTTTCTTTACCAATAACATTAAAGCCGATGGAAAGCATTTGTAATATCTTTATACGTATGCCTTTTGCTATTTGTTGAGGTTAAGCGTGTACAAAGGTCGCCTTTTGAGCAATAAAAATAGTGGCGTATTTTGGCCATCTTGTGGCCTATCCGGTAAATTCAGAAGCTATTTATATGATATACAAGTCATTGCGAACCAATATGCTGATCCGGGCCGGCATGTTGAAATGCACAAAACACAAGCCATAAGGTTAACCGGCGAATCGGGATAGATTTAGTAAAATATTCGATCATTTCCGCGCGATCGCAGACAATGGCCCTGGGCGGGGTTTTTAACAAACAGTCGCTTAAAGTTTAATAACTAAACCCAGGCCGACGGCGTAACTTTTATACACGATGCCCACGCGGGGATTATCCTGCGAATTGCCGGATGGCGAAAAAAAGTTATACTTCCCCTCTAGATTAACGCCTACGCTATTGTTAAACATAATATTAAACCCAAATTTGGGCGCTATGTAAACTTCCTGCTCATTAATTTCGGAGCTGCTGTTGCCAAACTGATCATTAGACTGGAAACCCAGCCTGATATAGTAAGCGCCAAGGTTGGCGCCAAGGTAAAATCTTAGTCCCTGTTCAATCTGCAGGTTGTAGGCTGCTCCTCCATATATAGAAAATACGGGGAAGGTTTCGTAGGAAACTGAGCCTACTCCACCTGCGCCATCATCATAAAATAACGAATCGGCTTTGGGCTTATAAACGTGGTAACCAATGCCGGCGTTAAAAGTAAAATCATTCCAATAGTTAGTAACGTTCAGGTTAAAAGAGGGTGCACCTTTGTAAATGGTGCCTAAATCCCCCAGAGGTACGTCATAATCAGTGCTCACCACAATGGCATACCCCTCGTAGGTAACTGTGCCGCTGCCACCGCCGCCGCCATAATGGTTCCAGGGATCACGGTGATATTGAGCACCTGCATCATAACTCCAAAACATCAACAACATAATAACTACAGGCAGTAAGCCCTTTGATTTGGATACACCCTGAGATAAACGTAAATTAAATTGCATAATGACGGTTTTGGTGATGTAAAAACGTTTGGAAATTAAATTTCTCTAAAGTTCATTCTTTTTTTGAAAAATGCAATAGTGTTGCAGAAAATTAAGCTATCGTTGTTAACGCTGGAAAAGATCGCACCCGGGCAGAAGACAATTGCCATTAGTCCTTCAATCCCTTAACATAAGCTATTGTAACCGGTATTTGCGATGCATGACTGGGGCTTTCATCCTCAATAAAATAGTGTTGTATCCCAACGGCTTTAGCTGCTTTTAATATTCCGGGGATATCAAGTTGACCCGTGCCTAAGGCAACGTCGTTATTAGTGCTGGTTCCGCCGGTGAGGTCATTGGCTACGCCTTTGCGGATATCTTTCAGATGCAGCATTTTCCAGCGGGTTGGGTACTTGTTTAGCAGTTTTGCCGGATCGCCTCCACCGTGGAAGGTCCACATAATATCCATTTCAAAGGATACGTATTCGGGGTTGGTATTTTGGATAATGTAATCCAGCAGTGTTCCATCCCCGTAAGGGCCAAACTCATAACCATGATCATGATAACAAAGTGTTATACCATTATCTTTTAATATTTTCCCCTCGCGGTTAAAATCATCAACCGCTTTTTTGGCTTCATCAATGGTAAAAGTATTGCCATGAGGTATCCAGGCTATCATTACATTGCTTGCACCTAAAAGCTTTGCCAGTGCTATAACAGCGTAAGGGTCTTTACTGATATCGCCGTACCCAACGCCGATGGATGGCATCAGTATCCCGCGCTCGTTCAATAGCTTTTTAAACTCTTCGGGACTTATATTTTTAGGGTTAGGGCCTTCCATCTCGGTTATTCCAAGGGCTTTTACGCTATCCAGCACAGCAATTACGCCAGTGGGGAAACTATTGCGGTAAGTGTATGCCTGTACACCTATTGAATTTGTAAACAACGGGCTGCCGGTTTGGGCAAAACTTTTAGTTTGATGCAAAACGGCAAACAAGAGCAGAGCAAGCGATAATTTTCTCATGAATTATTAGCGTTCAAATTGATTGATTAAGTTAAATTGGAGTAACCATTGAATGGGTACTGAGTGTAAATTTAACACTTATGTAATTCATCTGATCAAAAATCATGTAATTTATCTGTCTCAATCCGCTGATTTAGGATGTTTTTTTGGCGTCGAAACATCATAACTAACACATTAAAAACCACTTAACCCAATCAAACGGATTCCGCTTAAACAACTAACCCATGTTTAAACATTAATGCAATTTTATGACATTGTTAATTTAAACATTTAACATTATTATTATACCTTTGCCGCTCATTACCAATCATGAGTGATCAGATTAAACATGAATGCGGAGTGGCGTTTATCCGCCTGTTAAAGCCGCTTTCTTACTACCAGCAAAAGTACGGCACGGCGTTGTACGGCCTCAACAAACTTTATCTTTTAATGGAAAAACAACACAACCGCGGCCAGGATGGCGCAGGTGTTGCAACCATTAAACTGGATATTGAACCTGGCAAACGCTATATCAGCCGGCACCGGTCGATGGCATCAAATGCCGTTGCTGACATTTTTGAGTATATCCAAAAAAAGTTTGCTGATATTCAGAAAAACTCCCCTGAAAAAATGAACGACGCCGAATGGCTGAAAGAAAACGTGAGTTTTGCAGGCGAAGTTTTATTGGGCCACCTGCGTTATGGCACCCACGGTAAAAACAGCATCGAAAATTGCCACCCTTTTTTAAGGCAAAATAACTGGATGACCCGTAACCTGGTTATCGCAGGAAATTTTAACATGACCAATGTTGATGAATTACTGCAGCAGCTTTACGACCTTGGCCAGCATCCTAAAGAAAAAGCGGATACCGTTACGGTGCTCGAAAAAATAGGGCACTTTATTGATACCGAAAACCAGGGCTTATTTGATCAATACAAACGCGAAGGGCATGATGATAATATCGAGATCAGTAAGATGATTGCCAATGATATGGATGTTGCCAAAATATTGCGCAAATCTGCCAGGAACTGGGATGGTGGTTACACCATAGCCGGCATGCTTGGTCACGGCGATGCGTTTGTAATGCGCGACCCGGTTGGCATACGCCCTGCATTTTATTATTATAACGACGAAATTGTAGTGGCAGCATCAGAGCGCCCCGCTATACAAACTGCCTTTAACATTCCAATTGAGGACATCAGGGAAATAAAACCCGGCCATGCTTTAATTGTAAAAAAGAATGGCAAAATAAGTGAAGATATGTTTAGCGAACCGCAGGAGAAAAAAGCCTGCTCGTTCGAGCGTATCTATTTTTCGCGCGGCAGCGATGCTTCTATTTATCGCGAGCGTAAACAATTGGGCCGCTTGCTTTGCGAGCAGATATTGAATGATGTTGATCACGATGTAAAAAACACTGTATTTTCCTATATCCCAAACACTGCCGAAGTAGCTTTTTATGGCATGGTTGAGGGTGTACACAAATACATCAAAAAATACCAGCGCGACCGGCTGCTTAACCGCGAAGACAAGATTAGTGAAGAAGAACTGACCGAAGTGCTCTGCATGGCGCCACGGGTGGAGAAGATAGCGATTAAAGATGTTAAGCTCCGCACGTTTATCACCCAGGATGCCGACAGAAGCGAAATGGTTGCCCACGTTTACGACACAACCTACGGACTGATCAAAAAGGACAATGATACTTTAGTTGTGCTGGATGATTCCATCGTTCGCGGTACAACGCTCAAACAAAGTATCCTGAAAATACTCGACAGGCTTGGCCCTAAAAAAATATTGGTGGTATCATCTGCACCGCAGATCCGTTACCCTGATTGTTATGGCATTGATATGTCGCGTATGGGTGAGTTTGTGGCTTTTGAAGCAGCTATAAGCTTATTAAAAGACACCGGCAGGGACGACATCATCCTGAAAGTGTACCAGCAATGTAAAGACAGCTCAACGCTGCCTAAAGAAAAAGTAACCAACTACGTACAGGCCATATACGAACCGTTTACCGACCAGGAAATATCAGACCGTATAGCAGCTATTATCACGCCTAAAGAAATTAAGTGTGAGGTAAAGGTGATTTATCAAACGCTGGATAACCTGCATAAAGCTTGCCCAGGCCATACCGGCGACTGGTACTTTAGCGGCAATTATCCCACACCAGGTGGCAACAAGGTTGTTAACCGTGCTTTTGTAAACTGGATGGAAGGGAAAAACCAACGGGGGTACATGTAAGAAGTTTGCAGTGCGCTGTTTGCAGTGGGCTGTTTTTGGGTTTGCAGAGAGCTAATTGCAGAAGTTATACAACAACCTGTGGACTGCACATTTTTAATATTCCAACAACTGCATGGTGCAAACTGCCAACTGAAAACTGCAAACTCAATATCCGGGCGGGGAGAAAATAAAGTTGGTTACCAATTTGTCAAATAAAACAAAAGCCGCTATAATCAATGCTATACCGGCTATCGCGTTTAAACGATGAATGAATTTTACTGAAATCTTGTCGCGCAATTTATCAGCATAAAAGGCCTTGGTCGTATCCATCCCAAACTGTACCACCAGGATAGTTAAAAACATAATCCCTATTTTAAGCGACCGGTTATGCACTCCCGCATGATAAACCGTACTTGCAGCGCCAATCACTATCGTCCAGTGAAAAAGGATAGTTGGATTAAATATGCACATTACAAAACCCTTTAAAAAATAGCCTGCCCTGTGCAATTTGGTAGGCACCGTATTGGTAAAGTTTACGGTGGCTTTCTTGAAAATATAGTAGATGCCGATAGCCAGCAAAACGCTGCTGCCAATAATACCCGCATAAATTTTATCATTGGCCGATATGGCGAAATACTGTGAGCCAAATAATATTGCCCCAACAAAAACCATATCGCTGCAAACCACACCCAATGCAAGGGCAATGCCGGCATGAAAGCCTTTTTCGATACTGGTTTTTATTAATGCAAAAAAAACGGGACCGGTTAAAAACGTGAGCACTAATCCAAACCCAATACCGGAAATAACAGCTTCTATCATTAATCTAGGCTTATATATTATTTTAAATATAAAAAGGCAGCACGAATATGCAATTTTATATGCAAAACAACCAAACTTAAAATTGTGATTATTTAATTAAAAATTATAGCAGAAATCTAAAAAATAGCTATGTTTAGTTTTTCAAATAAACCTGGTTGATTACCTAAAACAAAAATGGAACAAAAAAACACAAAAAGTTACGGCTCGGCGTTGTACACGATCATTACCGTATTTTTCTTTTGGGGCTTTTTAGCGGCCTCCAATGGTATCTTTATACCATTCTGTAAAGCTCATTTTAATTTAACCCAGTTTGAGTCACAACTGATCGATTTCACCTTTTATGGGGGTTATTTCATTGGTTCACTCGGCTTGTATTTTGCATCGCAAATTACTAAAGTGGATATTTTAAATAAACTGGGCTACAAAAATGGTATCATTTACGGATTGGTGTTATCGGCAATTGGGGCGCTGTTAATGGTTCCGGCTGTTAATTCAGGTTCCTTCGGTTTCATATTAGGTGCGTTCTTCGTAATCGCATTAGGTTTCTCGTTACAACAAACTGCGGCGAATCCATTTGTGATTGCCCTGGGAACACCAGAAACCGGTGCAAACCGCTTAAACCTGGCAGGTGGTGTAAACAATTTCGGCACTTTATTAGGCCCGGTTATAGTTAGCATCGTATTGTTTGGGGGCGCCAGTAAACTGATCCCTGCAGCCGACGTAAAAATAACCGCTATAAACAACCTTTATTTCATATTGGCGGGCCTTTTTATTGCAGTAGCGATTTTCTTCTGGGTATCTAATTTGCCTAAAGTAACCAGCGATGAAAAGATAGAAGCAAGCCACAAAACTAACTGGCCGCTGTTTATTATTTTTATAGCATTTTGTTTGGTATTGGCAGCAGGGCCATTAGCTGATGCTACCGGGGTGGCCAAAGCTGATTTTGTATACGCGGCGTTGTTCATTATATTGTTAACACTCATCGTATCGCTAACCATTGCCGGCAAAAACGGCGAAGGCTGGGGCGCCATGCAATACCCGCAATTAATTTACGGTATGATAGCCATATTTACTTATGTAGGTGTTGAGGTTACCATCCAAAGCAATATGGGCTCACTGCTAAAAACCGCCGAATTTGGCGGCTTCAGCGCCGCCCAAATTGCGCCATATATCTCGCTATATTGGGGGAGTTTAATGATAGGCCGATGGACTGGGGCAATTGCCGTGTTTAAATTAACTAACGCCACAAAAAATATATTAACCGTAGTGGTTCCATTCTTTGCTTTTGGAGTTGTATTATTAGTCAATTATTTAAGCGGTGTAAACGTTGGCAATTTGTATATATATGCATTGTGCGTGGTTATTTTGGTTGTAGGATTTTATATCGGCCAGCAAAAACCGGTACGTACGTTAACCATTTTTGGTTTATTGGGCGTGTTGGCCATGGTAGTAGGATTAATGACTACCGGCGCAGTTGGACGTTTCGCATTTATTAGCGGTGGTTTATGCTGCTCTATCATGTGGCCATCAATCTTCGCACTGGCTGTTGCCGGTTTGGGTAAATATACCAGCCAGGGTTCGGCATTTTTAATTATGATGATTTTAGGTGGTTCCATCATTCCACCCGTTCAGGGCATACTTGCCGACAATGCCCCATCCATTGCCGGTCTAAGCGGCATTCACTTGTCATATATCGTACCGGTATTCGGCTTTGCTTACCTGGCATTCTTTGCATGGAAAGCCGGCTCCGTATTAAAAAGTCAAGGCATTGATGTTGATAATATGGAAGCATCAGGCGGACATTGAGTTGGTCATTAGACATTAGACATTAGACATTGTTCACTAAAAAATCAAAGTCGTTTACTTAAGAAAGTAAGCGACTTTGATTTTTTAATGGGCGTGTATTTTTTAACCAGGCGGCTACCGTAACTTCTTTGCTGCCACTTCGGTTTACGTTTGCGGGGAAGCACGTGTGATAATTAATATACCGTGCTGATATCCTTGTGGCTGCAAATTTAAGCTATAGAAATGAAGGATTTGGTGACAATGTTTTGTCAGTACTTTTCGCATTTTTTGAGGTGGTGATCGGGCATAAAACCCTTATAATGGGCCGGAAATGCACTTTTTGCCGAGATTTAATTACCGCTCGCTGTTCCACCCTGTTCACACCATTTTACTGTGAACAGCGTCGTTTTTCGGAGATATTTTAAGAAAGGCCGTGCAAGCTTTATCCCGTTAACAAATAGAGATTATTCAGATAGGGATTAAATAAACTGCATTGATTAGTCAATAGTCATTTTTGCATATCGATGACTATTGACTAAATTGCCAACATCCAATGACTAATGACATAATGACCAATGACTAAATTAAGTTTCGACCATATTTTCATGAACCTGGCAACCGACCTGGCTAATCGCTCACACTGCGTAAAAGCCCAGGTCGGTGCCGTTTTGGTTAAGGACACACGTATCATTTCTATAGGCTACAACGGCCCGCCAGCGCATACCCACAATTGCGATGAAGAGTGGCCTGGCACAGGCTGTCCCCGCGATTCAAAAGGAAGCTGTTCGCTTGCTCTGCATGCCGAAGAAAATGCTATACTTTATGCTGTAAAAAATGGCGCTAACCTTGAAGGCGCAACGCTGTACACTACCCTATCCCCATGCCTGCCCTGCTCCCGGCTCATTTATTCCGCAGGGATAAAAAAAGTGCTCTATGATAAATCATACGCCGAATACAAAAAGATCAGTAGCGATGAAGGGGTTGATTTTTTAAATAAGTTTGGGGTGAGTGCGATAAAGTTTACTGTGTAGATTTCACCGATTAATTCTTGATTTCACCGATCCTGTTTGGATTGCACCGATTCGTATAAGCCATCGATTTAGTCCATGCAACGGCTTTATATCAGCCACGCTAAAAAATCAGTGTAATCATCTTTAAATCGGTGTAATCTAAAGAATCAAAAAATCGGTGTAATCATTTTCAAATCGGTGTAATTCAAAGAAAAAAATCAGAGAAAGGGTTCCACCTTGCTCAGCGCAAACATTAACTGTTCATCGGGTGAGAGGTCGGTGTTATCTAAAATAACGGCATCCTCCGCGCGGGTGAGCGGGCTTTCTTTTCGGGTGGTATCCTGGTAATCGCGGTGGGCGAGATTTTCAAAAACTTCTTCCAGCGTGATATACGGATTTTTAGGGAGAAGTTCCTTATAACGTCTTTCGGCACGGATCTTGGGATCTGCAGTCATAAAAAATTTAACGGTGGCGTCCGGAAAAACAGCTGTGCCGATGTCGCGGCCATCCATTACCATGTTTTTTGATTTCCCCATGCGCTGCTGCTGCTTAACCATTTCTTTGCGCACTTCGGGTATGGCCGATACGGCGCTCACCTTGTCGGACACCGGCATCAATCTTATTTCACCAGACACCTCTTCGCCATTTAAAGTGATGTGCGTTTCATAATCCCGCGAATGGAAGTTCAAATGGATGTTTTTAAGCGCCTCTGCGACCTGATCATGGTTCTTGAGGTCGATATTGTTGCGTAAAAAATAAAGGGCCACAGCGCGGTACATGGCGCCGCTATCTACATAAACAAAATGAAGTTTTTTGGCCAGCGCTTTTGCCAGCGTACTTTTTCCGCATGAAGAATAGCCATCAATGGCAACAATGATCTGATCACTCATAGCGTCACTAAAGTAGGAAATAGTTTGCAGTTTCAAATGGGCAGTTTGCAGCACTGCCATATTTTTAATGCAAACTCCACACAGTCAACTGCAAACTTTGTTATTTTCGCCCCATGAATTTATCAAAGGCCGACCTGCAAAAGGAAATTACTTATAAAACATCGCGTAGCGGCGGCAAGGGCGGGCAAAACGTAAATAAAGTATCCAGCAAAGTGGAATTGCTTTTTTCGGTTGATGAATCCGCTCTATTTACCGATGACGAAAAAGAGCTGCTAAAACAAAAACTGCAATCGCGATTTAACAAAGACGGACTTGTGCAGGTAGTTTGCGACGAAGAACGGAGCCAGTACTTGAATAAAGAAAAAGCTGTTGAAAGGCTTATCATGCTGTTAACGCGTGCTTTACACGTACAAAAAGCCCGCAAAGCAACCCGCGTAAGTAAAGAATCCAAAATGGCCCGCCTCGAAAAAAAGAGACTCAACTCGATCAAGAAAGAGGGAAGGAAGAAGAATTTTGACGAATAGTTTTTTTCAGTTTGCAGTTTTTAGTTTGCAGTGGGCTGATCTGCAAGCTGCAAAATAAAAATTAATAAATGGTTACCTAAAACACGGCGGGCAGTTAGCCATTTGCAAACTGCAAACTAACAACTGCAAACTAACAACTGCAAACTGGCTACTTAAACCTATACAACCCCGTAACCGATGCCCACTGGTGTGTTTGCACCATTTCTTTATCGTCCAGCGTATGAAAGGTGGCTGCTATGTCAAAAACAAACCGACTGGTGGAGAAAGCTACACCTGCCTGCTGACTGAATATAAAAGGCTCCTTGTTTTTGGTAATTTCCAACCCTGCATGATTATCAAATAAACCTCCTTGTATGGTGGCATCATAAGCCACATAATTAAACATGGGCTTATAATAAAAGAAAATTTCGTGCCTGTTAAGCGGCGCTACAGTTTCTTTGCGGATGGCAGTACTTTGTGTACTCACTGAATTAAATAATTGATTGAATGAACCCAACCTCAGCAGCGGGCCAACGCCGGCACCGGTGAACCCGTTACCTAAATCAGCATAACTTGACAGGGAAACATCTACCCACGAGCCGCGTACCAGCAACTTGTTGTACTCTGCCGAAAGGTTAAGTTCTACTTCGTTGTTTACCTGGTATTCCCAGCCACTGGGGTGGTAAAAGCCAAAGTTATCGTGAACAAAATCCTGTATCTGCTTTCCTTCGGCGTTGGGGCCAATGGTACCTAGTTGAGCACTTATTTTTAAATTGCTCTCGTTTTTATACAAAAAATTGAGTGTTGACCCTACATATAAATAGGCGGCAAACGGACGGTCGATTAAACCCGGCTGATCAACGCCATTTATATCGGCAATACTACCGCTTTGCGGGTTAAATATCTTTTGCCCCATCTCAAATCCCAAAACCTTGTTTTCCAGTTTCGAGCTTTCTTTAACATTTAATGCGTGCCGGTAGTATAAAAAGATACCATCGGTATAATACCTGTCCGAACCTTGCAGTAAATAGGAATCGTTATCCGTTTCGGCGCCAATCTCGGTGCTATGTGTTTGGGCAAATATATGGGCTGTGCTCAGCAGGCAGGTTAGCAGGGTAAAAAGTTTTAATTTCATTGGGGGTTATAAATTCAATACGAAAATAAAGAAAAGGCGGTAAAATACACTTTTTATCTTCCGACTATGTTAAAACGTGTAGCCAAAGCTGATACCGCCGTAAGGATAAAAGCTGGAAGTGTTGAACAGCGGGTTAAAAGTGCCGCGAAAGCTAAAACCGCCTTCAACCGGCTGGTAGCGATAGCCAAATGTCATGGTACCAATAACAGTTGTGCTGCCGCCATGTATGCTGTGAAAATAGATGACGTCGGCTATATGATTGTAGTCGTTTTTATAATATACATACACTGCACCTGCGCCAACTTCAAAATATTTACCATGCTTGCCGGCGAGATAATTTAGCTGAATGGGTATAGAGGTGAATGAATCGCCGTTATCCGAAACAAAGCCAAATCCTATCCTGCCACCCAAACCATCTTTTCGTTTGGAAAAACGGGCATCGTAATTGGCAGAAAAAAACAGTCCGGCGCCGCCCAATTCAACATATACGTTTTGGGCTCTCTTAACTTTTGCTGTGTCGGCTTTTTTAACCGAGTCAGCTTTTGTTGTTCTTATTGTTTGTGCATGCAGCGGCGTACAGAAAAGTACACCGATAAAAAGAAAGACGGGAATTATTGTGAGGCGTGTTTTGGTCATAAAAAGTGTTTGCGATAAAGATATTTGTTTAAATCATTATCGCAAACTAAACTTCAATTAAGACATTAAAACGTATAGCCGATGCTGAAACCACCGGCGGCGATGAGGCCTTCATCATACAAGATAGGTACAAATGCTATCCTGAAATTAATGCCGCCGTTATCCTGCTGGTAGCGGTAGCCAATGGTAGCTGTGCCAATAAATCCGGTAATATTATCAAACTGGAAAAACGACCCGTTTGTACTGCCCTGCGACCGCACGAAGGTTGTTCCGGCGCCCAACTCTAAAAAGCTGCTGCGATGTCCGTAAAGGTAATTTATTTGAAGTGGCACCGAGGCTACCCAGTTTGCACCGGTATTGTAATAGCCGGCTCCTACGCGGTATCCCCATTTGTCGCGCTCGTTGCCAAAGCGAGTATCGTAGTTAACCGTCAAGGCCAAACCAGGGCCGCCAACTTCAAGAAATACGGTGCGTGGCCGGTCAACGGAAATTATGGTTGAGTCTCTTTTTACAGTATCCTCCTCCAGGTTTTGAGCCTTCAAGCAAAAATGTGATGTGACAAGTAGTAATAAAAAAACAGCTTTTAGTAAAAAGGCCTTCTTCATTTTTTTAGATCGTTTTAGATGGGTTATTAACTAATACCATAATTAATTTATCATTATGATAGTGCGTAATACGCTCACCTGCGGAAAAAGGTTTCACATTGGTTAAGTGTTTAAACAATAACATGGGCTTTTCAAATACAAAATCACATAAAAAAAGCTGGCTTCCGTTGTGAAAGCCAGCTTTTTATGCTTTTTTGCTATGTTAGTTTATAACGTGGGCGGATTCATGATTTTTTATTGTCAGATCGATTGCATGATCCACTTTCTCATCCAAAAGAGCAAGTTTAATAACATCGCGCATATCGGTTACATAGTGAAACTGAAGATCTTTAATGTAATCTTCTTTAATTTCCATGATATCCTTTTTGTTGGATGCGCACAAAATAACTTCCTTTATGTTGGCCCGTTTGGCAGCCAAAATCTTTTCCTTAATGCCGCCAACAGGTAAAACCCTCCCGCGTAAAGTAATTTCGCCGGTCATGGCCAGGTGAGGTTTAATTTTTCGCTGGGTAAACGCAGATGTAAGAGCAGTTAACATGGTAACCCCTGCCGATGGACCATCTTTAGGCGTGGCGCCTGCAGGCACGTGCACATGCAAATCCCAATGGTCAAAAATCTTATTATCGATATCAAACTCCGACGAATGCGCTTTTAAATACGCAAGCGCAATAGTTACCGATTCCTTCATCACATCGCCCAGGCTACCCGTAAGCGTAAATTTACCTTTACCGGGGCTCAAACTCGCTTCGATGAACAATATATCCCCGCCCACTGATGTCCACGCCAGCCCGGTAACAACACCTGCTACTTCGTTACCTTCATACAAATCCTTGTCGTATATCGGTGCACCCAGTATCCTCTCCACGTCCTTTTTGGTTACGGTAGTGTTATAGGTCTCCTCCATCGCAATGCTTTTGGCAACACCACGTACCAATGCGCCTATCTTTTTCTCCAATGCGCGAACGCCAGACTCCCGGGTATAATCAACAATCAGCTTTTCAATGATCTCCGGTTTCAGCGTAACGTCTTTGGTTTTAAGGCCATGGGCTTCGCGCTGTTTTGGCACCAGGTGCTGTTTCGCTATCTCTTCTTTTTCTTCGATGGTATAACCGCTTACTTCAATGATCTCCATACGATCAAGCAAAGCCGGCTGAATACTGCTCAATGAATTTGCTGTCGCGATGAACATTACATTGGATAAATCAAAATCCATCTCCACATAATGATCATAAAAAGTGCTGTTTTGTTCGGGATCCAATACTTCAAGCAGAGCCGATGATGGGTCGCCCCTGAAATCGTTGCCTACTTTATCTATCTCATCCAAAATAAAAACGGGGTTAGCTGCTCCGGCTTTTTTCACCGACGCGATGATACGCCCCGGCATAGCGCCTATATACGTTTTGCGGTGACCCCTTATCTCGGCTTCATCGCGGATGCCGCCCAGGGCCATCCTTACATATTTACGACCCAACGCCTTAGCTATTGATTTGCCCAACGACGTTTTTCCAACTCCCGGAGGGCCAACCAGGCAAAGGATTGGGGCTTTCATGTTATGTTTTAACTTAAGCACTGCCAAATACTCTATAATGCGCTGCTTTACCTTATCAAGGCCAAAATGATCCTTATCTAAAACTTTTTGGGCGCGTTTAAGGTCAAAATTATCTTTAGTGAACTCGTTCCAGGGCAGGTCAAGCAGTAGCTCCAGGTAATTCACCTGCACCGAATAATCGGCCGCCGCGGGATTGATACGGGCAAGTTTCTCGAGTTCTTTGTTAAAATGATCGTTAACTTCTTTACCCCATTTCTTTTTTGCACCACGTACCTTAAGGCTGTCCAGCTCCAGATCGGGCGAACTGCCGCCAAGCTCTTCCTGTATGGTTTTTAGCTGCTGGTTTAAAAAATAGTCGCGTTGCTGCTTGTCCAGGTCAACCCTTACTTTGCTTTGAATCTGGTTTTTCAGTTCGAGCATTTGCAGGTCGAGGGTAAGATATTCCAGTACCAGGTTTGCGCGGTTCCGCAGGTTAGGCTCTTCGAGCAAACGCTGCTTGGCCAGCATATCGGCATTCATGTTTGATGATATAAAATTTATCAAAAATGAAGTGCTTTCAATATTGCGAATAGCTATTCCGGCTTCGCTTGGGATATTTGGCGACAATTGGATAATGCTCATGGCCATATCCTTAATGGATGAAACCATCGCCTTAAATTCCTTATCGTCCTTGTGTTTTATTTCGTTAAAGGGATCGATGGTAGCCTTAATGTACGGGACGCTTTGAACTTCTTCCCTTAAAACAAACCGTTTTTTTCCCTGCAATATTACGGTGGTGTTACCGTCGGGCATTTGCAGCATTTTTATGATAAGGGCTATGGTGCCAATTTTATTGAGTTGGGAAAATGAGGGGTCTTCAATTCCCACATCCTGTTGCGAAACCACCCCGATCATCCGTGAACCTTTATTAGCATCGCGAATAAGTTTAATTGATTTATCGCGACCTACGGTAATGGGAATCACGACGCCGGGGAATAATACGGTGTTGCGTAACGGCAGTATGGACAAAATATCGGGCAGAAGCTCATTATTCATCTCCTCTTCGTCTTCCGACGACATTAACGGAAAGAATTCTGAATCTTCGTTTATTACTGGTAAAGCGCTTTTAAAATCAAATGGATCGAAAGTCATCAAAAAATCGTTCATGAATGAATAAAGCCGTCATATTGTCAGCCTGAAATAGATCAGGGGGAATAGAACCGGACAAATAGCAGTTTGCTATTACTGATATATAACGGTTCAAGACATGTGCCAATATACGGCAATAATCAACATCAATTAAGCTTACACCATAACGAATTGATTATGTGCAAATTATAAATATTGCTTTATTTTTCCTTATCTGTAAAAAAATATTGATAAAGATGAAAAAAAGTCATATAATCGCACTCTTTATTTGATAAGTTGTTGAAATTTCTAAAGAAAAACGTGCATCTGGCATAATAATTTCTTACAATATCAGTTAATGATATACTGTTTTGGTAAACATTCGGCCCCAATGAAGTTTTCGGTTATTATTTCTTTCCTGGTAATTACAACGCTCGAAAATGCATCAGCACAAAATGCTTATGTAAAATTGGGGCAACAGGCCTTAATGGAAGGGGATTTTAAGGCAGCCGTAGCCCAGCTTGAAAGAGCCTGCCTTGTGGACTCGACTAACGCAAACGCCTTATGGATGCTGGGATACTCCTATTATCATAGCGAAAACTATAAAAAATCAATTGCTGCTTATACCAAAGAAATTGCAATAAATCCGGTTGATGCCAGCGCATACTATTACAGAGCAAGGGCCAAAAGTTATTTGGGAAAAGACAACCAACTGTCGGCGACCGAAAAGGAGAAGTACCTGATAGGCGCTATTTATGACCTTACAAAAGCCATCGCCATTGATCCAAACGATGTGAGCAATAAATTTTATCAAACCCGGGGCATTGCTTATCGCGAATACGGCGTTTTTAAATTACAATCCAGCAATCATGCCGATAAAATTCGTGGCATTAACTCCTTAAAAGCCTCAGTAGCCGATTTGGAAAAAGTACTAACCGATAACCCATCCAGATCAGATATATCGTCGCTCATCGATCTTTCCAAACAAAAACTCGACGAAGCAATCGCCAAAAGATAATTACTTTTTTATAATCCCGGTTATTTTGTAAAAATTTGCGCCCATCAATTTCACGTGCTGCATGGTTTCAATCTGATAAAGCGAATCGGGAAAGTACGTGAGTTTTTGCGTGGTGGTGTATAACAGGTTGTCGGTTTTGTTATAGATCAAAATGTAATGGACTTTTTGCTTATCCCTTTTGATGATGAGTTCGCGCACCTTTAAATCCTTTTCTTTTGCCCGGTAAATCAGCAGGCCATCTTCATCAATCACCTTATAGCTATTTTTCCAGGCAGGCTTGTTAATGTCGGCATCGGTAAAAAGGCTGAGTTCCTGCGCCCAGTCGGCTATATGTATGGTTTTAGTTTCGGTTACGGCGTTATGCTTAACCCCATTGGTTTTGGTGATAGCATCGTGCGTAACCGTTTTAAAAACAGGTAAATTTTGTTTTTTTAGCGTTGCAATCTCCCCCGCGAAATATCCTTTTAAATTAAAGGCGCCATTGTTTTTAATCTCCGGTTTGCATGCTGTAAAAAAAACAGGCAACACGAAAACGCAGATCAATCCAATGGCGCCCGGATGTTTTAACTTAAACCAATACATTACCGGTCATTTTTTCAGGAATAGGAACACCAATCATCTTTAATATGGTTGGCGCTATGTCGCCTAATTTACCATCGTTTACATGTTTTACATCCTTATCAATAATAATGCAAGGAACAAGGTTTGTTGAATGTGCGGTATTAGGGGTGCCATCGTCGTTAATCATATAATCGGCGTTGCCATGGTCGGCAATAATGATAAACGAGTAGCCATTTTGCAAGCCGGTTTCTACCACCTCTTTTGTGCAGGCGTCTGCCGTTTCGGCTGCTTTAACAACGGCGCTAAACACGCCGGTGTGTCCAACCATATCGGTATTGGCAAAATTAAGGATGATGACATCGGGCCAGCCGCTTTTTAATTCAGGTATAATAGCATCACTGATACCGGCAGCGCTCATTTCCGGCTGCAAATCGTAAGTCGCAACTTTTGGAGAAGGCACCAATAAGCGTTTTTCGTTTGTGAACTCTTTTTCGCGTCCGCCCGAAAAGAAAAAGGTAACATGCGGATATTTTTCCGTTTCGGCAATCCTGATCTGGTTTTTCCCGGCTTCCTGTAAAATTTCGCCCAAAGTCTGGCTCAAATCGTCCTTATCAAAAAGCACCTGTACATTTTTAAACGTTTCGTCGTACGGCGTCATCGTTATATAACGCAGACTCAGCGGGTGCATGTTATACTCGGGGAAGGGCTTTTGGGTTAAAGCAACGGTGATTTCGCGCCCCCTATCGGTCCTGAAGTTAAAACATATTACCACGTCGCCATCTTTTATTACCGCTACCGGCTGGCCATCTGCATCCACACTTACGATGGGTTTAATAAACTCATCAGTAACATCTTTTAAATAAGATTCTTTTATGGATTGAATAACGTCCGTTGAAGGCTGACCAATGCCGTTCACCATCAGGTCATAGGCCAGTTTAACACGTTCCCAGCGGTTATCCCTGTCCATGGCATAATACCGGCCAATGGCCGATGCTATTTTAACAGGCGTACCCTGGATATGGTCCTGCAGATCGGTAATAAAATTTGCACCCGATTTTGGATCAGTATCGCGGCCATCTAAAAATGCGTGAATAAAAACTTTATCCAGGTTAAAATCATTTGCCGCATCACAAAGCCCTTTTATGTGCCGGATGTGCGAATGAACGCCGCCATCAGATACCAAACCTATAAAGTGTACACTTTTATCATTTTGTTTGGCGTATTCAAAAGCATCTTTTAATACAGGTATTTTCGGAAATTCGTTATCGTCAACCGCTTTGTGTATGCGGCCAAGTTCCTGGTAAACTACCCGGCCGGCCCCTAAGTTCATATGGCCAACTTCGGAGTTGCCCATTTGCCCCGCAGGCAAGCCAACGGCCGTGCCCGAGGCCTCGAGTTTTGAGTTAGGGTAATGTTGTAAGCAATAGTCGAAAAATGGCGTATTGGCAGCGAATATAGCGTTTGAACTGTCGTGGCGGCCATATCCCCAGCCGTCAAGAATAATTAGAGCAACTTTTTTTTTATTTTCCACAATGCAAATATAAAGGCAACGTTCTAATATGAATAAATTAATAATTTATTTAATCGGGTCGATCCCGGTTTTCAGCGGAAGCAGGTAAATTAGTTTTTTATAAACGTTGAGTTAGCGCCCCAAAACTCAATCTTTTTTGCCTGCCTCCAGTCCTTTCCGTCGTTTTTTATTGTAACGGTCGCTTATTTTTTGTGTCTCATAATTATTATGAAGCTACTTTATCTGTCAATGCTGGTATGTATTTCAACGGTTAGTCATATTTCCGTTGCAGATCCTATTGATAAAATAGCAGAGCTTATCAGACAGCGAAACATTCACGAAATGGCCAAATCCTTCGCCGGCAGTGTAGAAGTCACTATCCTTGGCGATGAAAATACATATTCAAAAGCACAGGCCGAGGTTATTATCGATAAATTCTTCAGCCAAAACCTACCCAAAACCGTTAAAATGCTGCACAGGGTTAACTCAAACCCCAATTACCGGTTTGGCGTATTAATTGTGAACACCAGCAACGGAACCTATCGTATTGCAATCACCCTAAAAGAAACCGACGGTAATTTGGCGCTGATTGAATTCCGTGTGGAGACGGAGGGAGTCCATGGCAAATAGTCCATAGACCATGGCAAAAACGCTAATCTTGTCAATAACAAAACAAAAACCATGGACTATGGACCATGAACCATGGACTTATATCCAAATTGTTGTTATTTTTGCGCCTTAAATAACACCCGATTTGGACAAAGCGATTATTGACCAATTTATTATAAATTCTCTTAGTGAAGATGTAGGCGACGGCGACCATACATCATTAGCCACCATCCCGGCAGGCACACGGGGCAAAGCAAAACTTTTAGTGAAGGATGAAGGTATTTTGGCAGGTATTGAACTGGCTGCAGAAATATTTCACATCATTGATGATAACCTTAAACTGAACATCTTTTTGAACGACGGCGCCAAAGTAAAGCATGGCGATGTTGCTTTTGAAGTTGAAGGTGATGCACAAAGCATCCTGAAAGCCGAGCGCCTGGTACTCAACTGCATGCAGCGCATGAGCGGCATTGCCACCAAAACCAGCCACATCGTCGGTATTTTAAAAGGCACCAACACTAAAGTTTTGGATACCCGGAAAACTACGCCGGGCTTAAGGTATATTGAAAAATGGGCCGTTAGGATTGGTGGAGGCGTAAATCACCGTTTTGGCTTGTACGACATGATCCTGATAAAAGATAATCATGTTGATTATTCCGGCGGGATACGGCAGGCTATTGAAAACACGCTGGGGTACCTGAAAACAAACAATAAGAAACTGGATATTGAGATAGAGGTTAGAAACCTGGATGAGCTGGAGCAAGTTTTACAAACCGGTGGCGTAAACCGAATTTTGCTGGATAACTTCGGCTTCGATAATTTAAAAACCGCGGTTAATATGATTGGTGGCAGGTATATTACCGAAGCTTCCGGCGGAATAACTATTGACAATATAGCTGACTATGCCGCTTGCGGTGTGGACTATATTTCGGTAGGCGCATTAACGCATTCGGTAAAAAGTTTGGATCTCAGCCTGAAAGCAGAGATTTGAGGCCGGGGATTTAATATCGGGCGAAAACCAATCGCCGATCTTAAAACTCAAACCTCTAAATCATAATTAAACTACAATTTAGGATTCAATTTAGTAATATTGTGCTGAGATGATAACAGCCTATTCGATATCAGCGCTAATTCTGGCTTATTTATGCGGATCTATCCCAACCGCTGTTTGGATAGGGCTGGCGTTTTACGGTGTGGATGTACGGGAATATGGCAGCGGCAACGCCGGCGCCACCAATACTTTCAGGGTGCTGGGCAAAAAAGCCGGCATTCCGGTTATGCTTTTAGATATTCTTAAAGGCTGGACGGCTACCAACCTCGCCTATTTTATAGGTGTTTCAACAACTGGCGCACCCAATTCTATCGCTTATACAAACTATGCATTAGCCTTAGGCATCGCAGCTGTAATGGGACACCTGTTCCCTATTTTTGCGGGCTTCCGGGGCGGTAAGGGGATTGCAACTTTATTCGGAATGATCCTCGCAATACATTTACAAGCCGCTTTATTGTGCGTTTGCGTTTTTATCGTGGTGCTTTTATTGACCCGTTATGTATCGTTAAGCTCAATTTGTGCCGGATTTACCTACCCTATTGGTGTAACATTTGTATTCCCCAGCAACAGGTCTGTGGTGATTTACGGTATGTGCATATGCATACTCATCCTGGTTACTCATCAAAAAAACATCGAACGCCTGCTAAAAGGCAAAGAATCGCGGGTGAATTTGTTTAAGCGAAAAACAGCCTGACGGTAAGTCCGGGAGTCGTTAGTCCTGAGTCTAAAGTCAATTTCAATTCGAGAATAAATTTATGGGGAAAAGAAAATTCCTGGAAGCACAATGGAAAAACCTACTGATGCTTAATTATCGGGTTGATCAGAAAATACTGGAACCCTATATCCCATTTGGCACTGTACTTGACCTTTGGCAGGGCAAAGCGCTGGTGAGCATGGTTGGTTTTATGTTTGAGGAGACGCGGGTGGTGGGTATTAAATGGCCGTTCCACGTCAACTTTGAGGAAGTTAACCTTCGTTTTTATGTAAAACATTTTGATGGCAACGAATGGAAACGGGGCGCCGTTTTTGTTAGCGAGATAGTGCCTAAAAGCGCCATTGTATTAATTGCCAACACTATATAAAGAGCATTACCGCGCGTTGCCCATGCGCCATTCTGCAATTGCTTTTGGCGATAATCATACCCAATACTTATATGAATGGAAACTGAAGGGGATTTGGAACAAACTTGGCGCCACCATCAGTAACCATTTTGAAGACATCCAACCGGGGAGCCCGGAAGAGTTTATTTTTGAACATTACTGGGGTTATAATAGCCTGGGTGCAGCAAAAACAATGCAATACCAGGTGGAACATATCTCATGGCAGGTGGCAAAAGTAACTGAACCGATTTTTGATGCCGATGTGGCCGAACTTTATGGAAAAGCATTTGAGCCTTACTTAACAGTTAAACCTATTTCAGCATTTTTTGCAAACGGATCAGAGATTAATGTGAGGGTTGGAGAGAAGATAACCGGGTTAGTTTGAGGTCGCCAACTGAATGCGCTGTATTCTTTCAGATATTATACGGATCTATTATTCTTAAACCTTGTATCTTTTTAAAATCTTTAGCGTTATGGCTCAATAGGGTAAGATTGTGTACTACTGCAGTCGCAGCGATAACAGCATCAGCAAAATTAATTTTGTTAGCCTTTCGAATTAAAACAGTCTGATTAATAATGGCTTTGTTTATTTCAATTGTTTCTGCTATCGAGATAAAATCCTCCATCGCTTTTGTGACATTTTTATATCCCAAAAACTCGATATAGCTTACGAACGAAATGATGAAAGTATCGTCGATTGCGTCTGCAACAAAACCCAGCCCGGATTGTGGGATCCTCTTTGTCTGGAAATCAATTAAAATGTTTGTATCTATTAAAAATTTCTGTCCCATTCTTTGCGGGCCTGTTTTAGATACTTATGAAATTCTTCCCCCTCTTCTTCGGTGACAGTCCCTGCAAAGTCCGAAGGCTTTCTTTTTGGGGATGCTTCGGTTATTTCAAGAGTTAATTCGTCGACCGGGTAAAGCAGTACCTCCAACTTTCTGCCAACATAATTTTGCGGGACAGAGATATGGATATCAGTTTGTTCCGGGGTGACTATCGCTTTTACCATATTATGTTTGCTTTTAAATAAAAGCTTTTTGTAAAATTAAACAAAATGAATGTATCAATCAATTTTAATTGGGGGTTGCCCCAACACCTCCATTATCGCCTGCACTTTAAGCAAACACTCTTCGTACTCCTGTTCAGCATCTGCATGAAATGTTATCGCGCTACCAGCGTGAAAAGACAGGTATTTATTTGACCGGTTATATAACAGCGACCGGATCACCACATTAAAATCAAAATCACCGTCGGGACTAAAATAGCCCACTGCTCCTGAATAAACGCCCCGTTTGCTCCGTTCATATTGTTCCATTAACAACATGGCGCTGATTTTTGGGGCGCCCGTCATGCTGCCCATCGGGAAAGCATTTTTTATGGCCTGTACGGCTGATGTATTGTCGTCTATCTCACATACAACCGTCGATATCATTTGGTGTACCTGTGAAAAGCTATAAATGCCGAAGAGCTCTTCAGTTTTCACGGTGCCTTGTTTTGCTGAGCGGGTAAGATCATTACGCACCAGATCGACCACCATCACGTTTTCCTGTTGCTCTTTGGCGTGGTTGCGCAATTCCTGCTTAATAGCTTCGTCTTCAGCTTCATCTTTACCGCGTTTGGCGGTGCCCTTTATGGGTTGTGATATTAACCTGTTGCCCCTTTTTGCCATGAAACGCTCGGGCGAGGCACAAAGGATATAATTTCCCCGCCATTTAAAAAAGACAGAAAAAGGATTTGGGGAAACTTCGTTTAACTCCAAGAATATCGCCAACGGGTCTATAACCGCATTTTCAGCAAAAAACTCCTGGCAAAAATTAGTTACGTAAATATCACCACGGTTGATGTGTTCTTTGATTCCAGCTATCGCATTTAGATATTCAGCCCTGCTAAAGCCGGATTTAACATCTACGGTGGGTAAAGTTGTGTCGATCTTACTTGTTTTCGACTCAATGAGTTCAAAAACCTGCTGCGGGTTATCAGCAATAATTTCCGCCTCGTTTCCTTTTATAATGATGATGTGCTCAGGTACAAAAAAATAAAGATCAGGAAACGCAAGGTGGTCGGTATTGGCCGATGTTAGCATCTCGGTTTCATTTTTTAAATCATAGCCAAAAAATCCGGTCATCCAACTGGGATTGGCTTTACGGAATTCCTCCAATTGATCAAACGCGGTTCCGGCAACAGCGACAATTTCAGTTTTAACACCAACCGCTATTAAAGCGTCGAATTTTGAATATTGATCAATGGAGTTGTTTGAATCGAGATAGCAAAATACATCAAACGAGGAAGCCCATTGTAAGGCTTTCTGCTTGAAGATTTCAGTATCTGATATATGTTTAAGCACTATGCAAAAATAGCAAAGACGCGCCTATGAAGCAGGCGCGTCTTTTATTAATAAAGTATTTTAAACAATTATTAGTGTAATACTAATGTTTGTACCCTGTCAGGACCTACGGACAAATATTTTACTGGTACACCTAACTCCGCTTCCAGGTAGTCGATATACGCCTGCAGCTTAGCCGGTATTTGCGATAATTCGGTAATGCCAGTCAGGTCATCATGCCATCCGTCTATCTCCTTTAAAACAGGGACAGCATCAGCGGAGCAAATATCATACGGCATATAGTCTATCTTTTCGCCCAGGTAATTGTAATGGGTGCAAGCGTAAATTTTTTCGAAGCCGCTTAATACATCAGCCTTGGTCATTACCAGTTGGGTAACGCCATTCAACATAATGGCAAATTTTAAAGCAGGAAGATCGATCCATCCTGTGCGGCGTGGTCTACCTGTTGTTGCGCCAAATTCATGGCCGATACGGCGCAATTCTTCGCCGGTCGCATCGTTTAGTTCTGTCGGGAACGGCCCGCCGCCTACGCGTGTACAATAAGCCTTAAAGATGCCTATCACCTCACCTATTTTATTAGGAGCAATGCCCAAACCTGTGCAGGCGCCGGCAGTGGTAGTGTTTGATGATGTAACAAAAGGATATGATCCGAAATCGATGTCAAGCATGGTTCCCTGAGCGCCTTCGGCCAACACTTTCTTGCCCTTGCGCAGGTACTTGTTTACCACATGTTCTGAATCGACCAGTTCAAATTGGTGGATCAGCTCTATCGCTTCAAAAAATGCCTTTTCGCGTTCAGAGAAATCATCCACTTCCCCGTACAATGCTTTTAACATGGATACGTGTTTGTCGGTAAGCTTTTGGTAACGTTCTTTAAAATCAGGTAAAGTAATATCGCCAATACGCAATCCATTGCGCCCGGTTTTATCCATATAGGTAGGGCCAATGCCCTTTAAGGTTGAACCTATTTTGCCTTCGCCCATTTTTTTCTCAGACGCAGCATCAAGCAATTGGTGGGTTGGCAATATTAAGTGCGCCCGTTTTGCTATCATCAAGTTCTTTTTTGCTAAAAGGTCGTGCCCGGCAGCTTTCAGTTTATCAATTTCTTTTTTCAGGGTGATGGGGTCGATTACAACGCCATTACCAATAAGGTTCATGGTATTTTCAAAAAATATCCCCGAAGGTATGGTGTTTAAAACAAACTTTTTACCGTCGAACTCAAGCGTATGGCCCGCATTTGGCCCACCCTGGAAACGGGCGATCAGGTCGTAACCTGCGCTCAACACATCAACAATTTTTCCTTTACCTTCATCGCCCCACTGGAGGCCTAATAATACATCAACAGCCATTAATTTTTATTTCTTATGTAGTAATCTTCTAATTCCTAACCAAAAAACGTAAACCCTTTTTCATCGCAAAGGTATCATCATAAATATATCTATCATGATAAAAATGAAAAAGATTGATTTGGTTTAAACTTTTCTATCGCAAAAACCGGCACGCAGTTTTTCGCAATTGCCGTACAGGTTTAAAGAGTGGTGTTTTATTTCAAATTTCAACAATCCGCCCATCATGCTTTGAATTTGCTGGATACGTGGATCGCAAAATTCAACCACCTTGCCGCAATCAATGCAAATAATATGATCGTGTTGCTTATAACCGTACGATTTTTCGAATTGGGCCATGTTTTTACCAAACTGGTGCTTGGTAACCAAATCGCATGATACCAGCAATTCAAGGGTATTGTAAACGGTAGCCCTGCTCACACGGTATTTTTTGTTTTTCATGTGGATATACAGCGATTCCAC
>Ga0206898_10067_pt1 | contig 27471 bp, 28 predicted proteins | sample Alteio_BWOrgHeat_50_FD_153237 | JGI IMG/M metagenome (GOLD analysis project Ga0206898, IMG submission 153237) | Enriched cells from forest soil in Barre Woods Harvard Forest LTER site, Petersham, Massachusetts, United States -... | ecosystem: Environmental > Terrestrial > Soil > Temperate forest >...
ATCCCTTTATCCTTAATGCCAGCAACAGCATTAAGCGCCTGGAAAAGTTAATAGAGGATCTGCTGGATGTAACCAAGATCAATTCCGGGCAAATCGATCTCAATATTGCCGCGTTCCACTTTTCGGATGCCCTCACCAATGGTATAGCCAGCGTTCAGCTGACGGCGTTTACGCATGATATTTTGCTGGAAAACTCCATTAACATGCTTTATGCCGGCGATCAGTTCCGGATTGAGCAGGTATTGATCAACCTCCTGAACAATGCCATCAAGTACTCGCCGGATGCCGGTAAAGTGCTCGTTAAAGCCAAAATAGAATCCAATGAAATTGTAGTTTGTGTGCAGGATTTTGGGATAGGGATTGCCCCCGCGGAGATCGACCAGTTATTTCAGCGTTTTTACAGGGTGAGCACTACTGCTATGAAATACCAGGGCGTGGGCCTCGGCCTGTTTATCGCCGCCGAAATTGTAAAAAAACACAGGGGTACCTTCTCCATCGAAAGCAAACCGGGCGAAGGCAGCACCTTTTGCTTTAGCCTGCCATTGAGTAAATAAATGGGCAGTAATACTGTAACTCAGGCTATTTGCCAGCGCTAACAGAGAATTTGCTTTTTAATAAAAAACAACTCGTGCCAGCCATTGGCCGATGGCGTGAAATCCTTTTGAAATTTAGAAAATCCTTAGGCTAATTCTACAACCGCAAAATTTTTAAACACGATTTCCCTGGAAAAATCCGACGCTGGAATTTTAACTACTTGCGCAGATTTTTATATTTGTTTACACCAATTGAATTATGAAAACGATTACCTTTTTGTTTATCGCTTTTGTATGGTCGTGGGTGTGGTGGTTTGTGGGCCTGCATTATATTGCAGGGGGCTTAACCGACCAAAATGCAAAGCCTTTTGTAAACTGCCTGCTGGCGGGGATTTACGGACCGACATTGTCGGCCATTATTACCTCATTGAGCTTTGGTGGCATGGCGGGTTTGGGCGCTTTGCTAAAAAAGATATTGCTGTGGAAGGCGCCCTGGTATATGTATGCGGTGATTGTTTTTTTGCCGCTGGCTTTTTCGGGTTCGGCTATTGGCTTGTATGCATTGTTTAAAGGCAACCCGGGCAAATTTAACACGGCAGGCTTCGCCATCATACCTGTAGTGTTAGTGGCTGCAATAAAGGCAGGACCTTGCGGTGAAGAAATGGGCTGGAGAGGCTTTTTACTGCCCGAAATACAAAAACGATATTCGGCTGTCGTGAGTGCAATTATCGTTGGCGTTATTTGGTTTGCCTGGCATATTCCGTTATTTTGGGCGCCCATCGGCACTGCCGTGAGCGGTGGCCCCGTAACATTTGAGTCGGTATCAATTTTTCTCGTCTTTGTACTTTGTCTTTCCTGTATTTACACCTGGCTGTTCAACCGATCCGGCGGCAGTTTGCTGATGGCTATCCTGATACACTTTTCTATCAATGTAAGTTTACTGATGCTGTTTTTCCCCCAACTAGCCGGCGAACACAGTCGCGAGATCACGCTGTTTTCGCTGCCCGCGTATGTTTTGGTGGCTACATTTTTGGTGTTCCGCACAGGGCTGAAGTAGCAGGGGCCGCTTCAGCAAAAAGCAATAGGCGGCAAAGAGTTTAAAATGATTCGTTCAAATTGAGGAAAAAGCCGCGGTTGCCAAATTTGCCCCAGGCGTAATCCAGTGCCAGGTTGGTACGGGTGGCTTTATTAAACAACACCCTTAAACCGGCGCCGCCGCCGGGCTGAAGCACCTGGAAAAGGCGGGTGCCCTGTTCGTCATTAGCAGTTTGCATGTTTACAAAGGTAACCCCGCTGATAAATTTGTTTTTTAGTATCGGGAAACGGAATTCGGCTTCGGTATCGTTGTACTGGGTGCCCTTAAAATATTGCGAGGTATAGCCCCGTCCGCTGCGGAACGACATATCGCGGGCCGTGCCGGGTATTTCCAGGTAGGGGATTGCTCCGCCGAGCAGGTACGAGCCCCAGTTCCACAAGGCCAGCACTGTTTCGGGGTTACGATCGGATAAGCTGATATATTTCCGGAAGTCGGTAGTAAACTGTACCGAATTTTTGGTGCTGCCTATCCATGTTTGGTTGATGCGGAAGCCGGCATCGGCATAGATGCCCTTATAGGCGCGGTTCTGGTTGTCGCGCGAGGTGTATTCGGCATTAAACAAAAAACCGCTTGCCACATAATGGTCCTGCGGAAAACCATGCTGGTTGTTGTACACGCTCATGGGTGTGGCGTTGTTCACACTGTCTTTTTGATTGATATTCCCCCTGATCTCGGCGGACATACCCGCCCCCAGGAAAAAGTTTTTGGCTACCTCCTTGTACACCTTCTCGCGGAAATTAAAATACAATGAATGGATAGCGTTAACCTTACGCGATGGGTCGGCCAGTGTTTCGGTAGTTGCGCTTTCGCCGGGCACGCTGCGGCCAATACCGAGGCCATAATCGGGCGTTACCGTTTTGGCAAATACCAGGTTGCCCTGTAAGTTCCACTTATTACCGGGCGTGAATATATTATGGTTGATATAAAAATAGATGATGCCCTTGGTGGTGATGGACGCAGAGGTTGCCGCAACCGAGAGCAGGGTATTCGGGTCGCCTCCCAGCTTTTTACCGGCTACAGCTTTTATCCCCAGCTGGCCGCCAATGGTTGGGTTAGCCGCAACGTTGGGCACTATAATAATACCCGAACTTTTATGGAGGCTATCGGCCTTTTTATGCGGATGCAGAATATTGCGGCCTAAATCGCCAAAATCATATTGCCGGTAGAGGTTTTCAGTAGGTTTTACAATTTTTTTGCCTTTTTTGCCAAGCGAATCAGCTTTGAGCGAATCCGTTGGTACAATCACCTGGCCATGGGCCAAAGTGTTCAGGCTGACAAAAAAAGCCAGCAATAATAGCGGTCTTAACAAGGGGGTATGTAGCACTTTGTCCTATAATTTTTTTAAAACACAAATTACAAATGTAAATGTTGCATTTGAAACCAATATTAAGGATAAATGTTTCATTTGTAATTGCCGGGTAATTTTTACAAGGCAAATTGGAAGTTTTTACACCTGTTGAAATTGGTAAATAACACCCCAATAGCTTTTTAACAAAATGCCCCATGCTTTCCCCAAATTTATACAGGGACAGCACAGGGCACATGACCGGAAACTTAAATTTTTGCTTAGGCAAACAGGCAATTATTCAGCTTCGGCGTATTTTTTAAAATTATTCAAAATGGCTTGCCAGCCGCCGCGCTGCATCTCAATAGGGTTGGTGCCTTCGGCTTCAAAATGCTGGGTAATTTTAGTGGTGTTGTTATCGGCGTCAAAAATAATTTCAACTTTTCTTTCATCGCCGAGGGTATAGGTAATCAATTCGTATGGTTTAACGATATCATAAACACCCCAAAAATCAAAACCGAAACTGCCGTCTTTTGCCTCCATCCGCGAGTTGAATTTACCGCCTTCGCGTAAATCGTTTTCTGATTTGGTGGTGTGCCAATCGTCAGATGCGGCCGCCCATTTAACAATATGTTCGGGGCCGTTCCACAGGTTCCAAACTTTTTCGGCCGGGGCGTTTACAATAGCTTCTATTGTAATAACTGTTTTATCTGTTGTTTCCATTTCGCTGATGATTTTAATTGATTATTGCTTTTAATACAACAAACATACGGCGAATGTTAAAAGTATGCGGCGTGAAAAAACGACAAATTAACGGTGGTTTCAAGCCACGCCCCGGAAAATCTACCCCCAGGAATCTGGGTGGCTTTGACGCGATGGCTTAGTTAAAAGTAAACCCAATTTGTAAATTCAGCCCGATGGAGGCGTCGGCACTGTTGCCGAAGCGAACGGGGGTGGATAAGGCCACAAAGTAATTTACATCCTTTGTGCGGGCGTATACCTGGTTAAAAACCGGCGTAAAGCCGTACCGCCCCGATGTTTCAAATGCCAAACGCGATATAAAAGTAAAGCCGTGTTGAAAACGAAACATGGTACCCGGGTCAAACAAAATATTACTAACCTTGCTGGTGCCGCTGCCCGCTTTTATAGTAGGCGTAAACTCATAGCTGAAGCCAAATTTATCGCTGTACAAAACATTTACACCTACCGGGAAGCCAATGCTGGATGCCCCTTTGCTAAAATTATAGGTGGTAGTATTGGAAACCGTAACAAACGGAATAATAAAACTCACATAGCCCACAGCGCGCGGATAGGCAGGCTTTTTTGTTTTTGCATCAATATATTCCCTGATCTTTGTTGTATCCGAAAGCCCTCCGGCTGTTGATTGTGCCTTTAGGATAGTGGGGCTTAAAGCGCCTGCAATAATCAGGATCATTAAAAGGCTTTTCCATACCTTATTGCTAACGGGTTGGGTACTGTTTAAATGTAGGTTTGTTTCCATGATGTTAATTTAAAGTGCATAGATAGCGTTATATATTGAAAAATATAACGATAAGCAAAAAATTTTAAACGTTTATTTTTTCTGTTTCTGCAGCTAAAAAGGCTGCAAATCGCTCGCGGAGTTCGCGGTGGTATTTGATCAGTTCCCGGGCTTCGTCGGTTATGGTGGAACCGCCGCCCTTTTCGCCGCCGGTGCGCGGGATAACCAGCGGGTTAATGGCTTGCTCATTTAAAGTGTTGACCAGTTCCCAGGCTTTTTTGTACGACATCCTCATTTTTTTTGCCGCTTCGCTGATGGAACCGGTTTCGGCTATTCCTTCCAATAATTCAACAGGGCCTGGTCCAAAAAAGGGTTTGCCGCCGGCTTCAAGCCAAAGGCTGCCGCTCACCTTTATGCCCGGCTGCTGCTTTAAAATGCCCTTTATTGATTTCTCTGTTGCCACACATCAAGATTACAAAAAAAGGATGAAATATGCAGCAATCACTTAAAAACGCAAATAACGTGGCAACAAAGAAATTGAACAAAACTGAACCTTTTTTGAATCGCTGCGCATTGATGCTAAAACTTATGTTTGCTAACACAGCATCAAACCATAATCAACACCGATGAAAAAGGGAATTTATCTATTTTGCCTCGCCTTGATTGGCTTAACTATTAACGCGAAAGCGCAATCAGGTTTTTTAAAAAGCAGGGAGGCCTACCTGGGCCAAATCCCGCCAACAGATACGCCAAAACTGTTTGCACCTGGTTTGCTGACCCATGATAGTACATTTTCAATTGATCGTGTTGCCTTCTCGGCCGATGGCAAAGAAATTTTCTATTGCACCAATACCTCGTGGTTTGCCGATAAAGATTTGAAAATAATGTATTTGAAGTTCGATGGTAAAAAATGGACAGGGCCGCTGGTTTTAAATGAACATTATAGCGCGCCCACGTTTTCGCCCGATTATAAAACTTTATTCTTTACCGGGAGTGGCTTCGGGAAGGTCTGGCAATCGCATCGGACCGGCAGTGGATGGAGCACACCCGAGTTGTATCTTAAACGCAATTACGAAGTTTATGATTTTATGCCGACGACCAGCGGTAATAAGTACGTGGGCAGCAATGGCACTTGGGGGAAACCGCAGGATTATAATGCGTGGAGATTTAGCATGATGCCAGCCTCTGATGCCGATACTACCATACAGGACCTGGGCGCCCCCTTAAATTCGCCTGGCTTTAACGGCGACTTTTTTATTGCTCAGAACGAATCGTATATCATCATCAGCGCAAAGGAAAAGCCCGATTTTGAATGTGAACTTTTTATCAGTTTTCGTAAACCCGATAAAAAAACCTGGACCGAGCCCAAAAGCATGGGTACCTTAATCAACAATGGCAATGCCCACCGCTTTGGCGCGTCAGTATCGCCAGATGGTAAATATTTATTTTATACGCACGGCACCAGCGCAAAAGACTGCGCCATTTATTGGGTGAGGTTTGATAATTTATTGAAAAAATTAAGGAAAGAGAGTTTAAGCGGGACCGCTGATTGACCAACACTTAAAAATACTGCACCCTTAAAATTGAACAAATTTGAAATGGAAATGAATACCCCAGCGTAAACTGGCGAATTATATTTACTCGAAAATTAACTTTATATGTACAAATCGACTTTTTTATTTGTGATCGCCTGGTTTGCCGGCTTAACAATATCAACTGCACAAAGCAATTTCTGGAAAAGCAGGGACGCCTACCTGGGGCAAACTCCACCGACGGACACGCCACGCCTGTTTGCGCCCAAAATACTGGCCGGAAATGGTGAGTTTTCGGCCAACCGCACCGCGATCTCAAACGATGGAAAAGAAATTTATTATTGCACCAACACAACCTGGAAAAGTAATAAGGACCTGAAAGTAAAATGTTTTAAGTACGATGGCAGCAAATGGACCGGCCCCGTTGTTTTAAATCATCACATGGGCGGTACTGCTTTTTCGCCCGATAATAAATCGCTGTATTTTGCCAACGCAGATTCAGCAGGTTCCGTTTTTACATCAACCAGGGCCGGAGATGGGTGGTCCACCCCTGTTGAGTTTTTCAGCAGGAACTATATTATTTATGATTTTATGCCGACGATCAGCGGAAACAAGTATGCCGCAAGTAATGGCACCTGGGCAAAACCTTCCGAGTTTAAGCAATGGCGATTTAGTGTAATGCCGCCTTCAAATGCTGACACCACGATACTGAGCCTCGGTGAACCATTAAACGCGCCCGGTTTTAACGGCGACTTTTTTGTCGCGATGGACGAATCGTACATGATCATCAGCACCAAAGAAGATGACAGGTTTAATTGCGAACTGTACATCAGTTTTCATAAAAAAGATAATACCTGGACAAATCCTAAAAGCCTGGGGCCGCTGATCAACAATGGCCTGGCACACCGGTATGGTCAGTACGTGTCGCCCGACGGGAAATATTTGTTTTATACCCGGGGAGCAAGCGAAAAAGATTGCGCCATTTACTGGGTACGGTTCGACCGTTTATTGAAAAAATTAAAGGAGGAGAGTTTGAGTAGTGCCAACTGAAGGAAAGCCGAAAGTTCCTATTTGAAGCTAAAATCAGCCACTCTCTTTCAGCTTTGGTCTTTTACCTTTCAGCTTAAAAACATATCTTTGCGGTCCGTTTTTAGCCAAACGCAACCGGAGAGATGTCAGAGCGGTTCAATGTGCCTGATTCGAAATCAGGTGTACTGTCAAAGGTACCGGGGGTTCGAATCCCTCTCTCTCCGCCAAAGAAACGATCCCGCTGAATAGCGGGATCGTTTCTTTGAAGCCACCCCCTCACAGGGATCAATGGCGTTAATCCCTCTCTCCGCTGAGTAATTTACAAAGAAGGTTAAAAACGCTTAAAATCAATGATTTTAGGCGTTTTTGCTTTTTAGCCCCTCCAAATTTGGCCATAAATTCTCATGCTGATCGGGGTCTATTGCGAGACCTATTGCCATCTCGTAACTTTAGGTCTCGCTGAATCAATAAAAATGGCATATAACTATTTAATTACCAGCGTTATGATCAGTACTTTTTGTTTAAGTTTTGTATTAAAAAAGACTAAAGTTTTAGCCAATGGAACGGCACCTATTTGCCTCCGTATAACCATCGATGGAGAGCGTATCGAATTTAAGACTAAAAGATACATACTCCCGCCCGCTGGAATATTTCGGCGCAAAAGATGACCGGGATAAATGAAGAGGCCCGAAGTTTTACCTCTATTTAAAAACCTTCGAACAACAATTGTACGATGCCCACCGGCAGCTGTTAGATTGTAATATGCCCATAACCGTTCAAAGCTTAAAAGACAAGCTATTTGGCAAAACGGTTACCGCAGAAGCAAAAACGCTTGTTCCCATTTTGAAGGAGCATAATTTCATACAGATTGCATTGACTTAGCGGCTTAGCAACAGGGGTGGTCGGCATCGTAATGGAATTATCACCCTCAATAAAAACCATGCGAAATCATATTTTCTCATCAAAAGTGATAAAACAGCGTCATTAAAAAAGGAAAAATCGCATTTGTTCGAATATTTTAATAACCATATAGGGTTAAACCCTTGCTGCGGTACATACTATACAAACGCTCAATAACTAATTGAACCAAGAAGGTATTTACTTTTAATTCAGAAGCATGGAGACAATACTGCCTCCGACGACAAACAGATATCATTAAAATTTAATAATTCATCTAATTAGTCATTTTATCCATTATACAATTAACGGGGGGCATTAATTTACACAAACTTAAACCAACAACCAAAGCATAACCTAAGATGAAAAAACCTTATTAAATTTTGAAACAGGTAATCATGCCAGTTTTTTTTTAAATCCTTTGTTGTACACTAAAGCCGAAAGTATTAAATGAAAAAGATAATAATACATTCTCAAGATCAGCTTCGATTTGTCTGCCAATCCGAAATAACCCATTGCAAGTCCGACAACTGTTATACAACAGTTTATGTTAACAATGGTGAAGAGCATATTATTTGTAAATCATTGACAAAATTATACAAAGATCTTGATCCTCAAGTTTTTATCAGGACAAATCAATCATGTATCATCAATAAAAACTACATAAAGCTAATTGATAAAAAGAAAAAGATTGTTGAACTTAACAACTGCAAGCAAATTCCATTTACTACAACTATCAGCACTTTGCTGATGCTTATCGGGCAAAGTGCGGCTATTCTTACTTTTTTTATCTTTATTGGATAGTAAATAGTTACACTATCGCTCCAAGTCGATGGCTCTTAATGAAAAGGGCTTCTTTCATGTAAGTGGAATTAAAATTCAGATTGATAAGTGCCAAATACAAAAACACTATTTTTATCGGCTCCGAAATAAATTCTAAAGGCTTAGTTTTACACCATAATCTTTTACCAAACAAAGTCATGAATAAGGAATCTTACAAGTTTATTTGTGTAGCTTTCATTTTTTACACAACATCGGTTTTGACATCTTTCTATCTCACCCTTAGCTATTCATTATCTCTATTTTTCATTTTTTTGTGTGTTGGTTGCCTCTTTCCACCACATAACATATACCTAACAAAAGACCTTAAATAATTAACATGAGCCAAGTTTCCAATTTCAAAGGAAAGAAAGCGATTTCTTTTTCAACCGCGTTTATCATAATAGTCTGTATAGTAGCATATTCTTGCAAAAAACAAAATCAACAGCCTTTAACTTCCTTACCTGCCACGTCAATGGAAAAGAGTACCTGGCAGGATCAATTAAAGTTTGCAAAAAGCAGTGAGAACATACTTAAAAAAACGGCATCCAACTGGTTAATTTTCAATATCTGGGTAAATTAAATTCTACGGAAGATGTAAATATTATAAAGTCAAAAATTTTAGCGGAACAAAGCATGATTCCGGTTCACGATACGCTTAACGCTTACCATTTCGTTCCTATTTCCGAAACGTTAAAAGACAACCTTGTCGGAAAGAAAGAATTTTCAATTTCAATTTTAAAAGGTCATCTTGATACATTAATAAAGCCAGGAATGGAGACGATAAACGTTAACTGGGAGTATAAAGGTGAAGAGTTTTCGTCGATATGTGTGGTTAATAAAGGAGGTAGTATAGTTTACGAAAATTTAATGTCAAATGTATTTACCTTTTCATTTAAAACGTCGATGAATATTATTGATCACCAGGCGTTTCATGGCAAAGTGGTAGCTTTGGATTCTTATAGTGAACCACCACCTACATCGTCAATACAATTTTATTTTAGTGATAGTGCTTATTTAAATAGTTTTTGGGGGAATCAAGTTGCATATGCTTTTATTAATATTGTAGGAACTGGATCCATCGTCGGTGGTAAAAATAGTATTACTTCTTATACGACATCCGGTCAACATGTTGCTGATGCTGGATATTCATCTGATGCAAAAGTATCGGTAACATCTTTTGTACCAGGAACTAACGGAAGTTTTCAGTACAACTACGGTGTTATGACATCTGCTAATGGCGGAGGTTTGACACTTGGTTACACCGGATCTTCTTTTACCATGCCAGCAGGAGCATCCAGTGGAAGATGCGGATCAGGGTATGTGACTCCTGCTATGTTTCATTAAATGTTTGGATAGCTTCTTTCTACCAAAAAAAGTTAATTGCTGGTTCTTAACTATCTATCCGGGGTGTTGGGCAATAAAAATAAGTCATATTGACCATAAAATATAATTAAACTTAAGTTATGAACAAAATATTAATTTGCATTGCCGTTTTGTTCTTGAGTGGCAATCTTCAGGCGCAAGATAGCACGCGTACAACAACATTATTTGAATATGGAGAGCCACTTAAGTCAAGTGAAGCTAATTTTAGAAATTTGTTTCAGAACTTTCCCAAATTTGTAACAAATGCTAACAAAGGTATAGAACTATTATCGTATAAGTATGTAACTAGGATCAGAAACCAACAACAAATAAAAAGATATTTAAAAAAGAATACTAAAGTGTATATGGTTGATGGAGGGACATCTATCGTTTGGGGGGTAGGGACGGATTCCACTCAAATTGAAAAATCATTTATCCGGATAGACTTTCAACCAGAGCATCAGGTTAACAACACTTTCCTAAAGGACCTAAAGGAAAAGCTAAAAACACTGGCTAACAAAATTCATCAAGGTGATGAGGTATATGTTTTAAACTTTACTGTTGATTATAACCTTTATGAATTTTATATGTTTGTGAATCCAACAACGAGAGTTTTGCTAACAGAAGGGAATTTTTTAGGATTCAAAATACCGCTTGATTATGCAGATTTCCATAGCAAAAAAAACTAAGCGGAGAATAGATTATGAACATTGAAATCCAATTAAAATTTCAGAAATATTAATTGAAAAAGTGCTGGAAATTAATGTATCTGTTTATTCTACAATCACAAAAACTCTATTTACACTGTTGTGCTTGTGCTGTACATTCGTTTCTTCTTCGTATTTTGTCGACTCCTATATTCAGCCGAAATGGTATTGTTTCCTTTTTTTAACTTTTGTTTGGGGGGCTGTCTCCGTTTTTAAGGTTCGATATCAACAGAATATAGGTTTGGACAAGCTTACTCTTTCCATTATTATATTCGGGGCATTTCTTTTGGTCAGGAATGTTTTAGGTGGCAATTACTTGGGAATGGCGATTATAATTGGATGGCTCGTTCTATATTTTTTGTGCCAGACCATCACAAAGTCTCAGTCGTCTTTTTTTAGTATTACAATTATTTTATTTTGCTTTCTTCAATCACTTTTGGGACTAATTCAATTTTTTGGAATAGTAGCTTCCAAATTGCGCGCTCCAATAGTAGGAAGTTTTGACAATCCCGCAGGATTCGCGGTGTGTATCGCTATTGGCATTCCTTTTTGTTTTGAATGGATAATCAGAAAAAACAATTTTAGGATTCTTTTCTTTTTTGCTGCTTTGATCATGGCTATAGCTTTAACGATATCAGAATCAAGAGCTGGCATTGTTTCTGTGATCTCTATTTTTGCGATAATTTTATATTTTAAGATCATTAGCTTAGGGAAAATAAAGAAAGCGACCATATTTCTATGTTTGCTATTTTTACTTTTTGTTGTTTCAGCGGGCTTGTTTTTTCTTAAGAAAGATTCTGCTATCGGCAGATTATTTATTTGGAAAAATACTTTTGCAATGATTATCGATCATCCTTATACTGGATCAGGCCAAGGATCTTTTCATTCAAGATATATGCTTTATCAGGCGGAATTTTTTAAAACCAAACCTGCAAATTCCTATGTTTTACTTGCAGACAGTGTATCGCATCCGTTCAACGAATATTTGTTGATATTAGCAGAGTATGGCGTATTGGGTTTTATGCTTTGTATTTCAATAGGTTTCATCCTGTTTTATTATCATCGGCCAATGGATCCACATGTACTTTCTATTATGTTAGTGCTAATATTTGCTTGCTTTTCATATCCGTTTCGTTATCCATTCGTTTGGGTTGTATTAGCTTATTGTTTTGCCAGGCTTTCGCATAAGATACCAGTATTAATTCAATTGAAAATTGTTTTTATTTCAATTTCTAAAATTGGGATAAGTGCTGTTCTCGCTTTTGTGTTATATGTGACAGGAAAAGATGTTTGTTTTGAATATAAATGGAAATGTGTGTCGGATCTATCCCCGGAAGAGAATGCGCAAGATATATTGTCAACATATAAGCAACTACACAGCAGTTGGAATGGAAATCCGTTGTTCCTATATAATTATGCTGCGGAATTATATTATTTAAAGAAATACTCGGAAAGTCTAAATATATTACATCAATGTGAGCTTTTTTTAGATGATTATGATGTTCAAATGCTAATTGCAACTGACTATTATAATTTAAGGTGTTGGACGAAGGTAGAAAATCACTTGAAACTTGCATCGGATATGTGCCCAGCACGTTTCAGACCCTTGTTTTACTTATTTAGTCTTTATAAGGAAACAGGTAAAAAAGAGTACGCAATAAATCTTGCCCGACAAATAGCGAAGAAGCCAGTTAAAATTAAGTCTTTAGAAATTGAAAATATTAAAAATGAGGTACAATTATATTTGCGAGGTGCAAATTAACCATTTGATATCATACCCAATAAGATAGTATGGTAATATTAATCGCGTGGATGCAAAACCGAATATCATTTTAGAAATTATGAAAGTATTCTTCTCGGTGGTCAATATCGAGTTTACCGCTTAATTATTACAATACGAAGGTATGATGCAGTTATACTGAATGCAACATTGTTAGTTCTGAAAATTATTATAGGGCACCAAAATACATTAAATAGTTTAAGGAAAATTATTCCACTGATAAAAATAATTAATGCCTGACAACGAAATATTAGACCCTGCAAATTCCATGAAGAATGGTTTCAACTCATAAACATCCTCCCCATATTAATAAAAGCGCTTAAACCGTACCTCCCAAAACGCAATATGAACCTATATTTAGCCGACAGAGCATCAGAACCGCGACGTAACAAGGGACTGTGCGGGCATATTTATGCAGCGCAGCAAAAATATTTCTCTAAAAAATATCCGGATCTATTTTATGCACGGTATGGGTGTTGTAAGCCAGTTCTGCGAAAATATCAGTATCGATTCGGTAGTAATAAAGCCCGAGGAAAAATCAGGGAAAACTTGTTCAGCATGGGCTGATATACTCCATTTTTCGGGTTGCAGGGGTATGATTGATATAAATAACTGTTTTCTGTCTGCTGCCAATGATGATGCTATAAATGTGCATGGTACGTATTTGAAAATCATTGAAAAATTATTCGCTAAACAAATAAAGGTACGTTTTATGCACAACCAAACTTACGGTTTTGATGCATTTAAAGCTGGCGATAGTGTAGATTTTATACATCCGGCAAGTTTATTATCTTTTGGGAAAAATCTAATTACAGCGACAAAAAAACTAAATGATAAGGAGATTCTTTTAACGCTTCAAAAACCAGTCCCATCAGATAGTTTAAATGATGCCGTTGTTGAAAATATTTCATGGACGCCCCAGGTGAGGATTCAAAATACAACTATAACCAAAATCCCAACCAGGGGCATTTTAGTAACTACCCGGCGCAAGGTAATTATTGAAAACTGCACCTTTCAGCGGGTTCATTCCAATGCCGTATTGGTAGAAGATGATGCGGCAAGCTGGTATGAATCGGGTATGGTTAAAGATTTGACCATACGTAAAAACAACTTTGTTGAATGCGGCGAACCGGTTATCAGTATTCATCCCGAAAATAAGGTAAATCAGGGGGCAGTACATCAGAACATTTCGATCATTAATAATAAGTTTATCCTGAACGATGCGATTGCAATGAGTGCGCAAAACGTGTCAAATATTTCATTTTCGGGGAATGAAATTAAAACACGCGCAGTAGTAAATATCAATGGACTGATTGAAGTGAAAGATTGCCAAAATGTTACACTATCCGACAATAAGATCCTGCTGAAATAGTAGGCCCTTGTCGTACTATAAACTTAGAGAACCGCCATAAGACCAAAATATTTTTATTGATAAAACCATTTATTGACATGAAACTTAAACGAAATGCCTGCCTGCTTGCTTTTCCGCCATTGCCTTGCTTTAGTGACTGTTGCCAAATAAAAAGCGGGAAAAAGACAAAGGGTGAAGTATAATATGTTAGTCAGTATACAGAACTGTACGTACATCCTTTAGTTATGGTTACTAATAATTTCCTTTATCACGTCTAAAATCCCCTCAAGGTGCTCTAATAGATTCCCATTCACTCCGCAAATCAATTTATTGCCTTCCGCCTTTGAGTAGAGGGCATTTTTATTTGGTAGCGTTGCCAGACGGCGTTTGAGAATAAGCTGGCAAATAAAAATGATAGCAAACAGGCAGTAAATTGATTTTAGCCACACCTATCAGGGATCAATGAACTTAATCCCTCTCTCCGAAAAGTAGTTTTCAAACAAGATTAAAAACGCCTGAAATCGCTTGTTTTAAGCATTTTTGCATTTTGACACTTTCAAATTCGACTGTGATTTCTCAATCTGATCGGGAGGATCTCTTGCGAGACCTATCTGGCAGCGCTAAATTAGGTCTCGCTGAACCAATTAAGTTTATCGTTAACCTTTTAACCGCTAAAATTATGATCAGGATAGTTTGTATTAACTTCACATTGAAGGTAACCACAACCATTGCCAACGGAACAGCGCCTGTTTACCTGCGAACAAGTATTGATGGAAGCAGGGTGGAATTCACCACGCGCCGGTACATCCTGCCCTCGGGGTGGAATGCAAGTGCCCAAAAATTGAGGTGACCTTATCCGATCTTAATGGAGCGACGTTATCATTAATAAAGAATGTTAAAAATTCTTCAAACGCATACAAGAGCAAAAACCTGCAAAAGCAGTTTGTCTTTAAACGTGAATTTATATGGCAAGGCCCGAATTGGGGTAGCGCAACATCCTCTATAACTGCTTCTCATTATATACGGCCCGCTCTGTTAAAGAGATCGTCGGCCAAGTACATTTTCGATATGCAAGGTTACGCCGTTTTTGCCAACCTTGTCTTTTTCCGTATGTTACGCTGAATGAAATATGTAAAAAGAAAGGGTAAGAAGAAATAAACCGAATAGTTTATCCATTCAAAGTTAATGAAACAGGGTATAAGCGAAACCAGTAATTTATATACGGTACCTATAATAAATATCGCGATAATTGCGACAACAATGCTTGCGATTGTTTTTATCTTTTCTCCTTTTCCGCCGGCAGGGCCAACAATTGTAGACACTAACACAGCTAAAAATATAATGACGACAACATAAAAATAGGCCATTGTACTTAAATAAAGCCATGAAGAGTTTGAGATAGGTGTTGTTTTAAGATTCATCGTCACATTTTTAGCCTGGTCAATGAGTTTGCCGGTAACAGATTGATTATTAATAAGTTCATTTTTTATTTCCAGATACTTTTTGTTTGCGCTTGAATCGTTTTTTAAAACATCATGATCAATTTGCTTCAATTTAATGATTTGATCTAACCGCGAATTAAGCAAATAGTTTCTCGTGAAACCGGTGACATCGTTTAAAATAACTAGGGCTGTTAATGATAAAACAATGGTGGCCAGCCTAACTGTTATATGAATACCCTTGTTCTTTAAAAACTGAACAATATGATGGGCTATCTCAATAAGTATATTTTTGTGCATTTGTAATAAGGTTATAAATCCAATATTACAACTAATTTATTTTACATTATAATAATTAATGCTTTAATTTTAAGGTTGTTATAGTGAAGATGAGAGCCTATTAAAAAAGCCCTCTACCACTATAACAAAGTAATATCAACCATTTTTTCGCCTGATTTTTTGGGCGAAAAAGATTGGGGTTTTATAAAACAAAAATTATTTATATATTACCAACGAATATTTTCAACCTAAAACCGCCTTAGAATGAAAAGGGTTTACATTCTTAATCTGCTTTTTTTTAAAATCATAATTTTATTGTTATCAGGTTGTTCTTCACCAGACAGAGATAAGGATGGAATTCCTGATGAAAAGGATAAATGCCCTGATGTTTTCGCAAAAACCCCTGACGGATGCCCTATAAAAAATATTGGGAATATTCATCTCTTTCTTGATAATTCTGCAAGTATGGCCGGGTATTTTAAAAATGATGCAGAGTATAAAACTATTGTCTCGGATTTTGCTACTAAAATCGATAAAAAGATCAAGCCGATCGACATCTGGTTTATAGCCGATTCATTAACGAAATATCCAAATCCTGTCGAACAATTCAGCAGCGATATTGCAACAACAAAAATCGCAGACCAGAAAAGTTCTGAACTTCATAGGATTCTGGGGCGTATTGCCGAAAAAACAGAGGCCAATGATGTTTCACTTTTTGTTTCAGATTGCATTTTGTCATTCCCGGATGAAGACATTAAAGCCAATCCCGAAATAAACAAAACAGAAGCCCCTAATGCGTTAAGGGAAAATATCTTTTCAACGTTTTCCGATCTTAACAAAAAAGGGGTTGCTGCCAGCGTTTATGCCTTCAAATCTAGATTTTACGGGGCTTATTATGATTACCAGAACACAAAAGTTCAATTAAATGGTACCGACAGGCCCTTTTATTTGTGGGTTGTTGCAAATCGGGAGGTGTTACGAAAGTTCGAATCGAATTTACAGGATATATCGACCTTTAAACCTGAAAAGGAATTGCATTTTGGAATGCTCGAAGAGTCGGTTTCAAAATATTTTATCACACCTCAAATTGAGCGGCAAGGTAAATGGATTAAAAGTGATGGCGGTGTTAGCGACGTTGATATAAAAAAAGATGGCCCTTTAAAGATTTGTTTGTTGTTAAACCTGGCGACTTTACCGGTATACGCTCAAAATATAGACTATCTCCAAACAAATTTGCAGGTATCTAACAACGGCTGCGATGCCAAATTCGAGGTAAAGGATAAACAAAGCGTTAATAAAACCAAGTTGAAAAATGAGAGCCAGTTGAAAGCGTTTGACGAAAATACCCATGCCATAATTTTCACTGTTAATGACATGCCTTTATCAACCGCTACAATTAATGTTAGCCTGCCCCTAAAATACGATACATGGTATTTAAATTGGTCGACGATGGATGACAAAAATATACTCGAGCAACAAGGTAAAACTTTTGCATTTGAATACCTGATAGATGGAGTGAAGGAAGCTTATGAAACTAAAAATAAAAGCTATATAAATTTTTCGTTTACATTAACCAAATAAATATGTCCATAATTTTTTCTTTTCTGTATGAAATATTCTGTGGAGAAAATACCGATTCTCCTGAATACAGGGATTCGATTTTTAATAGTGTAGGATTGTTAACAATTTTTATTGCGTTAATCATATGCCTGCTTTTTTATTTGGTGCTGGGCCGATGGAAAAATGTTTGGTATAAACTTATTCATTGGGTAATTACAATAATATTATTAGCAATTATTTGTTTTTCGGTGGCTTATGGAATAGCAAAAAGCGAAATAGGGTACGCAAATGGGTATTTAATTAAATTTGCAATATTCAATGCGCTATTCAGTATTTTTTATTTTATAGGTTTATCCTTTATCTGTAAACAGTTTTCAATCTTTTCAAAACACACCCCTTTTTAACTTATGAGAGTATTTGTTTTTGCAATTGGAGGAACGGGTGCGAGGGTACTACGGTCATTAACCATGTTACTGGCGAGCGGAGTTAAACTTAACCACCAGGACTTAACTATAATACCGATAGTAATTGATACTGATGCTCATAACGGTGATACCGCCAGGACGCGGGACCTGTTGCGCAGCTATTACAGTGTCCGCAATACATTTGTTAATAAAACAGCTACATCGCAAAGCAGCACATTTTTTAACACGCAGGTCAGGTCATTTAACAACCCCAACTCAAATTCAGACGATGATCCTGAATTAGATGTTCAGTTTAATTTTCAAAATCAGGACGATACGTTTGCCAGTTTTATTAATTTTAATGCGCTGAGCCGTGAAAATAAAGACATCGTAGAGTTATTATACAACGATTCCTTAGACGATCATCCTGAATTGCACCTGAATTTGAACGTTGGATTTAAAGGCAACCCCAATGTTGGCAGCGTGGTTTTTAATGATTTAATCAACTCGGCACAATTCAAAAACCTGGAAGCCAGTTACACGCAAGACGACAGAATATTTATAGTAAGTTCGATTTTTGGTGGCACTGGAGCTTCAGGGTTTCCTACTCTCGTTAAGCTTATACGCGAATCAACCAACAACAACCTAAATAAAACGAAGATCGGAGCGATAACGGTTATGCCGTACTTTAACGTTAACGCTAACGATAAAAGTGCAATAAATTCTGCAATTTTTGACACTAAAACCAAGGCGGCACTTTCTTTTTATGCGGACGATAAACATATCAACAGCATAAACTCGCTTTATTATATAGCCGACAGGAACCAATCAGGAACGTTTCCGAATATTGAGGGCGGTGAACAGCAGGTAAATAACAGCCATGTAATAGAATTGATAGCGGCGACTGCCATTGTGGATTTTATAAACAAAACTGATGATTCCCTTAAGAAAACGCAGCATTTTGAATTTGGTGCCGAAAGCGGGGACAACCCGTTTACAATTGCCCAATTTAGTGCACGTACAAAACAGCGCTGTATTGAGCCGATGATACGGTTTGCCTATGCGGCAAAAATAGCTACAGATTTTATTCCCGAACTGACGGACGAAGCTTTTTATGACCGAAAAGAGTTAAACATAGCCGGGATGTTGGATGTACCTGCAGAATATAAACGTTTGCTGGCTTTTTTTGAGGAATTTAAAAAATGGACATCAAAGGAGATGAACGATAGGAATAATGGAAGGGCGTTTGATTCTTTTAACTTCGATGATAAAAAAAGTTTGAATTTTTTGGTACACGGGAAAAATATTAAAACAAGTATACTAAATAGCGGACTATCAAAAAAGGTTATATCGGCAAAGTTGAGCAAGATAGAAATTGCCGAGCCAAAAGACACTCCCGTGCCCGAAAAGTATCTTAATACGCTTTATAAAACAGCGCAGGAATGCATGCGGGAACTTGGGCAATTACCATGAACCATTAAAACTAAACCAATAAATTATGCCATATATATTTCGGTTCCATAAGGGTACAAATAATAATATAATTGATTGGACCGCGTCTGACAAAATTACCGCGGCAGATATGAAAGATGTTCAGGATAAAACAAATATATTATCTTCATCGGCAGGTACATCCATCCCTACACCAATTGCCCGCATGTATTTGTTTAAAACTGCTTATGAAATTATAGCCGCCCAGGTGCGGGCTATAAAAAATGACGAGCCGGTGCCCGACAGTATTTATGCGCGCCTGGTATCCGAATCGCTGGACCTTTTGGAGTTATTATATAAAAGTGGTTCCGATACCAATAAATTCAGATATAGCCAATGGCTGTTCGAGGAAAATGATAATACGTTAGCACATTTCGGCAAAATGGCCGGCCATAAACTGCTTGCCAAATCTTTTTCGCAGGCTGCATCCCAGGAGCCATTTAATAAAAAAATTGATATTACGCTTATTTACTATAAAGAAGGTAAAAAGGAAGTTTTAATAGGGGGGACTTCTCCGTTTACTTTTGTATTCACCTCTCCAAACTTTAAAAGAAAGATGGCTCAGGCGGGGTTTAAACCAATCGCCGGGCTTGTATCAAACGATTTACTGTTTGATTCAAAATATCTTCAATTGCATGAGCGCGACGGATCCTTTATTAAGTACATTGAAAGTTTAATAAATAACGAAGACATTATCAGTTCATTTAATTGTTTTAATGAGTACGTAACTAATATAAGTAGGCGTTTTGAAAATAAATTTGACGGTAGTTTACCTTTGCTGAAAGACATCCAACTGGGCAATAGCCCATTAATGGTTTCAAATATACATTTGAAACAAATTAGCGAAGCAGACTACAAAGCGACTATCAACCAAAATAGCGACTTTAGAATAGAATTGCCGCCTGATACCAGTTATAAGGAGAGCCCCATTCCTTTATTTTTGTTGGACAGGATGTCATACGACGGGCAATATTCGTCGGCAACCAAGCATTGGTCCTCAAAAACCGACATTGCCGAAGCTGAATATCCCGAAACCACGATTGACAAAATCATGAATCGTGAACTTCCCGGTTTAAATGATTTTAAATACCCGTTTCTGTCATCGTTCGATTTCTTTGAAAAATCACTTGTTAAATTACCTGGATATGCATTAAATGATGAACGGTTTATAACATTAGCAGATAACCAGGTTTTTGCCTATCCCATCAAACCTATATTTTTTAATTTCTTCCCGATTAAAAGGTTAAAAGACTATTTAACCGTCGAATCGCAAAACAACGAGGTTGTGTTTACCATGAAAATACCGGTAAACGGGCCAACCAAAGGACGGCGGATGATGGTATTCCGGAAAAGTTACAATGAAAAAACTTCTATAAATTATAGTGGCATATTGGGAATATTTCCTTTTACAAAAGCCACACAAACCGAACTTCTGCATATTAACCAATACACTGTTGCCTCATACGAAAAAACAAACGCGGGGCAATTTTTGGAATCGGTGAAGTTTTTTAAGGAAAACGGCGTAGACACTGTTGGTGCGTTTCATGGTCAACGATCTGACTATGAAGATATTAATATGAAAAGTAGTTATTATCAGTTAAACAATTCATTTGATATTATCCAGCTTAATTTCATAAAAAATCATTCAAGCATAGGGGCGCTAATACTACCCATTTTTAAAGAAGTGAAGAACGGTAGTGTAGAGTACGTTTATGCGATAGACTTTGGAACGTCAAACACCCATATTGAGTACGGTAAAGTAGAGAACCTCGGTAGCCGCAAACAAATAACCGAATCGCTTCCGTTCACTATTGACGATAAAGGCATGCAAATGTTTTTACTGCATAAGCCCAAAGAAAAAGTTTTAAACGACGGCGACAGATATGTTGATTATGAACTTAGCATGGGAAATGATCTTATTGTTTCAAGGAGGGTCACCTTGCGGGAGTTTGTGCCATTTCAGATAGGCAACCCCAAGGAAACGGCAATAAAGTTTCCGTTTCGGACAGCAACCTCCGAGAGCGATACATTTTTTTCAAACCGTAGTGTTGATAGCAAATTGTTTATTGATGCAAATATTGGTTTTAACATGGACAACGACGTTTTTTCTGAAAATGCCAGGTATCAAACAGATTTGAAGTGGTTATTGCAAAATGCCATCAATGATCAGCCCCATATTAACCGCGTTACGTTATTTGCCCGGGAACTGATGTTAATGATCCGGACCAAGGTGCTGCTTGAGGAAGGTAATAAAAGGGGTAATATATTTTCATTACGCATTATATTGTCGTTCCCGATTAGCATGGGCGATACCTTAAAATATTTGCTGAAAGATATTTTTGAAAAGCAAAGACTGGAAGTTTTTGGCGAAAAGTCGAAACCGTTGGCTGAACCTGTTACCGAATCCATTGCGCCTTATTATCAATTGAAATCAGACAATCTGAAAATTCAGATCGATAATTTTTGTAACATTGATATCGGCGGCGGTACTACTGACATTGTGCTTACCAAAACGGAGCAGAGTGTGCCGGGGAATTCAAATCTTTTGCAGTGTTTTTGCTCGTCCTTCAGGTTTGCGGGGCGGCAACTATGGAGTAGCGGCGGTAACCAATACCACAATGAGGACAATGGTTTTGTATCGTACTACAAAAAATTTATCAGAAAAACAGCGCCACCAAATAATGCCGAATTAAACAAAGTTTTAAATAGTAAGGCGTTACTTCGTACCGAAGATATTGTAGGTCTGTTGTTTAGTAAGCCCGAATATAAGTTTAAGGAAATATTTTCAGATAACAAAGAATTTAGGGTAGTACCCCTTATCCATTACGCAGCTATTTTGTTTTACATAACCAGGCTCTCTGAGTGGAAAGATATTGAGCTTCCGCGGACGGTAAGCTTTTCGGGCAAGGGCAGTGAATACCTTAATTTGATATTTCCATCAAATAACGATCTGAAAGGGTTTACCCAGGCACTGCTGAGTATTTTCGCTCAAAAGGCCACGCGCTCGGACTTTATTATTGACAGGAGTAATGAACCAAAAGTTATAACAGCAAAGGGCGCACTTCATTATGCGGTTGAAGAGGTTGCCGATGATGTAAGTGACGACTGGGGAGGCGGGCAAGTGATTAACCAAAACAAGAATGAAAAAAAACTGGTAAAAAATAACGTCATTTTTAAAGGGTTTAAAAACGTAAATTTTGAGGATGAAGAACTAACTTATGCTGATTTGATGGATAAAGAAGACTATTATAACGACATCATTTCAAATCACACAGAATTCTTCGAACTTTTGTTCAATAGCAGCGAGCTAATTGCAAGTATTAACAAAAAGCTGGAGTTGGGTGATTTTTCAAAATATAAAGCTTTTTTTATTCCGAAAGATGAAAGTGTTTTTACTACAGGCGTACTGCGCGATAGTTATATCGCGACACTGAAGGAGCTAAATCCGATGGATAAAGTAACAGACTCGCCGTTCTTTTTCCCTTTAAATTATTCATTAATAGATCTTTCAAAAAAAATAGCAGATGATTCGCCCCTGAAATAAAAAACACGGAAACAGCAAAAATTACTAAACCTAAATATCACCGAAAGCCTAACCTATTTTTTCTAGCCATTGAAATTTATAATCAACAAGTATTGTTCAAAATGAAAAAGACCGTATTGCTTATTATGTTGTTACAACAAATGGCTTTTGCACAAACTAAGAATAGTAGTTGGCATACCTGCTTACATAAAGATTTGTTTGGCAGGCAATTATTTTTAAACCGTTGTCAGGCAGTGGATATTGGCACCCAATTACTGGCTTTTTTTAAAAATTTTGATAATGCTGCCAGGAGTCTTATTCTGCAGGAGAATAATCCACATAAAGTATTGGCTTTTGTGGGCGGAACTGGTAATCCCCCCACGAAAGCGACTGACACATCAAAAATCGCGGCGCAACCGCCGTACGAAAGTATAATCAAGGGGGCGTTAATTTTAACCGTTATTATATTGTTTGTTATTTTGCTGTTACCTGCCAGAATGAGGGAACAATTTTGGGGTGCACGTCCCCAAAAAAAAGCAGCTGGCGATGACCCCAAAACTCCGCCAACACCAAGCGACGACGAAAAGCCTGACAATGCCATAGCATTGATGGAAAAAATCGACAAGCTGGAAGAACGGATAACAGCGATTGAAGGGCGTTTAAATGCGATTGAGAATCCGGTAAGAATTGCCACCTGGGATATAGCAAAGGAAAACAACCGCCAAAAAGAAAACGCAGGCCCCGAAGAGGACCATGACCTGTTACCTGCGGAACAAAACACTATTTTAGATACCGAGCCTGAGCCCGAAACTGAAAGCATAGCAGTTAGCAGAGACAACTTAGTTTTTGCACAATTACCCGATATCGAAAACGGGTTTAGCCCTGCCATAATCAATTCCCAGCAAAACGGAGAGCGGGCATACGAAATTGATATCAATGGCGAGAGTGCCAGCTTCGGCATATCAAATGATGTGAAGGTTCAGAAATACGTATTGTCGGAATATAATTACTTTCTTGACGCTGCTTGCGAAATGCGGAATCAACCATTTAAAAATTGCCGGATACACACCCAAAAAAGAGGCACGTTATTAAAAGTAAATGACAATTGGATAATTCAAACAAAAGCTATCATTGAATTTGAATAGTGGAAAACAGCGCATATATAGAATTGTTGATTGAACAGGTTAAAAATTACCTTTTGCAATTGAAACAACGGTCTCCTGAGCGGGCCGGTGTATATGCCCGTTTTCGCGATTATTATTTGCCGGCTCCCGATTTGGAGCCAAAAGAAAAGGAAGAATTGTTTTATGTGGAGATACTGAAACCTGCATTTAAGCGATTCAAAGATGACATGAACGAAGAGGATTATGTTGCTGATAATGACGATCAGCAGGATAATCCCGATCAAACCAGACAGGTAACGAAAAGGAACAGATCGCCAAAAAATAGCCAGTCACGTAGTAGGGTGAAATCTTTGCCAACGCCGGCGCCTAAGTCATCGGCAAAAAAAAGCCTTCCGAAAAAACAGGATTCTGGCAAAGAGAAAAGTCCATCTAAAAAGCCCGCGCTGCCGACACTCAAGAGTGCTGTTATTGAAACACCCCCGACAGGCCCGGTTACGCCATTGTCCGATAATAAAGTTGCCGAAAATATTACTCCTAATAATGTAGTTTTCAATAACGTACTTTCCGGTAACATTGCTTCAGATGATATTACTGCCAATAATAAAGTTCCCAATAATATTGCTCACGGTAATGTGACATCCGATCATATTGCTTCGGATAATATAGTTTCCGAAAATACAGTTTCTGATAATATTCCTTCTGATAATTTAGTTTCCGATAATATTGCATCCGATAATGTTGTTTCGGATGACATTGGTAAGATGGCGCATGAACAGTCAGCCAACGCGTCAGTAACCGATGGCAAGACCGGTAATAGTACTGAAAATAACAAAGGGGAGTCTACGCAGTCAAAAAAAAATGCGTCAACTGTAGGGGCACAACCTGAAGTAAAAACTGTCCTTACAGGTTGGGGAAATTTTGTAAACGAAGTAGGCCGCTATGTGAAAGAGAACATTTTGTTAGTTATTGGGGTGTGTTTTGTTGTTGCTTCTGTAGGGTATTTAATTTTCAAATCTCACTCAACACCACCTATTTCGGCCGTTGAGCGTGCAGTAAATTATTATAAAGACAAAAAATACCCCGAAGCTGCCAACGCTTTGGATTCTTTGGCAGCTAACAAGTCACAACCATATTTAGATTCATTATCGAATGTTTTGTATACAGAAGGCGATAGCTGTTACGAGCGTAGGCAATATGAGGCGGCGTTCCATCTCGTTAGCAAATCTGAATCAATTGCGGCTAATCCAAACGCCGAGCTGCTTCTGGGGCAAATGTATGATAATGGCAATGACTATGTTAACCAAAGTGATTCTTTTGCAACAGAGTGGTACCAGAAAGCGGCAAATATGAAAAATGAGTATGCGAAATATTATTTATGTTTACTGGATATTAAAGAAGCACGGTTTAGGAAAGGAGCGTTCGACGAGGGCTATCATGGTCTTCAGAATTTATTAACAAGCAACAATGATGAGGTAAGTGCCTTGGCGGAAAAAAAACTACGATCGCTGAGTGGACAATGAAAAGGTAAATAATATTGCAACAAAAATTTATTTTATTCAATTTATTTGCATAAATTCATCGTGTTAATTTTCAGCAACATACCTTGGATTAGAGGTATTATTTGCCGTTTCGTTACAATAAATTAAAGAACCTAGTAAAACCTATCATGACCCTATTTACAAAAAACACATTTTGGCGTTTACTTATAATAATGTTATGTGTCAGCGCTATGTCGCATGCACAGGCCACCTGTTATCAAAAAACGACAAGATGCTTACCCGCCCAAAATCAGAAAACTACCGATATTATTATCATCAAAGATGACAAGCTTTGCCAAAACAAAATAGCCCATTTTAGCCATTTGTAATTCTGCGATACACATATAAATACTTTAATAAATTCGATATGATATTAAGCTTAAAGAAAATACCGCTGGTTTTAACTTTGGTTATGATTTGCGGATACGCTAAGTCACAAACGCAGTACACTCACCCGCAAACGAAAGATGTTCGGCATGCTGCCAAAAAGGAAAAACCAACGCTCACTAATAAAGTTAACGATACTGTTGTTATTAAGGATGATAAGCTTGGTGTTATAAAGATAGATATGAATTCCTTTAAAACACAATCAATACAAATAACAACGAAGTTTTTAGATTACATTAAAGATATGGTTAACCCGAAAACCAGCGCTGATTTAGCCGATTTTAATATAGAACAAGCGTGTAAATTGTTTACAGACGATGCGCGTATACAAGTTTCAAACGTCAATAATAAAAAGGACCCGATACATACTTACAAGATATCGACTTATTTAAATAACCTCAGGCTGTCAACTAAGCGTTATGATAAAATCGAGATTCAATTTACAGATATAGTGTGTGTTCCTAAATCAGACAAAGACGGTGGCCCTTTTTATAGCAATGTTTCATATTTACAAAGGTTTAGAGGTTCTAATAAAGTATCTAATGGTAAGGATAGCCTGATATACGGAGATTTTACCAGGAAAAATGCAAAGGTTGTTGTGTCGAATTATACGGATTATGACAATGGCAAATCATCCACGAAGTGGCGAATTTTTATTGCAAATATTGTTGTTGTTGAAAAATCTACCAAAATAGTTGATGTGCCACCAGTTAAAAAATAATGTATAACACGCTATCATTCATGAACAAATTTAACCCGTAGAAATGCTTAATTGGTAATTATAAAATCCAGGATACCAATAAGTGCAATTGCAAAAAATTTGGCTTTTAATACTTTCATAGCTTATACTACCTAAACATATACAGAAATGAATAAGATATTAGTTATTGCAATACTTGCTACAAACGTGTTTACCGCAGCCCGGGCACAAGTTACAATTACATTAAAAGACGTTAAAGAGATAAATCGTCAGTGTGAAAGAAAAATACAAAGATTGCAAAACCTGTTAAATAAAATATCTTTTAAAGACAACAACCCCGCTGATATTTTAAGCTCGATAGCAGAAAGTTACGATGATAACTCCAGGAATAAAATCTTTTATAATTCAAAAATAAATTTTGAAGATGATATAAATCCACATTCGGATGCAGGCAATACGAGTAACGTTTTGGCGGAAACTTATTTAAAAGATTTTAATATTAAATACGAGAAGAAGCCTGAGTTTAGTGTGGATTTCACCGACATTCAGTATTCGCCTGTAAAAATAAAAGAGTACATGTTTATAGTAGTGAGGTACACTTCGAACTTCGGCAATAGGTATGTTACCGATAGTACTAATTACGTACCAAGGCGCAGGGAAGCAGAAATTCGGGTGGAAAAGGCTGGCGGAAACAATTGGGTTACTTCTATTTTGAAGATACGTTTTTTTAACCCCACAGCTGTTGCCGATCCCTCTGAAATCGAAGTTCCGGTAAGGTTGGATTCACTTTCAACGGTTTATTTAACCCCTACCCAATTAAAAGAAGAGCAAAAGAAGGATAGCGTGGCTAATGATGTCCGTTTAAAAAGTGAAGCTGCTCTTGCGGACCAGGATTTTGAACTTGCAAAAAAGGATATAAACGACGGATTTTATGAAGATGCGCTTGATCTGCTGACTAAGGCGGAACAGTTGAAACCTTTTGATTTTTTGATATATAAGGAAATTTTACATACCAAAAGACTTATCGCCGAAAATACCTTTCAATATTTAAAAAACGCGGCCGACGTGGCAAAGAGTGAACACGATTATGCAAATGCAATAACTAATATCTTATTCATTTCTGTATATGTTTAGGTAGTATAAGCTATGAAA
>Ga0206898_10089_pt1 | contig 27432 bp, 16 predicted proteins | sample Alteio_BWOrgHeat_50_FD_153237 | JGI IMG/M metagenome (GOLD analysis project Ga0206898, IMG submission 153237) | Enriched cells from forest soil in Barre Woods Harvard Forest LTER site, Petersham, Massachusetts, United States -... | ecosystem: Environmental > Terrestrial > Soil > Temperate forest >...
CGGTTCTCGACGTCCTGGCATCGACGGTCACCAAGCTGACGCGGCAAAAAATCCTGGACAAGTGGTCGGATGACTACGACAGGCCCGATTCGACGACTTTATGGCGCTGGCTAAGCCGCGCGGTGGCTCAAGGCGTGGTGCGGCAAGATGGGACCCGCCGTACGCACGAGCCCTTCCGTTACTGGCTTCCAGCCCGCCAAGAAATGATGCTCCCCGAAGATGGCGACGCCGACGCCCTGCGCCGCCGATCGTTCCATCGTCACCAGCGGCCTGCCGCGCATTTACTCCGCCGACATTAACAGCTTGCTGGCAACGGGATAATCACGCTCAAAAGAGTAAGTGCGCCGCGCGCGGCCGATTCGGGCGCCGGATTGTGTCAGTGAATGTCGCAGCCTGTCACTTCAATTCCGCCACTGGCTCATCCTTGGTCCTCGGCGCTAGTATGTTTTCACGATTGTGGATAGCATAAACTACAACGCGCGCATCTGCATAGATGGTGCCAGCGGAACTGCCTCGAGGCATCCTTTGCCCCGCGCAAGAATTCGAGTTGTCACCCGGATTGCTCAAAGGCGGCAGACGCGGCTTAACTGGCGTGCGGCTGCAGAAATCTGCGTTCCCCTTTAATGCGATGCTTCGATACCGGCGTCTACTCTTGTTGTTGATCGCGGCAGCAATTCTGCTGTTCCTGCTTTTGTCTGTGCACCCAGGGACAGGGACTGCGTGGGGCGTGGAATGGTCTCCCGAACTCTTTCGACACCGTTCTTTTCGTTACTTTCAATTTGCCGGAGTTCAAGTAACGCCATCGGCGACTGAAGAATGGCACGCTTTCCGGGGCAGCGCTGGGGCAGGCCATCTTTACCAGGGCCGGTTCAAGTCGTTCGTGGTCGAAGCCGACGAGCACTTGTTGACGGTGCACCGTTACGTTGAACGCAATGCGTTGCGAGCAGGATTGGTGAATCGTGCGGAGGACTGGGCGTGGGGCAGCCTCAAGCAGCGGCTGAGCGAGGACGCGGATGGCTGGCCGGTGTTGACCGCAGGGCCGACGGCGCTGCCGCCAGATTGGATGGCTTGGGTTAATGCGCCGCAAACCGCGGCAGAGGAAGCAGCGATTCGTCGATGCGCTCGGCGGGGTCAGCCATTTGGCAGCGCTGCGTGGGCAGAGGCAACGGTGGCGTCCTTCGGATTGCAGAGTACGCGGCGTAGGCCAGGCCGACCACGCCAGGGCTATCATCCGGACCAGCCTCGACTTTTTTAACGAAAACGGTTCCCGACACCCGTCCTTCCCACGACGATCGGCATCCTAAGAACTGGTCGCCAGAGGAGTGGTTTGGGATTTCAAAAAATCTTTGAACATATCTCGGCTCGGCGGTGGGTTATTATAGGGACCAATCAACACCGCCGAGGACTATGGCCATGGCCGACAGCGCCAAGCTCTTGATCCACCACCTGCGTGCACTCGTCGATCCCGCACGCCATGAGAAAGCCTGCGACGACGAACTGTTGGCTCGTTGGGCGGCCAGCGGGGATTCGCACGCGTTTGCCGCACTGGTTTGGCGACATGGACCCATGGTCTGGCGCGTCGCCCGCAGCGTGCTGCGTCAGCCGCAAGATGCTGAAGATGCCTTTCAAGCCACCTTCATGATCCTTGCACGCAAGGCAGCAAAACTCAAACGGCGCCACTCTGTCGCCGGCTGGCTTTATCAAGCGGCTTATCAGCTGGCATTAAACGCCCGGAGGGCCGAATCACGCCGTCATCGGCGACAGGCGCTGGCACATCAGCCAAGTACCGTCGATCCGCTGGACGAACTCACCGTGCGCGAAGCGCGGGCAATTTTGACCGAAGAATTGCAGCATTTACCGGCCGCTTATCGCGATGCCGTGGTCCTTTGCCTTTATGAAGGCACGACGCAAGAGGAAGCCGCACGGCAACTCGGCTGTGCTCGGGGGACTTTAGCTCACCGCTTAGAGCGCGGACGCGCTCTGTTGTCCCAGCGGCTCACGCGGCGAGGCTTGGCGCCGGCCAGCGCCTTGGCCGTCACCTTGTGGTCCCATTCGGCAGTATCCGGCCGGTTGGTGGAACAGACCATCACCGCAGCCAAAGGATTTGCGCTAAGCAACGCGCTGCCCAGCGCCGCGGCCGCGTTGGCGCACGGTGCACTGCGGACGGTGATATTGAAGAAATTGGTCGTTAGCCTGAGCGTTGTCTTTGTTGTCGGCGGATTGACGCTAGGCGCCGCCTTGGTCCCTTCACCCCAGACGCCTCCGGCCAAAGCGGCAGTTGGGCCGGCCCAAGGTAAGCCGGAAAACAACCCGCCTGCCGCGCCGCGCCTTGATCATTTCGGCGATCCGCTGCCGCCGGGCGCCGTCGGCCGAGTTGGATCGGGCCGCTTTCGCCACGGCGGAGAAATCCTGAGATTCCTTGCCAATATTGCCTATACGCCCGACGGCAAATCCATTGTCTCCGCGGCTTCGGATGGTTCAGTGCGAATGTGGGAAGCGGGAACCGGTAAGTCGAAATGGCAACTGACAGGCACTCAGGAGCAGCATTTTCGGCAAGGGATGGCGATAAGCGAGGACGGCAAAACGCTGGCGCTTTTGAGTAATATTGGCTACATGCTCGTGGGCTGTGCCGATGGAAAGCAGTTGGCCGGCTACCAATGGCCAAACAAGCTAAGTGAGGCAATCAGCTCGGTCGCGATTTCGCCGGACTTGAGCACGCTGGCCCTCGGCTGTGACGACGGCTTGCTGCGAGTCTATGACGCGAGCACCGGTAAAGAAATGCAGCAGATTGCCGCGGGACCGAAATCCGAGGATGAACCGCCGAGTGCCCTGGCGTTTTCCAAGGATGGAAAAGCACTTTTCGTGGGAGAGAACAAAAACGGCAGGCAGGCGAAAGTAGTTTCTTTTGATGTCGTCACCGGGAAGCTCGTCAGAGAATTGCCAATCGAGATTCCGTTTATTGCGGGCCTGGTGTTCTCAGACGACTATCGGCTTTTGCTGGCATTTGGGGGCAATTACAACGATTTAGCCAAAGATGGCAATGGTCAGGCAGTCATTTGGGACGTTCAGGCGGCCAAAGTCAGGAACATCATCAAAGGATCACGGTACCTTCGCCGGGGGGTATTTTCGCCTGACAGCAAATTGCTGGCTTTGCATTCGCGGGAGCGCGCTGATCGGGTTAACCGAGAGCATTTGGGGTTCGCAATAGTTGACGCAGCCACCGGCGAGATCCTCAAGAGCCTGCCATCGCTGGATTATTCAGTGTCCGTGCGCTTTTCGCCCGACGGACAAACCCTCGCGGCCGCCACGGGCATGGGAGGATGCATTACTTTGTGGGATGTGGCGACGGGTAAGCTGCAAAGCCCTTCGCCGCAGCCCTTGAGTCCTGTTTACATTGCCCGTTTTCTGCCCGGCGATAAGCAGCTTTTCACCATGGGCGAGGACGGGGCGGCCTGGTGGGATTTATCCAGAGGAGATCCTCTCCGCTACCTCCCGGGCGAGTATATGAAGGAATATTGGACCGCGCTTTCGCCTGACGGAAAGACCGTAGTTAAATCCAACTTCAAAGAGAGTGACCTAGCGCTGGTTGACGTGGCGACAGGCCAAACCATACGAACCCTGTCAAAGGGCAGCGAGAAGAGCGGCGGATTTGTAGGACCAGAGGGAGTCGCCTTTTCGCCCGACGGGGCCAAGCTCTTTCTGGCGGCGGGCGGCTCCGACCCGCGGGTCTTGGTGTGGGAGGTAGCCACCGGGAGATTACTTCATGAATGGAAAAGCCTTACCGAAAGCGTGTATCGCGTCGCGGTTTCGCCCGATGGCCGCTGGCTGGCCTCTTGGACGCCCGAAACCGATGGCGACATTCGGCTATGGGATATCGCGGCCGCCAAGCTGGTGCGCCGCTTGACACCACGAAGCGGCTCGGCTGCGACCGCGGCTTTTTCGGCAGATAGTAGCCAATTGGTAACGATCGTGAACCGGGAGCGCTTTCCTGTCCTTGGCGGGGAGTTGCAAGTTTGGGACGTGGTCACGGGCGCTGAATTGCCCGCGTTCCGCGGCGCCAAAGAGCGGTTCTTCTGCGCGGCCATGACGGCCGATGGCCGAATGATTTCTGCCGGTCATGTCGACCACACGCTGCGACTCTTGGAAGTCGCCTCGGGCTTGGAGCGCGCCAAGATTGAAGGGCACCAGCAGCGAGCGCATTCTCTGGACTTCTCCAAAGATAGCCGGCTGCTTGCCGCCGCCAGTAGTGACGCACCGGTTTATCTTTGGGATCCCTACGCACTGGAGAAGTCTCACTACTCGGCAAAGCTGACCGTCAACGACCAAGGTGAACTCTGGCAGGCTCTCGCTGGCTTGGATGCTACGAAGGCCTTCCAGGCAATGCGCGAATTGATTGCGCGGCCGACGGAGGCGGTGTCCCTCATGCGAAAAGGTTGGCAAGCCCTGCCGCGTGCGACAGTTCAGCAGGTGGAGAAGTGGATCGCGGAAGTGGAGGATTCCCAATACGCTGTACGGGAGAAGGCAGTTGCCCAGTTGCAGCGCTTTGGTGCCAGTCACGAGGCCCTTCTGCGCCAGGCGCGTGACAAGGCTGCGTCCTTGGAACTGCGGCGCCGCTTGGACATTATTCTTGAGCGTCGAGATCCCGAAAAGCTTCGGCGAACGCGGATGCTGGAAGTGCTGGAAAGAATCGGAACCGGCCCGGCGCAACGATTACTGCAAGAATTCGCCGATCAACCGGAGGATACGGAACTGTCGCGAGAAGCGGGCGCGGGGCTCAAGCGCTTGTAGGCCCGTTCCGCCGGAACGGACGTTGGCACGGAATGACCAGAACTGCGCTCATTGCCTTGAGTCCACGGCTCTGTAGTCCAGCGCGCTCCCCCTTGTCGGTGAATATTACCCACATTGGGGCAGGCCGGCTGGAAGTCAATTGAGGCCTGTATGACTGCAGGATAGAATGTGGCGATCGGTAAAAGGCGTTGACTTGGACCGAACCACCGTGGCGGCTACGAAGGGAATTCTAATGCGATTTGCCAATCTGTTTCAATGCGGGCTGTTCGCAATTTTGACGTTGGGCGTCGGTCTGATTGCCAATCTTGGATTGCTAGCCCAATCCGAATCGCCACGAGGAGGGATCGGCGTCCGCCTCGGCAAGGAGGGCGAAAACGTTGTAGTGGAAGGCATACTTCCCAACTCGACGGCGGCTAAAAGCAAGGCCATCAACGTCGGCGACCGGATCGTCACGGTAGATGACAAAGATGGAAAACCGGTCAAAGTGTTTTCATACAACTTTTCCCACGCCGTCAGCTTGATTGGCGGACAGATAGGCACGCCGGCTCGTTTGACGATTATTCCCGCGGGAAAAGATGAAAGCCAGATGAAGGTCGTTAGCATTGTCCGCGGAGACTTAAAGCCCATCTTAGATGCTCTGAGCAAAGAGCCTCCGGTCAAGGAGAACCCGGTGACGTTGAAGATAGGCGACCTAGCGCCGCCCCTCAAGGCAACCAGATGGCTGCAAGGCGAGGAAGTGAAAACCTTAGAGCCGGGCAAGATCTACGTCGTCGAATTCTGGGCGACCTGGTGTTGGCCGTGTATCGGCAGCGTGCCGCTCTTGAGCGAGATTCAGGCCACGTATCAGGACAAAGGCGTGACCGTTATTGGCTATAGCGCCAAAGACCCAAACAACACCGAAGCGCAAGTCACCAAGTTCGTAAAGAAGAGGGAGCCGCATCTCAAGTATACGGTCGCCTACAGCGACGACCGGGACACCTACGATGCTTGGGTGACGGCTGCCGGCAAGAATGGTGCTGGCTGGTTGTTCGTGGTGGACGGCACAGGCAAGATCGTTTGCATCGGCACCCCGGTTCACTTGCACCTCGTGCTTCCCAAGCTAATCGACGGCACTTGGAAGGGGGACAAGGACAGCGCGAATTTGGACGAGATCGACAAAGAAGTGACGAAGATTTTTCAAGTATTGGGAGGGGCCGACACGCAAACGTCGCTAAAGGCATTACAAGAATTCGACGCCAAACACCCGGAGCTCTCGAAGCTTCCCTATTTCCTAGGACCCAGGCTCAAGTTGCTAATTCAGGCCGGTAAAGATGCTGAGGCCCGAAAGCTGGCTGAGGAGAACGTGGCACGGGCGCTTAAACAGCATGATCCGTACGCGCTCCGAGAAGTGTCAAGGACGATCACTGCCGAAAAGGCAACGGCCGACAAAGAACTGCTGATGTGGGCGCTACAAGCCGCGCGGGCGGAGCTAAAAGTCGTAGGAGAAAACGACGCCAATGCGCTCATGAACTTGGCAGATGTATTTTTGGCGATGGGGGACAAAGATCAGGCCAAGGAGTTCGGCCACAAGGCGATCGAAGCCGCTGACTTACCTGGGCTCAGGCACTTTTACGAGCAGCGCGTCAAAGCATTTGATGAAGCTAGGAAAAGGTAAGGGCCAGCCGAGCAGCCTTGGCGGCGTTAGAACGTCAGGTACTTTCCTAGGATTGCGTTGCAGAAACTTCTAAGCGAATTCATATACGACGCCACGGTAACCTTCCATGGTTAGGACAAAAGCAGCATCCGCAGGCAAAGGACGAGCTGGCGCTCATCCAAGCGCCGGCGGTCAACTGGCCGCTTTGCGGGTGGCATGGCCACGGCTTTGCGTGGCCATGCGGGCGACGAGGTTCTTCATCTTGAGTTAGGATAGCCCTCACAGACCGATCGGCTCGGGAGACAATTGTTAGCGCCTGCCAAAGCTCAGTTTCGCGCATGTCCACGCAAAGCCGTGGACATGCCACCTAGCCACAATCAAATTGCAGGCTGCAACTCGCCCGCATGTTGGCCAGGCAGGAATGCCTGGCCACGTATGATTTTCACGCAGCGTCTAATCTCCTCTTTTTGCAAAAATCTTTGGTCAAACCGCGTTGGGCGGGCAATATAGTGATGAGGCTTTCGTAAGTACGAGCCAACATCTGCCCTGACGCAGGAAATCACTCCATGTCGCGGACTTCGCTGAGCGATCTGCTGTTGCACGTTCGCAAATGCCTGGCGCTTGAGCAGGCGCGAGACGTCAGCGACGCAGATCTCTTGAAGTCCTTCCTTACTTCACGCGACGACACCGCCTTCGCGGTCCTCGTGCATCGGCACGGGCCGATGGTGCTGAGTGTCTGTGAGCGCGTGCTCGGCGATGCCCATGCGGCCGAGGATGCTTTTCAGGCGACCTTCATGGTACTGGTCCGGCGCGCGGGCTCGATCCGCAAAAGCGCTCCGCTGGCTAATTGGCTGTACGGCGTGGCCCAGCGTATCGCCAACAAAGCCAAAGTCCAAAACGCCAGACGCTTGAAACGTGAGATGAGGGCCCAGCCAATGGCCGACGATGCGCGCGTCGATGAACTGAGCTGGCAGGAAATGAAGTCGGTCTTGGACGAGGAAATCGCCCGCCTGCCCAACAAATACCGGGCGCCAATCGTCTTGTGTTACCTCGAAGGGATGACGCATGATCGGGCCGCCAGGCAGATTGGTTGTGCGAAGAGCTCGCTGACTAACAGACTGGAGCGTGCACGAGAATTGCTGCGGCGAGGCTTGGAAGGCCGGGGCCTCGCCCTATCCGCAGCCGGCATTAGCGTGGTCCTGGCCGAAAAAGCGCGAGCAATGACGGTGGCGACAAAGTTGGCGATCAGCACGGTGAAAGCCGCGACGGCGTTAGCTGCCGGCCAGACGCTGGCCCAAACGGGACTATCCGCAGGCGCGGTTACTTTGGCGGAGCAAGCGATGAAGAGCATTTTTTGGACGAAGGTGAAGGTCTTGTTAGCCGTCGCAATAACCAGTCTTGCGGCCGGCGGCGCAGGCTTCGCGCTTAATGTGTCACCCGGCGGCTTGGAGGAAGGGACGGAGCAGGAACCTGGTATTGGTCAGGCCTCTAATGGCGAGGGCGAAGGTAAGGCGGAAAAGCTCTTTCGCGAGCTGGAAAAGAAAGTGCGAGAGGCGAAGTCGCTCAAAGTAATTTGGGAATTTGAGGACACGGACATCACCGCGAATGGCCCTGAAACCGAAAAAGCCTCCGGCACGTATCTCTTCGGCGAAAACAATACTTGCCGGCTTGAGGGAGAAGTTACCATTCACGTGGACACCGGCCCTAGCGTGAGAAAACTCCAGGTCGTTTCCGATGGCGCACAGATGTTTGTCCGCGATATCTATGCTCAAGAGGAACGCATAGAACGGACTCCGAAAGAACTCGGCGCCTATTTGCGTGCGTACCTTGCGCGGCAAGGCGGAGAAGGCCTTGGTTTTGAAACATTCGACGGACGTAGGGGCTTCAGGTTCAATGCGGACAACATCGCCGGCGAAGTTGCCGCTAGCAACTTCAGGCTAGGCGCTACGGAGCGCGTCGGCACAGTCGACGCTCAAGTCGTCGAATTTAAAAGAACCTTCGGAACAGACAAAAAAGTTGATGCCAAATTCAAAATATGGATCGACCTCAAAACCATGACGCCACTCAAGCGCCAAAGGCAGATTGGCAAGAGTGGTGAAGTCGGCAGCGGAGTTATCACGGAAACTTACAAAGAATTCAGTCTCGAAACAAAGTTCGATGACAAAGTTTTCGAGTTGCCCCTCCTGAACCAGTCGGAAATGAAAGCGCTGCCGGCGAAGTCACCAGGGTCTGCTGCCGGTCTCCTGGACACCTACGGGGACGCGATGCCGGCGGGAGCTGTTGCCCGCTTGGGAACGATTCGATTTCGGCACGATGGCCTGGCGCGCGCCTTTGCCTTTTCGTCCGACGGCAAGTGGCTGGCCGCGGGCTGTTCCAACGGCTCATTTGGCGTTCACATTTGGGAAGCAGCGACCGGCAAGCCGCTTCATCAGCTATTAAACGGCGAATGCGATTCCTTGACCTTTTCTCCTGACAACAAGCTGCTGCTGGCCGCGGCTAAACCATGGAACAATCCTCACCTGGTCGTGATCGACGTAGCGACGGGGAAGGAACTGCGCAAGCTACTTTTGCCTGAGGGGGAGCGCACGCAATGGCACGCGGCACTTTCGCCCGACGGCAAGACTGCCGCAGCCGCGGAGGACTTTTGGTGGCTGTCGGAGGAGAAAGTGCATAAGCGTCCCGCCCGAATAGTCTTTTGGGACATCACGACAGGCAAGCAGACACGCACTTTCATCGCGCACGATGGCGGGATACGGTCAATTGTATACCTCAAAGATGGTAAGAAGCTGATCTCCGCAAGCGAAGACGATTCAATCCGCTTGTGGGATGCCGCCAGTGGCACGGAGATGAGGCGGTTTCAAGGCAAGTCTGTGATCGTCGCGCCCGATGAAATGGTCCTTGCGGTGTTGGATGAAGGCCCAGCGGTCCGCTTGCTCGACTGCGCGACCGGCGAGGAGCTGCGCCGGCTTCAGGCCGACGGAGAGAAAGTGCGCGTTGTCACTTTTTCACCCGACGGCAAGATCCTGGCAGTTGGGGGCGCAAGCGGCATCATTCGGCTTTGGGATACGGCCCGTGGAAAAGAAATCCGCCACTGGGCCGCGGATATCGGTGGCGGAACGGATAGCGTGGCCTTCAGCCCGGATGGCAAAATCCTAGTCAGTGGAGGATGGCTTCAAAGCCAAGTGCACCAGTGGGACGTCGCTACGGGAAAGGAGATTGACCCATACGTCGGCCATGGCGCCTATGTCCACGCGATGGCATACTCGGCGGACGGCAAATCACTCCTGACGAGCGGAGCGGAAGCCCATGTCTTCCGGTGGAGCTTGGCTAACGGGCAGCGCTCCCGGTTTCTCTTTGGCCAGTCGCCCAGCCCGGACAACAAGGAGCGGCTGCCACTCGCTTTCTCCGCGGATGGCAGACTCGTGGTGTACACGGTCGGCTTGCCGAAGCTTTCAATTGGCGCGAGTGCTTGGGATCCCGTAATTCATTTGTGGGACACGGCCGCCAACAAGGAACTGCACGAGCTGAAGGGTCATAGCCAAGGGGCGCAGCTTTACCGGTTTTCACCCGACAACAAGCTGCTGGTGTCAGCGGCAGCCGACGGCGTTCGCCTGTGGGATACGGGTACTGGCAAGGAGCTGCCGCCTCTCATGGGCAATCAGCTCGAATGCTCGGCACTCGATATGTCGGCCGACGGGAAGCTCTTGCTTTCTGGCGGCAACGACAAGACCCTGCGCCTCTGGGATCTCGTCACGCGCAAGGAGCTCCGTCACTGGGACTGGGACAACGGTCGAGACATATGGGGACAATCGGCGATCTTGTCCGCCGATGGCAAGTTCGTGGTCTACACCATTCGCAACGTGTCAGGCCTGCCGCAGGTCCATGTATGTGATACTGCCACCAGCGAGGAGAAATTTAGCTTTGGCCCCGTTCAATATCACGCCTTGGCGCTCTCGACCAGCAGCCGCCTCCTGGCTTACGCGCATTCTGACGGCATTCACATTTGGGATATGCTATCCGGCAAAGAGATCCGCCAAATTGCTACAGAGCTTGGCAACCTTCCTAAATTGGCATTCGCGCCGGACGGCCGGTCTCTGGCCAGCACCGGCATGGATTCCACGGTCCTACTTTGGGATTTGACTGGGCACGGCAATGCCCCCAAAGGGCAATCACCGCCACTTGCCGACAGCGATTTAGCCAGCTTATGGTCTGACCTGGCCGGCGACGCGGCCAAAGCCGAGCGCGCCATTTGGGCCTTGGCACTGGCGCCCCAGCAATCCCTACCGCTGCTCAATCAGCGCCTGCGACCCCCACCTGCCGGGGACGCCGAGCAAGTGGCCAAGCTGATTGCCGATCTCGCCAGCGATCAGCCCCAAGCGCGGCAAAAGGCTTCGGAGGAATTAGACAAGCTGAGCGAAGCCGCGGAGGGCGCCCTGCGCAAGGCGATATCAGGCAATCCATCTCTCGAGTTTCGCCGGCGCGTCGATTTGCTGCTGGAAAAGCGAGACAAGGAAGTCGTCCAAAGACTTCGGGCCATTGAAACAGTGGAATATATCGGCACTTCGGAAGCGCGCCGCCTCTTGGAGGCGATCGGCCAGGGCTCGCCGAATCCGCGGCTGGCAGCAGCGGCTAGCGCCGCCGTTCAGCGGCTGGCACGGCGAGCCCTTACCAATCTTCAGGGTGATGGCAGGCGGAAAACATAGAGGCCAGCGCGGAAGCTTCCGGCCACGGCATAATTCCCATCAGGGCTGAACGAGAAAGCGCGCGCGTTCTGACAATTCTCATAGCGGTGGATTTCTTTCCCGCTGCTGAGGTCGTACACCCGCACCGAATTGTCTTGGTGATTCACAAGTGCCAGCCGCCCGTCTGGAGAGGGAGTCATGCTGGGATGGTCACGGCCAACCGACAAAGCTTGCTTGCCGTCTGCACCTGTCACCCAGCACAAAAGCCGCGTTGCTGAACCACGCATCGTTGCTAGGTCGCATCTGTTGGACCTGTTTGCCCGTAGCGACATCAAAGACGCGAATGGTGCCGGTCGGCCCCGCGTCGCCAGCGCCAAAGAAGGATTTACCGTCCGCGGAGATTCCTGTTTGATAGATATGAGCCTGCATGCCCTGTTCGACGTCCTGCCATTCAATGTGGCTGACCAGCGTGGGCGCGACCCGGGGAGTGGTCGCCACCACCTTTTTGGACGCCGTGGACGGCGATTTCGTTGCGCCCGAAGACGGCGCGGCCACCTTCGGCGCAGCGACCGGTAACGTCACCTTCGACCCATCCTCCGCGATGATCACCATTGAGCCTGCCTTCGCGTCAAATTCCGTGGCGTCCGTATGGACGAAGCAGAACCGCGATTCAGCGCCGGCCGTGACCGGGCTCTTCCCAAACGAGAAGCTCACGGCTCCGTTTGGGGCACGGTTGACGCTGTCCGGCTCGATCGTGCCCAGGCCATCGACCCGGTAATCCATATCCGTCTTCCAACCACCAAACCCCTCGCGGCGAACCACCTTGATCCGGCCGAGTAAGTCGGGCTTGGTGTTGCGGATGCAAAACGAGAAATCCAGGGTCTTTTCCAGATTGGATCGTACGACCCGATCCTGGACCTTGCCCGCGAAGATGACCTTGCCGTCGGCGTTTTTGATCTCGAAGTCAATCAACTTGTCCCTCACTACGACGCCGGCCAGCTCTGGGCGCTCGGCCACCGTCGTGCCGCGGACGGCCTTGGTCTCGCCTGGGTTGGCGTCGCCTACCAACTCTTGCCCATTCCCCAACTTGAGCTTTGCAAGTTCCAGGTCGGCTTTGGTCTTGGCGGCCTCGGCTGGAGCTTTGCCAGCCACTGGAATTTTGGGGCTATAAGTGACGATAGCCACCTGCGTCTCACCGCGGCGTATTGTCACCTTGTCCAGGGACAACTTCAGGCCCTTGGCGTTGCCCTTTAACTCCAAATCGTAATGGCCCGAATCGAGCCTGACCTCCTTGTTGGTCTTGGTGTCGATGATGCGAACTTCGTTGCCGTTTTGCTTGATGACGATCTCCACATCTGGGTCGTCGGTGGTGATGACCAGCTCGCCATTGTCCGTCTGAATGCGATAGACAACAGCGGCTGCGCCAATGACAAGGACGCTCCCAGTACCCCGGCGGCAGCGATTGACCAACCACGGCGCGGAGGTCGTCGTGCTACCTTTGCCTTTACGACGGGCGTCGAGCGCGGCGCGGGCCGATTCACGGCAGGGGCTCCCGCGACGAACGGCGCGAGCGCGGCCACTACTTCCGCGGGCGTCTGGTAACGGTCGGACCTCGACTTGGCCATCATGCGCCGCACCACGGCATTCAATCCCCGCGGCAGATCGGGGCGAAGCTCCTTCAGGGACTGAGGCTCGGCTCCAACGTGACACATAATTTTTTGGACGACACTGCCTCCTGGAAAAGGGACCTGGCCGCTGAGTAACTGGTAAAGGGTGCAGCCGAGGCTGTAAATGTCGCTGCGAATGTCGGCATTGCGGGCGTTGTCTGCTTGCTCGCCGGTTGACATGTCACTGCGCCGGGCGGCATCTCAAGCCGCGCTAGTTGAGCTAGTAAAGCATTAGACCACGCTGCACATGGTCGGTCAACAAGCGGCTCGGGGAATGACGCAGGTTGGGTCCGCCTGCTGCCCATTGACGAAGGCCCTTGACGTAGTAAGGGCGGCTCAGCCACACCGCACCGAACTTGTCCCTTAAGCCTGGTACACCCGTCCAGCCACTGTCACCACCCAACAGTCCGATTCCGCAGTTTCCGGGTTTTCGTTTAACCGCCCAACCATCCAAAGCCGATAACCCTTACAACCAGAAAAGGCGGTTTTTGAACTCCCCTGAGCACAACTTGCCCAGGGGCCGGAGACGGCTCATGAAAAGGCAATTGGCCACAGGCACGCTTGCGCTTGTCTTGGCGGCGATTCCTGGAATCGCGTTGGGACAGGACGAGTCCTCCACGCCGGCGGCGCCTGTCCTGCCGCCGTCCCTGGCGGCGACTCCGCCCTCCCAAGACACCGCGGAATCGACCGCGGGCGAGCCCCTCCCGCCGCCGCGCCAGGGGGTACTCTCGCCATCACAGGTCCCTGGGGAATCGGCTCTGGACACCGGAGCCGCCAACGATAGCAAACGAGGGCGCGATCCCGGCGAGCCGCTCGCCAAGCCGGACTGGGCCTGCGGCCCTCCCCGCTGTTTCTGGGTGAGTGCCGAGTATTTACTTTGGTGGATCAAAGACAGCCAGGTTCCGCCTCTGATTACGACCGGCGTGGCAGGCGCTACCGCTTTGCCAGGCGTCCTCGGTCAGCCGGGCACTACGGTGTTGTTTGGCGGTACCGACTTGGATAACCACGCCTTTTCAGGGGGCCGTTTCAGCGGCGGCTTTTGGCTCAACGACTGCCAGACGATGGGGGTCGAAGGTAGCTATTTCTTTCTCGGATCGCGCTCGGTGCATTTCGACGATGCCTCCAACGGAGCGCTGGGCTCCGCGATAATTGCTCGCCCCTTCTTCGATGTGACCAGCGGCATCCAGAACGCGGAACTGGTGGCCTTCCCCGGCATCGCCAGCGGCCAGATTCAACTGTCTTCCTTCAGCCGACTCCAGGGAGCGGAACTCAACTTGCTTTGCATCCCCTGCACGCCTTGCTGCGACCCGTGTGCCGACCAAGCTTGCCCCGGTGGCGATTTGGCGAAGCACAATAGCGGCTGCGGCTGCAACTACTACGTGAGCTTTTTGGCCGGGTTCCGCTATCTGCAATTGGATGAGGGCCTCGACATCGCCGAGAGCAGCCAAATCAATCCGGCTTTGCCCGCGGGCAGTCCGCTGTTTGGTGGGAGCACCATCTCCATCGCCGACCAGTTCGACACCCACAATTACTTCTACGGTGGCCAGATCGGGGCCAAAGCGGAGTTTTGCTGGGGACGAGCGTTTGTCGATGTGCAGGGCAAGGTCGCCTTGGGCGTGACGCACGAGGTCGTTGATATCCAAGGTTCAACTGCGATCACCACCCCGGGCGGGCCAACGGTAGTGATCCCTGCCGGGTTCTTGGCCTCCGGGAGCAACAGCGGCCAATTTAGCCGCGATGCGTTTGCGGTGGTCCCGGAAGTCGGAGTCAACCTCGGCTACCAAGTTACCAACAACTTCCGAGCCTTCGTCGGCTACACGTTTCTGTACTGCAGTTCGGTCGTCCGCCCGGGGGATCAGGTTGATGTGGGCCTGAGCGGCACGCAGATCCCAACCGACAGCCGGTTCAACCCTCAGGGCGGCCCACAGCGTCCAGCGGTCCTCCTCCAAGACACGGACTTCTGGGCTCAGGGAATTAACTTCGGCTTGGAATTCCGCTATTAACGGAGTGAAGCTTGCCGTTCGCTCCCCCCTCTTTCCCCCGCAAGCATGACGCGGCATACTCGCACTCATTCCCGCCGAAAGTGTGCCGCGCGAAAGGAGATACGACCCATGAATCCTTCTCTGCCTAGACTGCTGAATCCCTTCGCCAAGAAGTCCACGGCGCGTACAACGCCGCCCAGGGCCAAATTCCGGCCGGTTGTAGAGTCCATGGAGGAGCGCCTGGCACCGGCCATCATCGTTACTGAGGTCCCGATCGTCTTACTATTCCCGCCATCTGGCCCCGTCGGCCCGACGGGACCAGCTGGTCCCCAGGGAATTCAAGGTCCAACGGGGGCCACAGGGGCGATCGGGGCTACCGGCCCGACAGGTCCAACGGGCCCGTCCGGCGGCCCCATAGGGCCCACGGGGCCGACCGGGGCAACGGGAGCCACGGGAGCCACCGGAGCCACGGGACCGACCGGAGCCACCGGGGCGACAGGTGCCACAGGACCGACGGGGGCCACGGGAGCCACTGGGGCGACCGGTGCCACAGGCGCCACTGGGGCAACTGGCGTGCTAAACTTCGGCTCTTTCTATTTCCTCGCTCCGCCCGACAACGCGGCTACGGTCGCGCCTGGGGCTGCGGTGCAGTTTCCCAACAATGGCCCAGGCGGCGCAGATATCACTCGCCTCACCGCGAGCACCTTCCAACTGGCCAACATCGGTACCTACGAGGTTAGCTGGCAGGCCAGCGTCACCGAGGCGGGTCAGCTGGAATTGGATCTCAACAGCGTGCAGCTCCTCAACACCGTGGCCGGCCGCGCGACCGGCACCAGCCAGATCTCCAACACCGTACTAATCACTACAACCACAGTGAACTCGGTGCTGTCCGTCATCAACCCTCCTGGTGAGTCGACGGCACTCACGATGACTCCGCTGGCTGGCGGGATCGACCCTGTAAGCGGGTGGCTCGTGATTACGCAGATCGGGTAGTTGGGACAAGCGAGGTGAAGCCACCAATGACTGTGGCAGCGTGTCTCATCGTCAAGAACGAGTCCGCGGTGATTCGCCGTTGTCTGGATTCACTGCGCGGCCTTGTGCAGGCCGTGGTGATCGTGGACACGGGCTCCACGGACGACACGCGCGCCGTGATCCGCGGCCTGGATTTCCCCGCGCCCATTCACCTGCATCAGAGGCCGTGGCAAAACTTCGCTTACAACCGTACCGAACTCCTGCGCCTGGCTTCGCCGGCGGCCGACTACCTGCTGCTACTTGATGCGGATTACACCGTGGAAGGGCGAGTGCCGACGTTGACGGCCGATGCCTACAGCCTCCTTGTCCGCGCCCCCTCCTTGGAGTATCGCAAGCCGCTCTTGATTCGGTCGGCGTTGCCCTGGCGCTACGAAGGGGTTGTCCATGAATACTTGGTATGCGAGCAGTCCGCGGCGGCCGAGCCGCTGGACACCCTGACTATTCGGGACCACGTGGACGGCGGCCACCGGCCCCCCGGCTGGCAGCCGCGTTGGGAATGGGACGCCGCCGCGTTGGAGCAGGAACTGGCCCGGGACCCGGCCAACACGCGCAACGTGTTCTACCTGGCACGCTCTTACGACGACTTGGCAATGAGCCGACCCAACGACTCCAAAGCCGGCCAGTGGCGGCAAAAGGCGCTGGACCGTTACCGCGAGCGCTCGACGATGGCTGGCTACGCGGATGAGGCCTATTATTCGCTCTTCCGTCTAGGCGTACTCCGCCTGGCTGAAGGCGACGGCCTGACCATACTCCTGGAGGCATGGCAGCGCTGCCCGCACCGCTGGGAGCCGGTCCACGAGGCCGCGCGTTGGCTCAATCAGCGCGGCCTCTTCCAGGCGTCTTATGCCCTCAGCAAGCAGGCCCTGGCGCGCCCCGCTGAGCCATCGGGCTTGTTTATTTCTCCCGAAGTTTACGACCACTTGCTGCTCTTCGAGCACAGCATATCCGCTTATTATGTGGGCCAGGACCAGGAGAGCCTGGACACCTGCCACGCTCTCCTTGGCCGGCCACTACCCGCGCATATCGATGAGGCCGTGCGCCGCAATCTGGTCTTTCCGCAACAAAGGCTGGCTAGGAAGGTGCCCGCGGCACCCGACTGAGTGCGGACCCCGCTTTTACACGGCAGAGGCCCTAGTGCATTGTCACAGGTTAATTGTCGGGTGCCATGGCCACGGCTTTGCGTGGCCATGTGCCGGCTGTCCATGGCCACGCAAAGCCGTGGCCATGGCACCCTACTCAGCTTTTGGATTGTGACAAAGGCCAAGGACCGCTCCTCGAGCTTCGCAAGCGGGGCATTTGATATGGGGCTTGATTGGAGAGAAAGAAGTAAAAGATCAATCATTATTCGGCCGCAGCTCGAGCGACCGCGCTCCCACGCGCGCGGCGAAGCGCAGACGCTGCTCCGGTGTCATCTCGCGGATGAAGCGCTGACGCACCGCCGACACCCAGCGCACCGGCCGCGTACTGTAGTCGGTGACGACGCGCGTCAACACGGGACCGCCATACGCCAGCGCTTCGCGAATTCCAGCTTCGACGTCGGCCGTACTGCAAATCTCGCGATAGGCCAAGCCTAAACCCTGAGCCAGGGCCTGGTAATCCAGACGGGCCAGCATAGTGGCCGTCGTTCGCACATAAGCCGGCCGCTGCAAGTCCTGCATGAAATGATAAGCTTGATCGTCCAAGACGAAAAACTTAACGGGCAGACCGGCGCGCGCGGCGGTGGAGGTCTCCATGGCCGACATCAGGAAACAGCCGTCGCCGACGATGGCGATCGTCTGGCGGCCCGGCCAGGCAAGCTGCCCTCCCAAGGCAGCGCCAACCGCCCAGCCCATCGACTGATTATTGGACGGCATGAACCAGGTTCGCGGTCCGGTGGCTGTGAAGACCTCCGCACACCAGAATTGCGACACCGTGACGTCAACGTAGACAAGCGCATCAGGGCACGAGCAGCGCCTGAGGGCCAACAGGAACGCCATCGGGTCGCAGCCGCAGCGGGCGTAGATGTCGGCGTTCTTGCGCGCTTCAGTTACTTTCAGTCCGTGAATATGTTCCGGCAAGCGCGGGTTGCATGGTCGGGCAACGGCCGGGCACTCGAGGAGCCGGCCCAGGAAATGGCCGGCATCCTCGTTGACGCATACCTCGGTGGGCATGATGCGGCCGATGTTTTCGCGTTTGACGTCCACGTGGATCAAATGCCGATGCCGCGGCTGCGCGTAAAAACCTGTGGAGACTTCGCTGTAGCGGACGCCGATGGCCAGAAGGAGGTCCACATGCTTGAACGTTTCCTCGGCAGTCTGTGTTCCTTGGGGCCCGTAGCCCCAGCCGACCGCCAGCGGATGGTTTTCCGCAATCGCGCCTTTCCCGGACAGGCTGGTCGCCACCGGCGCTTGCAGTTTCTCCGCCACCTGGGTCAGCATGGGAGAATAGTCCATGCAGCCCAAGCCGGCGTAGATGCCCACGCGCAGCCGTTGGTCGCTCAGAAGGCCGAGCGCCCGCTGAAATCCAGCGTCATCCACGGGAATAGCACACGGCTCCAGCGGTCCCGAATTGAAATGGTGCGAGACTGTCAGCAGATTGTACGGCACCACAACCGCGACCGGTCCCGGCTCGCCGCATTGGGCCAAGCGAAACGCATCGCGGACGGCGCCAGGTATGCCGTCGACGGTGCAGACGTTGAAGACCTCTTTGCAGACGCTCTGACAGAGTTGCACGTTGGGCAAGCTGTGGACTTGGAATGGCCTGTATTTGTCGCCTTGAGCCACATCGCCGACGATGCAAACGATGGGTATGCTGTCCAGCAGCGCTTCGCCCAAGCCGCCGAGCGCGTTGGTGATTCCAGGTCCTGGCACGACGCACAGTACTCCGGGGCGGCCGGTGCTGCGCGCGTAGCCATCGGCGCCGGCGGCCGCGGAGAACTCATGGGTGACCAGGTGGTACGGCAAGCCCATGGTTTTGAAGGTGTCCCAAAGCTCGTTTTCCTGAGCCCCGGGAATGCCGAAGACGAGGCAGCATCCCTCGGCCTGGAGAGCAGCCGTCAAGGCGGCGGCCCCGGTCATTAAGCCGCGAATCCAGCCGGGTTGGCGCCGCGCCCCCAAAATGGACGCCGACGACGCATTGGCGCCCGGCAGGCTTGCCAACCCTTGCGCGGCGGCCAGTTTCAACACATCACGGCGCGAAATGGGGTTGTTCATGTCGCCTCTTGTTGGCTAAAGCAAACGCAACGACAGCGCTCGCGCGTGAAACAAACGATGCCATAAAGTTATCGGCAAACTTGGGAGTATCCTTGAGCCAGGCAAACTCGAAAGAATCGGCAATCTGGGAGGAAACGTACCGTGAGTCTCAGGTGGCTGACGTGGACCGTTGTGGTGGCTGGTTTTCTGGTATTTGCAATTCTGGCCCACGAGGTCCGTGTCAGCGCTAGCGCTGTTTGGCGATTCGATCGCGGCGTGGCGGAAGCTCTTAAAGAGCACGCCGACGGGCATCCGCAATTTGTATCTTTTGCCCACCACGCAACCGAGGCGGGAAGCATACCGGTGATGACCGCTTTGGCCTTGGTTGGCTCATTGCTTTTGTGGTTGTGCGGCCACACGCGGTTAGCCGTTTGTTGGCTGTTGGCGGCAGCGCTTGGCAGTGCCATCGACGTCGCGTGCAAATCGTATTTTTCGCGGGCGCGGCCCGATGCCACTCTCCGCGATGCGGCCGTTACCGAGCGTAATCCCAGTTACCCGAGCGGCCATTCGATGGGCAGCGTAATCGGCTATGGGGCATTGGCCTATGTTTGCGCGGTGCTGCTCAAGAGGCGCTCGGCAAAGGTGTTCATGGTCGCCGTGCTGATGGCGTTGGTGCTGGCCATCGGGTGGAGCCGCGTTTACCTGCGCGCCCATTGGTTCAGCGACGTGATGGGCGGGTATGCCATTGGCCTGAGCTGGTTGGGTTTGTGCATCGCCCTTTTGGAGTCCCGAGCACGACCATTGGAAGCATCGTGACAGGACGCGGAGCGTCCAAGACATACGTGCCCACGCGGGAGCGTGGGCACGAGAAATGCGAGCGTCAATTTGCGAAAAGCGCCTCAGCGCCGCTGCGACCGGATGGGCTCATCTCCGGGCAAGAATTTCACCTCGTTGTTATTGTTGTCATAACACACGAAGTCGAGCTTTTCCGGCGAAGCGAGTGGGTCGCCGACGACCAAAACGGTGGTCGTGCCTCCTTCTTCGAGCAAGTGAATCGCCTTGCGCTTGTGATTTTGCAAGTAGTTGGCCACGTCTTGATGCACCTTGATCTCGATGCGCTGAATGTTCGGACGATGCACCGCCAATTGCAGCATGCGCATGACGTCAATGCTCATGCTCTCGGTGGTCTTGACCTGGCCCGAGCCGGTGCAATGCGGGCAATCCTGGTAGACGCTGCGCTTAAGCGAAGGCCGAATGCGCTGGCGCGTCATTTCGATGATGCCAAACTGGGAGATTTTTAGGATCTTCGTTCGGGCCCGATCCCGTTTGACCGCGTCGCGCATCGCTTTTTCGACGCCACGGCGATGCTTCTCGTCGCGCATGTCGATGAAGTCGTTGACGATGACGCCGCCAAGGTCGCGGAGTCTCAGTTGCCGGGCAATCTCCTTGGCCGCTTGCAAGTTCATCTGATAGGCGGTCTCCTCCGCGTTGTTATCGGCGCGGAAGTTGCCGCTATTGACGTCGATGGCCACCAGCGCCTCGGTCTGCTCGATCACGATGGAGCCGCCCATCGGCAAGGGGACATGCCGCCGCTGGATGCGGGCGATTTCGGTTTCGATGCCGTATTTGTGAAACATCGGCTCGGGGTCGGTGTAACACTTGATGCGATTGGCGTACCTGGGCATGACGATCTGCAAGAACTCCTGAGCGTGCGCGAAGGCATTGGGCTCGTCCACCCAGATGGTGTCGATCTCGCTGGTAAAGGTGTCGCGGATCGTGCGGATGATCATGTCGCTTTCTTGGTAGATCTCGGCAGGAGCACGAATCTTGCGGATGCGGCGGACCACCACCTGCCAGAGGCGCGACAAGTAAGCGAGGTCGCGCTGTAGTTCCTTCTTGGTCCGGTCGAGCCCCGCCGTGCGAATGATGAATCCCAAACCCTTGGGCGGCTCCAGCTCACTGAGAATGTCGCGCAAGCGGCGGCGCTGATCGTCGTCGGCGATCTTGCGCGACACGCCGATGCGATTGAGCCCGGGCATCAAGACCAAGTAACGGCCGGCGATGCTGATGTAGGTACTGAGCGTCGGCCCCTTGGTGCCGATCCCTTCTTTGATGACCTGGACCAGCACCTCTTGGCCGCGTTTGAAGATGTCTTGGATCAAGGGCTTGGGCCGCCCGGCGCCGGGACGGCCGCCCATCGGCCGGCGACGCCGCCGATCGCGGTCGCGTGGACCGCCTTCTTCCCTGCGGCCGCCTTGGTCGCGGCGGCCTCTGGGGCGCTGGCCGACGTCAAAATCCTCCTCGAAATCGGCCATGCGCTCCTCGCCGTAATCCTCGGCGAAGTCGTCCGATCTGGCCGGGCTGTCCTCAGGCTCTTCCATTGGCTCCGGTGCGTCAAAATCTTGCTCGCTAATAGGCGCCGGTTGGCTCTCTTCGGTCGGCGGCTGCGGCTCGGGGGCAGTGACATCGGTGGCTGTGTACGAGCGCGCGGGTTCGCGATCCTCCAGCGGCTGGTGAGGCGCCGGAGCGCGGCGCGAAAAGCTCAAATCTTCATCGGTGAGGTTGGCGAGCGATGCCGATGGAAAATCCGACGGGTCGTCGCTTTTGGTGCGGCGCTCCGCGGACTGCATGGGCAACGATGGCGGTTCATCGGCTGGCGGGCTTGCCTCGGCGGAAGGCGCTTGCTCGCTCTCCTTCGCTTCGGTTCCCGGAGCTTGACGGCGACCTCGACCCCGCCCCCTGCCGCGACCGCGCCGTCGACGGCCTCGTTTTTCTTCTTCGGCCTTAGACTGGTTTTCCTCGGCCTCGGCAAGCGCGTCAGCCGGCGGTTGCGAAGGCGCGTCAACTTCACCGAACTCCATGGTGATGGCCACCTCTTCTGATCGCTCTATCGTTTCGCTATCGTGCGGTTCTTGCGACCGGTCCGCCGCGATGATGGCAAAAGCATCGGCGACCATCGCGTCGTGGTGCGGCGGCAAGGGCGCTTCGGTCGCCGCTTGGGCGGCAGCATCCGCCGCCATGTCGGCGTCCGTCACCCACTCCTCGTTCAACGGACGGTCGCTGCGCGCGCGGCGGCGAGGGTGATCACGATCACGGTCGCGGTCTCGATCGCGGTCGCGACCACCGCGACGGCCATTTTGATCGCGGCGCTGCTCGAGGTGGCGGTAATACGCCGGCTCGACATCGCTGACATGCAAGAAGCCATTGCGGCCCACGCCAAAATCGACAAATGCCGCCTGGATGCTGGGCTCAATGTTGACGATGCGCCCTTTGTAGATATTGCCTACATAACTTTCCCGGCTGGTGCGCTCGACATAAAGCTCCTCGAGAACGCCGTCTTCCAGGATGGCAATGCGGCATTCTTCCGGTTGGAGCACGTTAATCATCATCTCTTTTTTCATCTCGATCCTTCCTAAAGTGTGCGGCCCTTACGAGTCAAAATTCATGGGCCCGGAAATTAAAGCGGTCGGAGTTGGCGTCCCGCCTTCGCGCGGAGCGGCGCCGCTTGAAGTTGGTACGCCACTGGTTGGAGTACCGCCTTTAGGCGGAACACGGCCGCCTGAAGGCGGTACTCCAACAGAATCTTGGGATTCATCCAACAGTTCCAATAAGAAGCGCTCGACCACGGCGCCGGCGCTGACGAGATTGTCCAAACCGAGCACGGTCAAAACTTCGTCGGGCCGTGCTGCGCCGGTGGGCGTGACCCAAAGCAGCATTTCCAATGTTGGAGTACCGCCTTCGGGCGGAACGGTGCCGCAGGTTGGAGTACCGCCTTCAGGCGGCTTTCCGCCTAAAGGCGGTACTCCAACAAGCCGCAGCTCGGAGATAAGTGGACGCAGATCGAAGCGGCGAGCCGCGGGACGAACTCGATCGATCCAGCAGTTGTCCGCGGCTAACAAGTCCGCCACGCGCAGCCGCGCATCCAAAATACGCTCGCCAGGCAGCGCGAGCCGATAACCCACCCGCCTCGGCTGCGCCGTCGTTTTGACCGGAATCCTCTTTACCGAAAGAATGCGCATGCCCGGCGGCATTTGCCGGACGAGCCGCTCTTGAATGTCCGCCGGTTCGATGGCCTGGCGAAATTCCAACTCCAAGACTTCCTCGAGGCCGACGATGCCAAGCCCCAGCGACATCGCAAAAACCATGCGGGGCATGGGATGAAAGCCTTGGGTAAAGAACATGGGCAAGTCGGCGCGGCGCAGGATGCGCTCGACGCATTTCATGAGGTCGCGATGACTGACAAGTCGGATGTCGCCGCCTTTGACAAAGCGCACCCGAACCTTGTCGCAGGCGCGCGGCGGTGAAGTTGAGGGAACGTTCGTGTCGGATAGTTGAGACGCCAAGGTCATGTCACTTACATCCCCAAGCGGGGACACGGCTGCTTGGTATGCGCCGCCAACGCCGTAGCGCGGCTAGCGCTGCCAAGCCAGCATCCTGTTGTGACGGACCCTCGCGAAAGGCAAAAGAAAAACCGATTGAACAACCGCGGCCATGGACAGCGAGCCGGCGCGAAACCCATGCATTTCCTGATGAAAGCACCGCCTCGGTATCCGCAAACGGCGAGTTCGAAGGTCTCCTTGCTGCGCCGGCAGCGCGTTTGGAACCGGGTGCCGGCCGCTAATGTACTACCTCGGGGAGGATCCGGCGGGTATGTTCCCGCAAGTAATTGTTCACATCGCGCGCCGTTTCCAGGCGGAGCGCTTCTTGGGCGACTTGTTTGGCTTCATCCAAAGTAATCGACCGGACAATCTTTTTGATCTCCGGGATATTGTGCGGCGACACGCTTAGTTGGTTTAACCCCATGCCTAGCAGCAGCATCGTGTAAATCGGGTCGCCGCTCATTTCACCGCAAACACAAACTTCCACGTTGTTCGCCTGGGCCGCCTTGACGACCATGTCGATCAACTTTAGTACCGCTGGGTCACCTGGATTATACAGGGACGCCACGTTTTCGTTGGTGCGGTCGGCTGCCAGCGTGTACTGCACGAGGTCATTGGTGCCAATCGAAAAAAAGCTTACTTCCCGAGCCATCTGGCCTGCCAAGATCGCGGCGGACGGCACCTCGATCATGGTTCCAATCGGCAACTTGCGATTGAAGGGGATACCCTCCTCCTCCAAATCCTCTTTGACTTCCGCCAAGATCATCTTGCACTGCCGCAATTCCAGCAAGGTGCTTACCATCGGAAACATGATGCGCACGTCACCGAAAGCGCTGGCCCTCAGAATGGCACGCATTTGCGTTTTGAACAAGGTCAAATTCCGCAAACAGAGGCGAACGCTCCGCAAACCGAGGGACGGATTGCGCTCTTCCGCTGCCGATTCCACTGCCGTTGAGAATTTATCGGCCCCTAAATCCAGGGTACGGATGACCATCGGCCGAGGCCCGAGGGTGTTGAGCGCCTTCAAATAAGCGTCGACGTGCTCCGCCTCCGTGGGGTCGCCAACCTTGTTGAGATAGAGAAACTCGGTGCGATACAGGCCGACGCCGGCGGCGCCGCGGTCCACGCAGTGGGCGGCCTCTTCAGGGAATTCGATATTGCCATAAAGCTGTACGCGACAACCGTCACGAGTCTCCGCCGGCAGGTCGCGCAACTCTTCGAGCAAGGTCTCTAGCGAGCGCAAGTCTCGGCGAGTTTGCTCGTAGCGTTGGCGTGTCTCCTCATCAGGGTTGAGAATGACGACACCGCGATTGCCGTCGACGATGACCTCGTCACCCCCAGAGACGTCGTTGAGAAACTTACCGATACCGACGACGGCGGGAATCTCCAGGACACCGGCCATGATCGCCGTGTGGCTCGCTCGTCCGCCCTGTTCGGTGGCAAAGGCGAAGACCTTGGTGCGATCCAGCGACGCGGTTTCGCTGGGAGTCAGGTCGCGCGCCAAGACCACGACGGGCTCCCGAAGGTGGCCCAGTTGCTCGCGGCGCTGGCCGAGCAAGTTGCTCAGGATTCTTTTTTCGACGTCGAACAAATCGGCGGCGCGGAGCGCGAAAGCGCCGTGTTCGAGGCTTTCCAGGGCCTTGGCATGGCGGCGGATGACGCGACTGACCGCATATTCGGCGGCATGCGATTGTTCGCGGATCAGCCGCTCGACCTCGCGGGTCAGCGCGGGGTCTTCCACGAGCAAGGCATGCGCGGCGAAGATATTGCCGTATTGCTTGCCCAGCTTTTCGTTGACCATCTGCTGGATGTCGCGGGTTTCGGTGGCTGCCGTTTTCAAGGCCGCGCGCAAGCGCGCCAATTCCTCTTCCGTCTGGTCGCCTTCAACGAAGCGCTGCGGAATGCGGAAGCCCTCGTTGTCCAGCACCAGGGCCGGCCCAAAGGCCACCCCTGGAGAGACGGGTATACCGCGTTTAATTTCCATGCATTTTATAGGGGCGTGAGGCAGGGGTCAGCGGTCAGGTGCCTCATCCGTTGCCCTTTGCCTCACCGCTTTTCGCTGTCCCCTCACCCCTGTCCCCTGACCCCTGACCCCTATTTTTTGGTCCAACGCGGTACGGAATCGTTTCGACATGCTGCGGCGGCGCTGCGTAATTGCTCATCGGGCCAACCAATCCGACGGCGGGCGAGAGCTGTGCCAACGAGACCAATTGGTTGAGCCATGAATCGGTGACAATGCAGTCGTTATTGAGCAGCACCACGAACTCACCGCGACAGAGCTTAAACGCGTCTTGCACGGCTTGCGGGATGCCGAGGTCGGTGGCGGTGCGCACGACTTCGACGCGCGTTTGAATGCCGGCGGCCAAGCCGGCGAGGTATTCGGCGGTGCCGTCCAGAGAACCAACATCGATGAAGATGACCTCAAAGGGTTGGCGGGTATGCCGGAGCAAGCTAGGTACGAGCAGCTTGGTGTATTCCAGCTGTCCGCAGCAGGGAATCATGATGGAGGCCAGGCCGACTGGTGAGAGGAGCGATAGCGGCTGGTCTTGCGTTACGGGCTGGTTATCGCCGTTTGATTTGGGCTGCATCGATACGATGGATTCGTTTGTCATGGGGAGTGGTTCCTTGTTGTCTTTTAGGGTGGATTTCAATCCACGTTTGCTTATGGGCGGATTGAAATCCGCCCTACAGTTCATTGCCTAGGCGGGCCATTTCTCCAAGGGACAACTTTCGTGTGGCAACCGTGCCTTAATTTGCGTGAAGCAGCCGCAGATGCGGCAGCGCACGCCCGTGTAATGCTCGCAGTCGGCGCAAGTCTTAACGCGGCGGTGATAGACCTCCGCGGTAACCGTGGCCATCCCCGAGCCGACATATTTGGCCATGGATTTGGCGACCGAAATCGCCATTTTCAAAAGGCCGGGAGACGCGCTAGTTGAACTGGCGGCTTCGTAAGAGTATTCGCCGGCTGCCGGCGTCAAGCGCTCTGACATACCGCCGTGGCGGTATTGCTCCAGGTATTCCGCGTAAGTGCGCGCACTGGGCTTGGCCATTTGCTCCAAAAGGACTATCGCCGCCTGGCCATTGGCCAACGCTTGTTGCCGCTGACCTAGCTCGGCGTGTTGGATCGCGAGGTCCCAAAGCAGATCGGCTTGGCCTTGGCGGTCGCCCAATTCGCGGGCTAGTTCCAAGGCTTGCTCATAAAATCCGATGGCCTGCGGACCGTTACCCAAATGCGCTTGCGCGTGGCCCAGGTGGCTAATCGCCATCTTGATGGCGAATTTGTTAGCGAGCTCCTTGGCGATCGCATGCCCGGCCCAAAAAGCTTCCAAGGCCGGTCCGGTTTTGCCCATGGCCAAGTAAGCGGTTCCCAGGTTGCCAAGCACATCCATTTCCTGCGCGCGATTGCCGAGGCTGCGGCTCAGGCCAAGTGCTTCTTCCAGGAGTTCCGCCGCGCGCATCGGGTTGTTTTCGCGCTGAACCACAACCGACATATCCACTAGCGCAGCTGCAATGCCGGCCGGCTCACCTTGCTGCCGCGCCTCCGCGAGCAAAAGCCTGGCAAGTGGACACGGCTCTGTCTCCGGTGGTAATGCTGACGGGTTCTGAGGCTGCTCAGCTGTGTTAACACCGATTACCAGGAAGAGGTTCTTTGCCAGTGGGCGCACCTCCTCGCACGAGGGCCATTGCGCGGCAACAGCTTTAGCGTCAATCTCACGGCGGTCGTCGGCAGGCCAAACCAGCAGCACATCGGTTCGCCGCTGTCCGCACTGCTCCACGGCCGTGCCATTGGGCATGAACCACGTTGCCGTTTCGGGACATTTGCGGAATAAACGAAGGATACTCCTGGCAAGAGAGCGTGACCGCTTTTGGGTTGGAACCATGCTAGCATCGATACTGCACATGCTATCGCCACCAATGGCCCGAGCTCCGCCCAAGCTGGCGACACGGTCGCATCGATCCATTTCCTTTTGACCGGTAGTCCATAACACTACACGTGCAGGGTCGGCCGTCGGCTCCTGTTGCACGGCTTCGCTAAATGTCAGAGTTCGCCAATCTGGTAAGCGCATGGTTCAAGTCTCGACTCTCAGCTTATGAGAAG
>Ga0206898_10090_pt1 | contig 27199 bp, 35 predicted proteins | sample Alteio_BWOrgHeat_50_FD_153237 | JGI IMG/M metagenome (GOLD analysis project Ga0206898, IMG submission 153237) | Enriched cells from forest soil in Barre Woods Harvard Forest LTER site, Petersham, Massachusetts, United States -... | ecosystem: Environmental > Terrestrial > Soil > Temperate forest >...
GAAATGCCACCTATGTCACAAGATTTCACTTTGCCGTCCAGCACAGGCCTGCGTTGGCTGTACGTCGATTTCAACAGCTATTTCGCCAGTGTCGAGCAGCAGCTGACGCCTGCTCTCCAAGGCAAGCCGGTAGCGGTCGTGCCTGTTGACACCGATTGGACATCTGCCATCGCCGCCAGTTACGAAGCCAAGGCCTTCGGCGTGAAAACGGGCACGCCGGTTTGGCAGGCCAAGCAAATGTGTCCGGGCTTGATTTGCGTGATGGCTCGGCATGACCGCTACGTCGAATTCCATGAACGTATTTTGTTGGAAGTGAACCGACATATTCCGGTTACAGCCGTGTGTTCGATTGACGAAGTCGCCTGCCGGTTGATGGACAATGAAAACTCGATTGAGCGCGCCGGGGAAATCGCGCGCTCGATCAAACAAGGACTGGCAAGGAACATCGGCGAGCACGTCCGGTGCTCCATTGGCATAGGGCCGAATCGCTATCTTGCCAAGGTAGCAACCGACCTCCAAAAGCCGGACGGGTTGACCGTGCTGTTGCCGCAGGAACTACCAGGCCGCTTGTTTACGCTTAAATTACGTGATTTGCCTGGGATTGGGAAAAACATGGAGCGCCGCCTGGCAGCGGCCGGTATCCATGATTTACTCGGCTTGTGGTCGCATGACGCCAAATCGCTGCGGAATGCCTGGGGAAGCGTTTGGGGTGAAAAAATGTGGCATCTGTTGCGGGGCGTTGATCTTCCAGAGGAAGAAACGCAGAGGCGCACGATAGGGCACAGCCATGTGCTGGCGCCACAGCTGCGGGAGCCGGCTGCGGCAAGGGATGTCGCACGACGATTGCTGCTGAAAGCCGGCAGCCGATTGCGACGCATGAACTATTACGCTTCCGCGGTGTCGGTTTCGATGCGTTTGGAGAAAGGCCCCCGGCTGGAAGGCGCTCTTCGCTGCTACCGTGCCCAAGATTCGAGGGCATTCCTGGACCTTATGGACAAAATTTGGGAAAACCTGATCAAAGAACGGCACGGAGCGCGGATCAAAAAGGTATCGATCACGTTGCACGAGCTGACCCCGGCCAGTGCTGTGCAGCCGGAACTTTTCGATTCGGTATCGGATTTGGACCAGGAGGCCACGGCCAAAGCTGAAAAGCTGTCACGGGCGATGGACAAAATCAACCAGCGCTTTGGCCGTGATTCAATCCTTTTGGGAATGCTGCCATCGCAAGGACGAGGGTTTTCGGGGACCAAGATCGCCTTTACCCGGATACCGGAATCGGAGGAGTTCTTGTGAACTTGAAAGACCTGCAAGGAGCCGATGGGTCAAATCAGGGCTTACTTCGCAATTTGGGGGTTAGGTGACGTAAAGGTTCGACCATAAAAATTGGGAATGGTGACATTGGAGTGGCTGGGAACAGCGCTGGTCTCAAATGATTTCCAGTCGCCCTCGGCTCAAGGGTGCAAAGGCGCGGCGGACGCGGACGACCGCTATAATGGGGCAGAACACGATTTCGCATCCCAGAGAATCACCATGGACACATCCTGGAAAGTAGCTGAAGGGCCGACCGACTATCTTGCCGGAAAAGGGAATGGACTTTGCAGGATCCCTCCTCGCGTTCTGTGGAGCACCGGCCCTCGTTTTGTGCACGAGACAGACAAAGTCTTGGGCTTTTTGGAAGAGTCATTGGATCTCCGATTCGTCGAAGATTGGCACTTGCAAAGAGCGAGCTTCCGAAGGTTGATTCAGTGGATTTATTGGAATCGCCAGGGAACTGGATGGATTGTCACCATTCCCCATAAACCTATACCCCAGATTAAAATCTTAGGACGCGGTCAAAGATACGAAGGGGAAGTAACCTCCGGAGAATTGGAAGCCATCGGCAATAAATCGAATATTCGTCGAATGGATGACATGAGGCTTAGTATAGCTCAGAACTTGCCTGATCTCTCCTTGAAAGGATTGCTCTTGGCATACGGAGAAGATAATAGAATTCCAAAGCACGTTCGTTTGTATCGGGAACTGAGTCGCAAATTCGAGCATCTGAGCGATGGAGAACCAACCTTTGAATTCAAAGACATGTACATGTTGGCGGTGCCTGATGATAGCGAAACCATCATTAAAAAAGGAGGCATTACAGTAGTTCGTCATTTCATGAATGAAGAGTTGGGACTTTACTTATGTCCGCACATCCATTTTTGCGCTTCGCCGCACTATGTTGAGCGGTTGGACGAGACTCAATATCATCTCACGCGGTTTTCCATTGCGCTGCGGCCTGATGGTCGTATTTGCCATCTGATCAGGAGTTTCAGCGAACCTGCCGCATATCTTCAAGCGCAGCAATTGGATTGCGCCATGCTTCAAGGAATTGGGGTCGTCAATGCCTAGAGTTAACAAATCCAAGTCACTCACGAGCGCCAACCAGGAGGACAGCCAATCTGAGCCAAAAGCGCCAGACCACACTTTGAGTTTTAAAGTGGCCGTGCGAATTGACCGCAATCAGTGCGAATTCAAGTGGGAAGCTGGGCAGCAGGCGCTGGCAAGAGTATTTCCATTTGAAGTAATAGTGGAAAGATGGCGACGCGCGAGGCTGTCTGGGAAGGGTGACGGCGGGATTGAGCACTATATCCAACTGCTGGGCGAATGGATCCTTGATCCTTCGGCCGGTGATGTTGGTGGGGAAGAAATAGTTGCGACCAACGCGAGTTATAAGCTCCTCGACGCGCTGATATTCGAGACGCGTCAAGTCGTTAACGAAGAACAGCGGGATCAGTTTAAGCTTTCCGGGCAGATAATCACAAAAGCAGATTACAGCGCCATAAGGTGCCGTGCATCTCCAAAAAAAAACCTTGAACAAATCAAAGAACCCTCGGATACTCCGCTAGAGCCCATCGAGGATGTAGACAAGGACGTGCGATCAGCTGACAGAGACTTACTAAAAACGCAGGTTGAATTCGACAGCCTAGTCGATTCGATGGCGGCGGAACGACAGAGCCAAGCGGCGCGTGTCCAGCAAGCACTCAATTCATATTTGCGAAAATGGGACGAGGAGCAGCAACGCCTGACGCGCGAGGAAAAAGGGCGGCCCGCGGAAACAATTGCACAGGCGAAGAGAGAACTGGTGGACCGGATCACTGCAGCGATGGAACGTTTGGACCTGTCCATTTACCGCGATGGCGTGTCATGCAACCTGACAGTTAAGGTGGATGAAGATCACCGCCGGGGTTCGTTTTGGCTAACGCCGCGTGGCGGCAAAAACCCAGTGGACCACAAAGCCAAAATCTCTGATCTTTTCAACCTTCAAGAAGGTCAGCCGGAAATCAACGTGCCTCCGCCGCGCCGCGAGGCGCTGGTTGAATATCGTGCGAAGGTGCAAGCAAGTCGGCAGTCAAATCGATCCAAGTAACTCTTCAGCCGAAAAACTTTTGAAATCCAGTTTTTTCTGTTGCTGCGCCTGACCGGTCCGAATATACTGACCGGCATGGGGATGAACAGTTTTCCTAGGAGAATGAACAATGTCCGAACTCATGGCAAAGAATGAGCAAGCGGCTGAGTGGCAAGAACGGAAGGAAGCAGGAGCTATTGGCCCGGCAAATAAGCAGGCAACCTTTATCCTAGCCGACGGGGCTGAGAATGAGGCCAGGTCTATTGGCGGGACGATTAAGGCACGAACTCTTGATGATGTTTCCCGCGCAATCGCGCAAATGGAAGCAGGTTTTTCCCGCGAGCGTTTCCCGGTCAGCCAAATCCGGGTCGATGGGGACCGGGTGATTGCTGGTGACAAGGAATTTCGGCTCGACAAAGAAGGCTTCAAAAATCTGTGCAAGCTGACCAAAGCTCCGGTTGATTATCTGGCCGCTTTGAACCGCGATTTGCGGGCCAGCGTTCTCCAATCCCACTTCAGCGAGATGCGGTTTGCCGATCCGAAACTGACCGACAGAACCTCCTGCGTGGTCAGCCGAAATGGTGTCTTCCGTGGTTTGGGCCGCGTTGACCTGCTGACGCTAAGCAATGCGGATGTTTTGCAGGCGATGCGCGAGGGTGTCGGAAGCCATGCATCGACCCTGGAAGTCCAGAAATTCCAATTGAAGGACGATTTCTTTGTCCTCGAAATGGTAAGCCCTCAGATCTCAGAGGAAATTCGGCCAGGGGACATAATCAACGGGGGCGTGCAGGTCGGGCATTATCTCGGCGACGTGAAGGCGACAACTGTGTGCGCCTACGTTAACCGGCAGGTTTGCGGAAACGGGCTGGTGCAGCGGCAATGCCTCGGAGAGAAACATCGCAGTACGCCCCGCACGCGGCGGCTGGCGGTAGATCGTCCGGGAGCAAAGGAATTGCAAATGGCGCAAGTGACCAAGCTGGTCGCCAACAATTGGAAGGACCTGCAGGAGAAGCTAGCTTCGATTCGCCGTTTGAAGGATAAGGAGATCGAAATCAAAACCATCTTGGAACGCTTTCTCCAACAAGCCCACCTGTTCTCGCGTGGTTTGATGAAAAGCCTGCTTTTGGCATGGGAGTTGGAGGGTAGCGAGAAGACCGCGTTTGGCGCGCTCAACGCGTTGACCCGTGTGGCAACGCACTCCACGGAACTGACGCCGCGGCTGCGCGGCCGCTTGGCACGCTTGGCTGGTATTTTCGCCAACCAAAATGTTCATTTGTGTGAGCACTGCTACAGCGTGTTGGCAAATTAAACCGAAATGTGCGCCGCAAGATGCGGCGCTATTTTTTGGCCCAATAAGGTAGTAACGCGACCCGTATTATCCTCGAAACGACCAGGAGGTAATTGATCATGTTGGACTTCGATGTTCTGGCGGAGTATCGGATTGACGACGACGGCTGCCAAAATTTCCCGAAATCTTGGGACGAGGATGAAGGCCGGCATTATGGCGGTCGCAGTCTGCTCGATGTGGCAGCAGGGAAAGAGGAACACGGACGCCTCAAGGAATGCCAGACCATGAATCACCAGGACGATTGGAATAAGCCCGCAGCCTAACCGCATCGCGAAGGCGTTTGATGTCTCGCCCCAATCCTATCTGGAGTTATCCAATGAATTCAGACCACATGACTAAACCTCGGAAAACCCCCGTCAAGCTCAGGTTCGCCCTGTTGCTGGCAGCAGCAGCGGCGACCACGGGGGCGGCGTTCTATTACGCACAGTCCTCGGAATGGAACGGCAGCTTTATGGCGATCATGCCGGTCGAGGAACCGCTGACGACAAAGCAGAAGATCGAGGCCCGCCTATCGGAGCTGGACCGGGAAACCCTGCAATTGGCCGACAAGAATTTGGATCGGATTCGCGGCTTCATCCGTGAACGGAAAGGTGGTGCGGCACGTTTTGCAGAAGATGTTTTTTCGTGGAAATCAAAATGGATTTCGCTTCGGGGAAAATTAACCGGCGATGACGGCGCGGGCTTCCGCGCCTGGCTTCAGGAGCGTTTCGACGAGAAGATTTTCAAAGCCAACGAGCTGCAAGCCGTGATGGATAGTGCAGTGGAAGCATTCTTAACTGAGTGCCAAGGCCGTGAAAACACAGTTTTGTGCCAAATCCGCGCCGATGTGGGAGAAGACGAGTTATTTGGCCAAAATTCGGCCAAGCTGCAAAGCGACGCAACGTTTCGCGAGGAATATGAAAAAATCAGCAAAGAAATCCTGCCCCAAGTCCTCGCGGATTTGAAAATCGGCGTGGGCGTGCAACTGACCAACTTTGTTGGCAGCGAGTTGACGGCAAAAATGTTGGGGGGCGGGGTGTCCCGATTCCTGGGAAACCTTTGGGGCATCGGCGGTTTGTTCCGCACAGGAATAGGTCGGCTTGGTGTCTATGGGGCTATAGGGATAGTCGCGTGGATGGGCATTGAGCACATTCTCGACTGGATCATCGCCCATGTGACCGGGCACGACCCGGCGCGCGAGCTTACGGCAAAAGTCAATCAAACCTTAAACAAGATCGCTGACCGGCTTGTTGAGGGCGATCCCGACGCCAAGCGCACCTATAGCGAGCTGCGTAGCCAGTCCATGGATGGCACGTCTGAGGAATGGCAGGCAGCATACCAAAAGTCAATTGAAGACATTGAGAAAAGCGGAGCGCTTGGTCTGCGTTTTCTGATGGCGCGCATGCACGAATTGCAATGCAGGATGCGGCGCGAGGCGCTTGCGAAGATGGTGTTCCCGCCCAGTCAGTGAATGGATGCCGGCAAGAGCACAAAGGCGGTCGCGGTGAAGCGCACCCTTTGCGACCTGCCGGATGCAGTAGCAGCAGCAATTTATCGTGGTTTCAAAAGAGGCTCAAACCGCCGCAGCGGCGGGGACGTGCTCCCTCCGCGCGGCGAGCAAGGGGAATTCAATGGACGCATTGCTTTTGGGAGTGTTGTTGGGATGCTTCGTTATGTTGGCAGCGCTATGCCTGTCTGAACTCGCCATCCTCCAGGGCTGGCTTGCTATGGCGAAGGCGGCCAGCAAGAAGCACTGGATGAAAGCAGCGCTGGTGGGAATGTTGGTGGGATCGTTCACCGTACTGGCGACGTTGTGTTTGCCCAAGCCAGCCCTTGCCCAAGGCCGGCTTGCCGTGGCACGGGCTGCGGCCGACTTCCTTATCGAGAAATTTGGCGGACAATTCGCCCGCGAAGGTGCAGGCGCCTTGGCTGGACGTTTGGAAGGGATGGCGTTGCGGCATGGGGATGAAGTTTTCAAGGCCGCCAGAAGCGTTGGACCGCAGTTTTTCAAGGTCATGGAAGAAGTCGGCGTCAACAATGCCGGAAAAGCCGTGCGCGTGATGGCGCAGCACGGTGAAGGCGGAGTGGCCTGGATCTTAAGACGGCCGAAAGCCATGTCGCTGTTGACCAAATACGGCGAAGAAGCCGGTGCTGTGCTGGTGAAACACCCTGGCGGGTTTGTGGAGCCGCTTTTGGAGCAAGGCGGCGCCAATGCAATCAAAGCTTTTCAAGCCGTTGGGCCGCAAGGTGGCAGAAGGCTTGCCATGCTGCTCGGCGAAGGTGGCGAGTTGGCAGCGACGGGTCACACGCCTGAGCTTCTTCAGGTGTGCGGGATGTGGGGCCAGAAAGGTTGCGATTTTTTGTGGAAAAACAAGGCGCCACTTGCCACAGCAACGGTTTTGGCTGCATTCCTGGCTGCGCCCGAGGCATTCATCACCGGCGCGCGCGACATCACAAAGATAGTCGGTGATGATGTGTTGAAACCCATAGCTGAGCTACCGCGAGACGTAGCGACAGAATTTACCAAAAGCGTCAATTGGACGTTTGTGCTGATGGCGGGCCTGCTGCCTGCGGCACTGCTGCTGGCAGGCACCCTCACCTTTTTGCCGTGGCTGCGGCAATTCGCGGCGGCATGGCTTGTCAAGATGGGCGGCGGCCAACCGGCCGCAGGTGCCGGTAGGGCGGTTGCCAAGAAGTTGCAATCGTTCATGTCGAGATTGGGTGTTGGTGACAAGCCGCTGTCAGTGACACGAGGGAAAGGCACGGTATGGCAGCGGCTTTTGGCACGTATCAAAGCGTCGATTTCAAATGACCTTCCCGAGGTCATCCCAGTCCATCCGGCTGCAAACGTCGCTTCCACCACAAGGAGCGCTGGGCATCCGCCGGCACTGCCGTCCCCGACGCCGTCTTTACCATGCCAGGAAGCACCATTGTCGAACGGCAGCGATCACGGACCGCCGTGCTGAGCATTGTCGCTGCTGCGAGAAGCGATGCCGTCGAACGTGTTGGCGGCATCGCTACGGGCAGGCCCCCTGCCCCGTAAATCCAAAGTCGAATTGTCAAGAAAGTTGCGGTGGTTTTGACGTTTTCTTGATCTTTTATTGGAGATTTGCAAATGGCTTCGATCTCAACTAACAAGCCCCTGTCATTTTTCCATGGCGACCCCAATCAGCCACGGAAGTCATTTCCCAACGAGGAACTTTGGCAACTGCATGATTCCCTGGTCCAGAAGCAACTGGTGCCTCTGCTTGCGTTGCCTGACGGCACCATCCTGGATGGCGAACGCCGTTGGCGAGCGGCAATGCTCGACGGCAAGCCGGAGATGCTCGATGTCATCATAAGCGAGAAGCCGCTTACACCGGCCGACATAAAAGAAATTCAGCTTGTTACCGCGCTGCACCGGGCGGACCTCAAGCCTTATGAGCAATATTGTGGTTTTCGTGATTGGCTGGCCCTCAACCCCGGCTCGACTGCCAAGGACCTGGCCGCGAAAATCAATCGCGACGCATCCACCCTCACGGTCATCTTGTCGCTGGGCAAATGTGTTCAGGAAGTGCAGGAAGCTGCGGCGGCTGAAAAAATCGGCCCTGCCGCGTGGTACGCCATTTCTCAGGTTCCGGCACTTGAACAGCCGGCCATGCTAGCCGAGGCATTGGCCGGCGCCACAGTCGTTCAGCTTAAAGCAAAAGCCAAGAAAGTGCCCAACGGCAATGTGCCCGGCCCGAAAGTGAGCAAACTCAAAATCCCCCTCGGCCAAGGTAGGGCGGTGACCTTCACAGGGAGCAATTTGGACTTGGCCGCCGTCAATCAAATCTTGAGCGATCTACAGAGGATCGCCCGCAAATGCCAAAACGCAAACGGCAACCTGGGGGGCCGTACTTGGGTCCAGGTAATGGTCGATCGCGCACAGGCGCTCGAACCTTCTGGCCCACGCTTTGAGGAAAGGAGCGCATCATGAAGGTCAACCGCGACTACTTAGATACGAAATGTTGGGCTAATGCCATAGCCGCCAACGTTATCTGCGGACTGGTGCGGTTGTGCAGCGACAAGTTCGTCCTCGATCACGCCATGGAGCACTTTCCCAAGGCTATTGAAATCGAACTCAACAATTTGCTCCGCGAAGTGGAAAGAACGTCGATGTGCGAAACGTGCCATCACAATCTCGCGGGCTAGGAACGGTTCAGGCATTAAACGCGTTATCTGCAACACAAAGGAGCAACCATGTTTTTCTTGTCGAGACTGTTACTGGCGCTGACCACGCTGACGGTGATCTACTGTGTGGTCGTGGTCGCCATCATTATTTACCCCTGGTCGGCCATCGTTCCGGCCATCGCCACCATCAAGCTTGCCCAAACGCGCCGGCGCGGAGCGCGGAGCGAACACGGCACGGCGCGCGTTAGCGACGAAGACGATGTGCGGCGAGCCGGGATGGTGGACGCACAGGAGGGACTGATTCTTGGTCGGTTGGCGGTCACGGGCAAAAAAAGCCTTGTTGAAGCGGTCGCCAGCGTCTTTAGCAATCGGATCGGCTCCGAGGAGGCTTGCCGGAAGGTTTGGGCGCGCTTCGGCAAGAAGTCGTCATCGGAAGATGACGTTTTAGTGAAGCTGCCGCAGGCCGTTCACACAGCAATATTCGCTCCTACACGCTCAGGTAAGGGCGTGTCGTGCATACTGCCCTTCCTGTTAACGAGCGATGAAAGTTGCGTGGTCATTGACCCGAAAGGAGAGAACTTTCTGCTGACCGCCGAAACGCGCAAAAACATGGGGCACGAAATCATAGTTCTTGATCCTTACAAAATGGTGACACTATGAGAGACCTAGGAATCAAAGGGGCGACCTATAACCCGTTGGATTTTATCGTGAAGGATTCGCCCACGGCTGTTGATGATTGCACTTCTCTGGCCAACGCGCTGGTAGTGACCAAGCCCAATGAAATGTCGCAAGACCCGCACTGGAACGCGAGCGCGGAAGGTGGCATCGCTGGGCTAATCGCCTTGACAGTCTATTACGGGCAGAAGCACACAAGGTCATTACAGGCCGTCGATAACATCGCCAACAGCCCGGAGGCGCTCGGCAATGCGCTCAAGATCATGGGCGAGCCCAATGACAGCGGGGTTTATCCGTGGGATGGCATGCTCAGCCGGCTTGGCGGCAGGATGCGATTGTGGCAGGGCGACGAGAAAGCATCAGTCCTTTCGTGCATCTCGCGGCATTTGGCGTTCCTCAGAACCCCGGCTTGCGCCGCCATAACACGCACGTCGAGCTTTGATCCGTCGCGCCTGGTGAAGGGAAAAATGACCGTCTATATCGTGCCGTCGTTGGAGTATGGCTCAACCATGATCGGATGGGTCAGGATGGTTATTGCCGGCATGTTGAAAGCGGTCATGCGCGGCGGCCTCCAAGAAAAGAACAAAGTCCACTTCATTTTCGATGAGGCCGCAAAATTGGGGCCGATGGAAGCCGTTAGGACGGCTCTTGATGCCGGTGCCGGCTATGGCGTGCGGTGCCAGTTTTATTACCAATCAGTTGGCCAACTTAATCAGTGCTGGCCCAATGGCGAATCGCAGTCCTTGCTCGGGCAAACCGCCCAAATCTATTTTGGCGTCAAAGACATCGAGACGGCGACCCAGGTAAGTAACGTCATAGGTGACGCCACAGTATACACCTCGTCGGGCGGTTGGAATGAAGGAGGGTCCAGTTCACAAACGCAGGGTCAAGGCCGGAGCAGCACCCACGGATCGTCATGGTCCAACACGGATAACTGGAGCGTGATGGCGAGGAAGCTTCTCAAGCCTGAGGAAATCTTGCGGTTGCATCCGCGCACCGCCATCACTTTTCCCGGCGGCGGCATGCCGGCGGTCGTTACCACTCTGCTTCGGTGGTACGAGGAGCCATGGCTGACAAACATGCCGGGATGGGTGAGCAAGCAGAAGGCTGCAGCCAAGACGTTGTGGCGGTCGGCGGTGGCTCTGATTGTGGCCCTGTCCCTGGCGGTCGTTTTAACAGCGTTTGCCCAGGAAAACGGAGCATTTACTCGGTTCGGTCAATCAATGCACAACTTCATGAAAGGGGGTCGGCGATGAGTCAGGCACAGAAATTCATGGATTTACTGAAGGAAGGCGCCCAGCGCATGGGCAATGAAATCGGCAATGAATTCACACGGCAGGTTGGGCGTGGTGCTTCGGAGGCAGCCAACGCGCTCTTTAGCGGGCAAGGCTTTGTACTCTACGGCCACGGCAATTCGCACCCGGCGAACGAGAATCAACTGGGCAAGGAGAATAGCGGCCAGGGTGCAGAAGGGCAACAGCAGCAGAATGGGCATGAGCATCACCGAGGCCGCGGTATGTGAAAGTTACCTTGGGCAACGCTTGGCCAAAACTGAAACTGCACGTTGCTCGGGCCGGGCTGGCGGCGGCACCTGGCCGCCGCGGTCCGGCCAATTTGGAGCCGTGACACCGCGAGTTCAGCACGCATCGGCTTTTAAGTAAGGAGCAGAATCATGATGTTTTTGATCGGAGTCATTGCGGGAATGGTTCTGACGCTGGGTCTTATCGGCGTGTTGGTGTACGGGCTGCTAAGCGGGCCGGGACGCCAGGTCCTCATCAAGATGCTCAACGCACTTTCGCAAGCGCTTACGCCACCAGAACCTTTATCCGTGGACGGCGCACCAGGCTTGAATGGCGCTGCAATGGAGCGAAGCGCGGAAAAGCAATCAGCTGGGTAACGGTGGAGGTGAGCTTAAGCCCAGCGAGAAGAAAACGAGGAGAAGCCAGCCATGCGTGACGAGCGTTTGATTCATGATGTGAGTTGGGCGGCGTCGCTTGAGATGACGCACATCGTAGCCGCGCTATTGCGCGAAGAGGAAAAGCTGGATTTTAGATACGAGGCCGACCGGGTGATCCGCGATGCCATTCAAGCCTACTGCCTGCATAAACAGCGTGAGCTCCAGCGGCTGAAGCCGTCACAAAACTGAGATGCGGATTTGTCCGACGGCGCGGAGGTCATTTCGACGGCAAAGAGGGCACAGCGCGGGAGCCTACCCCCGCTGCTGGAATCGCATGAAAGGCATCTTGTTGACGTTGTGGATTTGTGTGAGGGGTAAATCGAAGGCACCGACGACCATAGTGCGGGAGGAGATTCCATGATAATTCCGGCATCGCAGCACGCAATGTTCGCAATGGCGTTCGTCCCGGATTCTTTTGAAACAAAAATGGCAATCACGGCGGGGGTGATGCTCCTGTGGTTGGTTCTCAACGCCATTTACGGGCTGTGCAATGAGGAAACGATACCGACGATCATCGTCGATGAAATAAGGGTCAGCGCTCAATCAGAGGAAGGGATTTATGTGCTGTTTGGTGGACGCCTGCGCGGCTTTTGGAACCTGGTGCTCTATTGGATTGGCGAAAACCGGATCGTGCTTTGGGTAACGCACGATGCCATCACGCTCAAGCGCAGATACGTGAGGAATGAAACGACGGACTCGATGTTGCTGCGCAATACCGCCGGCATTAACCACGGTCGGGCACGTCGTAATTTTGGGCTGATTCTTATGGCCGTGCTGCTGTGGTCGGCCACGGCAGCGTTAGCGTGGAATGTGAAGGCGGACTGGTTGCAAGAAATGCTGCGTAGTTCTTTCAACCTTCCGTATGTGACCCCGGCCAACGTGGCGTTGGCGACCGCAGAGGCCGGGCTAATGGCGATGGTGTGCTTTGCGTTTTCTCAGCGGCATTATTTCAAGGTGGAATCGAATACTGGCAGAATCATCGGCGCTACCTTGAAATCTCCCCTCATCGGGCCGGCCATTAAGTTGGAAACCATAACCAAAGCGGCGGCGATTACTGGTTCGTTGATCCAAGAGAACGAATTGGCGGGCACCAGACGAAATGACAAGGCCAGTGCATTATCCGCTGGCCTATCCGCTCATGCCGCGGCCGGCAGTGTGGGAGAAGTGAATTGAGCGAGGTGGTCAATGAACAATCAACAGGCGATTACCGGTGATGGTCGGAAGGAACCAGAGAAGTCGCTCGACATTGCTGCGCGGGCAGCATTGGTGTGCGAAGCGTTCCTTGTCACGGTTGCAGGTGGGTTACTGATGCTGAAAGCCCGATGCGAGGATGCCAAGCACTGCAATCGATCGTGGGAGCAACTGCAGGAGGCGTATTTCCACGAGATGGACGCGTTCTGGCTGGAATTTCAGGCGATGGCCGCTAACCGCCCTGACGCCGAGTTGCACGGAGTATTGGACAAGTATGGATCGGCGCAAGAAGCCATTGGATTGGCGGAATGGCAAATGGTGACCGACCGCTATCAAAAGAGCCACGCTGGCGACGACGAAGTTCCCGTGGCGCCCGCGCCGGATCACGGGATTGGGAGAAGGAAATTGAGTGTGGCGACGGTGCCATGAAGTGGAAACGACGCGGAACGTAAGTCGGCCAAAGTGAACTTTGCTATTTAGGGAACTGCATCATGAGCCAAGAGAGCGAAATCCTTGAAAGGCTGGAGCGGCTGGAGGGGCTGCTTGTCGTGCTGGTCGAGGGACGGACGGTAAAGGACTGGTACACGACGGCCGAGGTCGCACATGCCCTCGGCAAGGCGGAATTCACCGTCCGTGAATATTGCCGTCTGGGCCGTGTCCGGGCAAAAAAGCGTGCTTGCGGGCGAGGAGCAACGCAGGAATGGATCATCTCGCACGAGGAGCTGACGCGCATCCGCAATGAGGGTTTGCTGCCTTTGCCTGGCAATCAACGCGGTTTCGTGGCTTAACTGGCCGCCAAAGGAGCGGCTGTTATCGCCGATCCTGTGCCAGTAGGCTATCATTCGTGCAGCGGTTTGTGGCAAGGAAAATCGAAGTCATTTTGAGACTTTGCCTTCGTGGCGTGCCTGTGATATAGTCAAAATTCGATAAGTGAATTGAACTTGAAGGAGCGCCCATGCACACATCTCACATCGAAACGAGCGAGGTCGCCATCCTCAGCCGGGTGTTAAAGCCGAATACGCCGTCGTTGACTGCTGCGGCAGCCAAAGCGATGCTCGAATTGGAGTTTGACGATGCGGATAAGCACCGCATGCACCAGCTGTCATCGAAAGCACAGGAGGGAACCCTGTCGCGGCGGGAGCAGCAAGAGCTCAACAATTTTGAGCGCGTCGGCCACTTGATCGGCTTGATGCAGTCCAAAGCCCGCCGTTCACTAAAGGCCCGCCAGGGATCGAACGGCAAAAACAAGGTGCACTAAAACGGCATGGAACGCGGCCTTGCAGAGCTGGTGTGGAAGCGTGCCGGCGGCCGCTGCGAATATTGCCAAGTTCTCCAGGCAAACGATCCCCTTCCTTTTGAAATCGACCATGTCCGCGCCAAAAAGCATCGGGGCCAGTCGGTGCCTGGTAACCTTTGCCTGGCGTGCTTGGCATGCAACAACCACAAAGGACCCAATATCTCGGGGGTGGATCCGAAAACCGAAAAGGTCGTTCCTCTTTTCAATCCAAGGCGCCATCAGTGGCACGTGCATTTTCGCTGGGATGGCCCCACGCTCGTGGGCTTATCGCCGGCGGGCCGGGCAACCATTGAAGTGTTGGAAATCAATCTGGATTACCGGGTGGCATTTCGTCAGGGGCTAATCGACGAAGACGTATTTCCCCCACGTTGATTCCGTGTGCTCGCGCAGGATTGGTCAACACTTGAGGCATTCCGAATGGCGAAACTAGGTCAAGCAAATTCTGGTTTCGCCCTTTGGGTGGCTTTCAGCGAGCGCCGGGTATTGGAGGACATAGTCGAGGACACAGTTAGGGACATGGTTGAGGTTGCGGCGCAGCTTCATCATTAACGCGCTACCGAATTTGACACTCACCTAGCTTTAGTCTGCACAGCCCGGAGGACGAGGCGGATGTCAAGGCGGGAGTCGGGGCTGGAGTTGTGCACGTTTCAGATCGGAAGCCAATACGCCCAGTGCAAAATCAATAGCACGGCGTGATGGTCCTGATCATGGACCTTATCATGGGCCTTATCATGGGCCTGATGATGGGCCTTGCCTACGTTTTGCAGTCAAGGAGGCGCCTGTCGTCTTCCCAAGGGATTTTTTCCATAACATGAATTATCATGCGATAATCTTCAGGTTTGTCAGGATTTCGGCAGCGCCACGAGCCCGGCACCAAGCCCGGCGGAGGTGATCGAAGTGTCATTCAACATGGTTCTTTGGACTGTTGAAGATGGCAATCTCACCGAGTTGCCAAAGGAACGTCTCGACAATGAGGATCGACTTGAGCAATGGATTACGGATGATGTTTCTCTGCTTGGCCTGAATGTGCTCATCATCGGCCGGCAAGTCCGCACGCCAAGTGGTGGCCGAATCGACCTCCTTGCGATCGACCAGCAGGGCGATATCGTGCTATTGGAACTAAAGCGTGACCGAACTCCACGTGAAGTGGTAGCCCAAGCCCTTGATTATGTGAAGTGGACCCCAAAAACTGGACAACTGAATAAGCGAGAGTTTTGGGATAGAACTGGACAAGAGGCAATGGAGGGGTGCAAAGAGCGAGGTGACGGATGCCGCGAAAACGACAGCAGCATGCAGCGGCCTTTAAGGCCAAAGTAGCCTTGGCCGCTGTGAAGGAAGTCAAAAGCATTAGTGAGCTGGCGAGTCAGTTTGGGGTCCACCCGTCGCAGATTCACGCTTGGAAGCGGCAGCTCCTCGATGGTGTCGAGAGCGTGTTCGCCGATGGCCGTCGCCGTCGTCCCGACGGTGATGAGACGGAAACCAGCGAGCTGTACGAGCAGATCGGCCGGCTGAACGTCCAAGTGGAGTGGCTCAAAAAAAAAGCTGCCCAACTCGACTGAGGCTTTGCGCTGTTGGGTGGACTGGGACCATCCATCCTTGAGTGTGTGTGAACAGTGCAGATTGCTGGGTTTGCCGCGTTCGAGCCTGTACTACCAAGCAGTGCCTGCCACGGCCGCAGAGTTGGCGCTCATGCGGCGGATCGACGAGCAATACCTACAGACACCGTTTTATGGCAGTCGGCGAATGGCCTGGTGGTTGAGTCGAGGAGGCCAGAGTGTCAATCGCAAGCGGGTGCAGCGGTTGATGCGCTTGATGGGATTGGAGGCGGTGTATCCCAAGCCGCGGACGAGCGTACCTGGGACCCCGGCAAAGCGTTACCCGTATTTGCTGCGGAACCTGGAAATAACCAGGCCAAACCAGGTTTGGAGCGCGGACATCACCTACGTGCCGCTGCGACGTGGATTTCTGTATTTGGTGGCGGTGCTGGATTGGTACAGCCGCTATGTGCTGTCGTGGCGGTTGTCCAACAGCCTGGACGAGAGGTTCTGTGTAGCGGCGCTGGAGGAGTCGTTGGCGCTGGGCAGTCCGGAGATCTTTAACACGGACCAAGGGGTGCAATTCACGGGGCGCCGCTTCGTGGGTTGTTTGGAAGAGTCGGGGATATTGGTGAGCTGGGACGGCCGCGGACGAGCCCTGGACAATGTGTTTGTAGAGCGTTTGTGGCGCACCGTGAAGTACGAGGAGATTTACCTCAAGGCGTATGCGGACGGAACCGAAGGAAGAGAAAGTTTGGAGCGTTACTTTCCGTTTTACAACCGGGAGCGCCCGCACCAAAGTTTGGGTTACCGGACGCCTTGGGAAGTGCATCGGGAAGGCGCCAAGACGCGGCAGAGGCGTTTGACAAGTGGGAGGCCAGAGCCAAAGAGAGCACGAGCACCAGGAGCCGCGAAGGACTCAGGAAGGGTGGTGATTGGCCGCGTGCAGTGAGCCAAGGTGCTGGGCACCGCTTCGGTCGGCTCGCTGCGCTCGCCTCCCTGCGCGGTGCCCAGCACCTTGGGAAGAAAGCGTCCAGTGTAGTGACGATGGTATGTCACTCCTCTCGCTTATAGGACCCCTAATGTTGTCCAGTTTTTGGGGTCCACTTCAATGCATCGTGGGTTGCAGGACTCCTTCCCTTGCAAATTGAGGAATTGGCTCAGGCATACTTGAAGAAACCGCTGGTGGAAGCGTTTCAAGAAAACTTCGACTCATCGCTTCCGGAAGTGATCAACAATGATCACCGAATCCTCATCGTTGCATCCGAACTCGATGACTCATCCGAACGGATCGTCCAGTATCTGTCGGCTCACCATTCCTTAAACATCAATGTCGTCTTCTTCACTTGCTTCCACCGAGGAAAGCAGGAGTTTGTTGGTCGGGCGTGGCTGCTTGATCCGGAAGAGGTCGAGCAACGATCAGAAATTCGCCGATCGGCTTCGTGGTCCGGATACTGGTTTTTCAATGTCGGTGACAGCGACCATCGAAGCTGGGAGGATTGTGTAAAATACGGTTTTCTGGCGGCGGGCTGGCGACCTTGGACTGACCAGCTTAATAGACTTTCAGTGGGAAGCAAGGTGTTCGCTTACCTGAAAGGAAAAGGCGGGGGCTACGTTGGTTTCGGCGAGGTGACTCACGAGGCTTGTCCCGCGAAAGACTTTACACCAGACGGGCACCGGAAGCCGCTACTCGATTTAAAGCTATCGGCTGACATGGCTCATAACAGAAATGACCCCAATAAATCTGAATGGGTCGTCGGGGTGCAATGGAAAAAGACGTTTCCGCGCGATAAGGCCAAGACCTTTTCGGGCGCTTTCGCAAATCAAAACGTCGTTTGCAAGCTTCGCGACGAAAAAACGCTGGATTTTTTGCGGCGCGAGTTCACTGTCCGTGATTAACACCGTATTGACACAGGTGTGACGGCCGGGTCGCGTAGACTTAATTAGGTCAGAGCGAGTTAATCAGTCGCGCATTCGCGGCAGACAGCAGCGCTTGAATTTCTTGCCGCTTTGGCAGGGACAAGGATCATTGCGCCCGATCTTTCCATCGGTGCGTGGGCGTCGAGGCGACGGGGATCTGTGCGGCTGCTGCACTTCAGGAATTAGATCCGTGATACGATGGATCTGACCTTTGCCCGAGACGTCCAACTCGCTTGCGATCGCCTTAGCTAACTCATCCATTTCAGGAGTCCAGCGGTCGCCTTGGAGCAATAAGGCCTCAAAGGTGCGGTTTAAGTCGTCAGCATCTGTTGCGATGCCAATTACTCGCTTAACGTTTCGGTTATTGCTAAACACAAGGATGCAATAATCCCTCAAGTAGCTTTGGCGGATTTCACGATATTCGTCGATCGTCTTAAACGCGTTAGGCACGAAAATGAAAACGTAAAGGGTGTCGGCAAATGTTGGTGAAGCGACGATGCGGTAGACGACACTATCTTTCAATGATTGTGCCCAACGTTCCAACATTTTTGCCACAAGAAACAAACGACATGCACGCGGCTCACTTGCCATGCAACGGAAAATGATCGGCGACAACTATACTTCCTCTTCAACGACAATTAGATTTCCCTATGCCCAAACTCCGCCGGTGGGGCCTTGCGCAGCGCAGCGGAGCAAGGCCCCACCGGCGGACGGCCGCGGGCATGTCCCCAACTGGCTCCTGAATACCCCGCCCGCCCCTCTTACTCCGCGGACTGCTCTTTGGTCCGCTGTGCTTGCTCCAGGCGGTAGCTGGGCAGATTCAGCTCCAAAATGACGCTGTGATGCACCAACCGGTCGATGGCTGCCGCCGTGGTCATCGGGTCCTTGAAGATGCTTTCCCATTTCGAGAACGGCAGGTTGCTCGTCAGCCAAATGCTGCCGCGCTCGTAGCGGTCCGCCATCAGCGTGAACAGCACTTCCATCTCCTCCCGGCTCTGCTGCACATAACCCAAGTCGTCGATCAGCAACACCTCGTAACGTGCTAATCGTTTCAGTACCACCTTCAACTTCAGGTCGCGCTTGGCCAATAGCAGGTCTTGCACCAACAGACCCGAGGTCGTGAATAACACCCGCCGCCCCGCGCGTGCCTGCTCTTGGGCCAAGCCGCACAAAAGATGCGTCTTCCCCGAACCCACCTTCCCAAAGGCCAACAGGTTCTCTTGGCGGTCCACGAAACTCCCCTCGCGCAGGCTCTGCACCTGCCGCGCTACCTTCGCCGGCAAACGCTTCAGATCGAACGTTTCCAGGCTTTTTTCCAGAGGCAGACGGGATTGCTGCAACACTCGGCTGATGCGCTTCGTCCGCCGCTCCTGACATTCCCGCTCGCATAGCTCCTGCAAAAAGCGCGGATAACTGTGTGTCTCCTGCTCCGCCTGGCGAGCCACCTCCTCGTAACTTTTGCGCATGGTCGGCAAACGCAACTCCCGCAATTGCCGCTCTAAGTATTCCTTCACTTCCGCTGACATGCTCGTCCTCCTCTTCCGTGAGTAACGCGTCGAACAACCTCAAATCCACTGCCTCGATGGCTACCTCGGGCACCACCGGCGCCGTCTCGCGCTTTAGGCACGCTTTGACCGCCGCCGCCATCAGTGGCTGGCCCGCGTTCAGCAAGCGCCGCAGCGTCGCTTCGACGGCCGCCTCGCTCTCTTGTGCCGCCAATTGCAGCAGGAGCAGATACTGTTTGTCCGCCGCCGCGCTGTCTTGTGACAGCAAGCTGTCGTAGGCCATCCGGAACACGCTGGAGGGAAACAGCTCCTGGCGATAGCGGTACTGGGCAAAGGCGCCCGGCTTGCGCACCAACCAATCGATCACATGCCGATAGTTCACCCGTTGCTTGTCCCGGCCCCGCAAGCGCGGCAGCCGTTCCACCAACTGCTGCGCGTACCAGACCTCCAAGTGCTCCACATATACTCTGACTTCCACCACTTCGCCGATCAGCCGGCTCGGCACCGAGTAGCTGTTCCGTTCAACATGGATCAAGCTGCCTTGGTCCACGCGACAGGAGCGCCGCTGGCACGCTTCCAAGCGCCGCGCTGGCAAGGGCCGCAAGGCCGCCAAATCTTCAAGCACGCGTTGCCGCCGGCCAGCATTGAGCGACTCCTTGACCTGGTGCAGAAATTGGCTGTACGCTTGCCGGCTCGCAAAATCCCGGCTGCCGCGCAGCATCAGCGCCTGGTCCACTGCCTCCTTGAAACGCCGGTGACGCTGTTCGATGTCGCCGTTCTCGTGGGCGTGGCCAGCCTGAATCTTCTCTCCGCTTAGGCCATAATGGTCCAGCAAGCCCTGATAACGCTGCGTGAACTCTTTACGCTGCGTCAGATTGTTCACCGCCGTGCTCAGCCGATCAGTCCGGTGACGCTGGGGCACGCCTCCAAGCTCCCATAGCGCATTCTGCAACCCTTCGCTGAGGCTTTCGAAGCTCTCCGAAAAGCACAGCGTGAACGTCTCCCAGTTTGAGTAGGTCAACACCAGGTGATAGACCATGTGCTCAAACGGCTGCCCCTGGATCGTCACGCCCAGCTCATTCATGTGCGTGAAGTCGGATGCTGCCAACCGGCCTGGCTCATGCACTTGGCTAAAGAACACTTCCTTGGCTGGACCCGCTGTGGCCCGCCACTGCCGCACCTTGCGCTGCAAGGTCCGTAACTGACCGTCGCCGAACCGTCCCGGGTAGCGCCGCTGCAACTCGCCAAAGATGGTCTTGGTCTGTAAACGCGTCTCCTCAGTCAGCATCGTGCACACCTCCGCCCAAACCTCAACAAAGGGATCGACGCGGGTCCGCCACTCATGCGGTTTAGCCAGTTCGCTGGGCAGCTTCCCAAGTCGCCGGTACTTGCGCGCTGTCTTGTCATCCATGTCCGTCCTCGCTGCTGCTACTACAGCCGTCTTCCCGGCCATCAAAAGGTGCCACAACTTACGAACTTGTTTGTCGCTGACCATCGCAAGCCTCCTTGCTGGAAGAACTTGCGCATAGTCTATGCCGTCGCAGCTTCGGGCCATGCTGTCAGCAGTCGCCGGGAATTCTAATTGTCGTTGGCGGGAAACCTAATTGTCGCTAATCAGAAAATCTCCTCGTTCTCGGCAACGGTGGCGACGCTGCCTTCAACCAACGTCCCGCCAAAGGCGTGTGTCGCAAATTCTTGAATAATGCGGTCCCAGACGTAGCTGTGCTGGAAAATCTCTTGCGCTTTTTGATACGATGTTGACTTGCTAAACAGCTCCCAACCTCCGTCTTTGATATCGAAGACCATGCCGACTTTAGTGCGAGCCAAAAGCGTTTTCCACTCACCTGTGTGCACGAATTCGCTGAGAAATAATGCCAACAAATTCTCTTCGCCAATGATCGTTCCAACTTTTTTCGAGTTGAAGAGCGCTTCTTTAAACTCCAGGTACGAGATGAAATCTGCGATCGTGTCCAACTCTTTCAAGATGAGGGGCAATGTGAAATCGTCGAAAACGTGAAAATGCCCCGCCTGGGGCTTTATGTCTCCTATGCAAAAAGGCTTGAGATTCGCGCTTCCAGCATCACACTGGGCAATGGCGGACAGCTCGGGAGCCAGAATAAGACTTCCGCTGCCTCCTCGGTATTGGCGACAGCGCTGTTGAGCTCCGAGAGCCACGACAATGCGCAAGAACCGGCAATTGGAGATGTGAGCCAGGGAAAGTGGTAGACGTTGGGCGCACTTATTGTCAAGAAATACACGTTCGGGATGTTTTTTGAGCCACCGTTCGGCGCCAAAGATCTGCTCGGCGGATTCAAGGATAGTTTTGCGATACCACCGCGACCAGTCCAGATTTACGTTACCGGTGTCAGGAAACCCACAGCTCTTGTCGGAAAAGAGAATGATAACGTTGCCCGATACCACAAGCAAATCACACAATTCCTTGGGGCCTCCTTGCTCCCGGTAGGTATTGGGGTAGCTCCAAAAGCCAAGGAACGTCTGCTCACAGAGCTTTACCAACAATCTTTCGCTCGGCGTCGTCCCTTGAGATTTCAAAATGGCCATGGTTGTGAGCTCCAAACGGTGTTGCTCCGGCGCAATCTTTACCCTTCGAAAAAGGAAGCAGCGCAGCGAACGAAGGCTCGCACCACCCCTCGAATTATACTGCTGACCTGCCGTCAGCTGTGTCAACCAGTGCGTCGCGTGTAGCGGGATTTTCAATACCGTACCTTGTCGGCCGAGGGGCTGCGGGGTCGTAAAATGACTGCCAGGCATCGGCTCCCCGCTCAACGCCCTGGACTGGGAATGTCACTCCGATTGGATGTGTTTTTGAAATGTAGTATGATGTTCGCCCGATGGTCTCGTGGGAACCGGGATAGGAGCATGACAGACAATTACTCCATGCTTGCGGCCGGGTTTCAGCTGTTGCAGGAACGCCGTCAACCGCTTACGAACCTAAAGCGGTTCCACGGATGCTTCGAGGCTGCGTGGCATCAGACCGGAACCGATCAGGCAGCAATTCAAAACGCTTACGGGCGCGGGAACGTTTGGCTGGTGGAACGGCGAACAATACCCGGTATAGCGACTACTGGACGTGCAGATCGGGGTCAGAACTTCTTGATGCAGATTAATGCGGCGATTGTATTCGATCTTCCGGATGGTGACCTCGGACTGACACTTGTAATTGCCGAAGAACTCGCACACGCGTTTCTGATCGCTACAAAGGATCCCACACATGTCCCAAGTCTACGTGGGGACCACGAGGCCACTGCGCAAGCAGTTATGGAGCGTTGGGGCTTGGACATGTTGGCGCACCGAAGGCTAACGGCCTGGGTGGGCGACCACTGCAAGAACGGCGTTTGGGAGCCCCTGCCGTGGAAATAACTGTTGAGGCGGAGCGCATTCGGATTGTGTGTCGATGGCCGATGGACCAAGTGGCGTACGGGTTCCATGCCGATTTGCCACTAGTGTCAGGTAAGGAAAGCATTCAGTAAAGGCCGAAAAACTGCGCCAGAATCTCGGCGCAGCTAAAGCCCCGCGGGAGTGAACTAGCCAATATGGCTAGTCGAAATTCTGGGAACTTTTTGGGAACCGGACTGGCCATGCGAACACTATGCGGGTACAATGCAACGTAACGGCAATTTGGCCGTATTTCTTTGGACAATCGAACGTTGCAGCGTAAACGCTACGCAAGCACTACTCACCGGAAATACGGGAACTTCAGGTTGAGGGCCTGGTTGCCTTTACTGGCAGTGCAGGTTCAAGTCCTGTCTCCGGCAGTCAATCAGGGCAAGGACTTATGGCGAAGCCAGGGTCCTTGCTCTTCTGCTTTGAAAACCAGCTTGGTAAAATTCTGGTAAAGTCGTGAGCCTGACATTGGCGTGATGCTGCGGAGGGCCGAAGCATGGCATCACTGCAAGAGCGGAACGGCAGCTACCGAATTATGTTCTGCCACCACGGGAAGCTGCACACCTTTACCCTTGGTAAAGTCGAAAAGGACGAAGCCGAGAACAAAGCCCGGCAGGTCGATTATCTGCTCATGCGGCTGAAGCAGCGGCTGATCGTACTGCCCGACGGCCTTCGACATCGTCACCTTCATCGAGCATGACGGCAAGCCGCCGAATATCGGGCCGACGCTGGCCGACGCGCCGCGTCAGACCGTTACCCTGGGCCATCTGAAAGAGCGCTACCTCACCACGCATGCCAACGGCACCATCGAGGCCAACAGCCTCGACACCTACAAGCTGAACCTCGGCCACTTTGCCCGCTTCCTTGGCGAAGGCTTCCCCATCGGGGAATTGTCCATCGCCAAGATGCAGGAATACGTCAACCACCGAGCCAAAGCCAAAATCAGCCCGGTGACCATCCGCAAGGAGATCGCTACGCTTAGGGCCGCGTGGAACTGGGGCGAGCCGATGGGGCTGACCGAGGGCAAATACCCAAACCGCGGATTGCGATACCCTAAGACCGACGCCAAACCGCCGTTCATGAATTACGACGAAATCAAACGGCTGCTGGCCAGCGGCGGCGACCCTGACACTCTCTGGGAATGCCTATATCTCCAAACCAATGAACTGACCGAGCTGCTCACCCAGGTGAAGGACAAGGCTCCGCACCCGTGGATTTATCCGGTGTTCTGCTTTGCCGCCCACACCGGGGCTAGGCGGTCGGAGATACTGCGGGCGCTCGTCGCCGACGTGGATTTTTCCGGGAATACGGTTTTGGTGCGGGAGAAAAAACGGAGCAAAAGTCAGCGGACCACCCGCCGCGTGCCGATGACTCCATTCCTCAAGCAGGTTCTGCGGGAATGGCTGGCCGTTCACCCTGGAGGCCCGGCCTTGTTCTGTCATTCCGGCACTGTCGCCCGAAGCAAAAAGCGCAGCCATACCACCGGCTACAAAAACGACAAAAAACGCCCGTCGTCGATGAAAGGCCGGATGGCAACCGTGCGACAGCGGAAGCAGGTGGCACAGGCCGCGCTGACCCGCAACGAGGTGCATGACCATTTCAAGCGCGTACTGGTGGGGACAAAATGGGAGATGATGCGTGGGCTTCACACGCTACGGCACAGCTTCATTTCCGCGTGTGCAAGCAAAGGTGTCGATCAGCGGTTGGTTCAGGAATGGGCTGGGCACATGAACGAGGCCACATCCCGCCGTTACCGCCACCTGTGGCCATCGACGCAGCAGGAGGCGATTAAACATGTTTTTGGATGACGGCAACAACCCGAGGCCGTCTCAGAGTCACCACGCCGTATCATCACGCTGGCAGACGGATTGGCAGCATACCCTCCACGTGATTCGCCGACATTTCAGCCACACTGGGGTCACAAAGGGCTTGCGTTGGAAACCGTGAGTTTTCCGTGGGATGCGGCCATACTGCATTTCGTTTGCATTGTATGCGGATTTCGGTTGCAGGGGCAATACTGCCCTGCAATATCCAATGTAACTCAACCCGCTAAGGCCTTTAGGATGGGAAGATGTCCCGAATGCACGCCGCCGAGGAATCTCGATCCCAACCATCTTGAAGATGCTAGGCAGCGATTCGCTCCATTTTTGATGGCGATGAAACGTAATGTTACTTGGCAGTCGATCCGGTGGTTGCGTGTTCGAGGCCCGTCGCCCTCGCTCCAGCAAGATTAAACTTTAGAGCGATTCGAAGACAACTGAGATGGCAAATTGGTAGCAAGATCGTAACATACCGTGCAAGTATCGGGTCCGGTTGCACGATAGCGATTGGCGCACAAAGGCGTCACTGCATGTCAACGAGCCGTCAAAAGGAGCCAATAAGCGAGGTGCATTCCCTAGCGTTCGTTCGACCCAGCTGAGTGACCAAGTACGAGCCTCGGACGACCAGAGGAGCGCGTGATAGGGCGGAGCCACAAGAACCGACTTTAATGGAGGGAGATTCTGGGCAATATGCTGCTCGTATTCAGCGATTTCTCCGAAACCTAAGACGCGAGCTTTACCGAGAGGTTCATTTTGGTCCGAGAACCCCAGAGACACTATCCGACCTCTCCCAAATTGCATCTAGCTGTGCAGCTGACCTGACCACGTCGTCGCGCGAAGTTGGCGAGCGCATCGCTGAGCAAATGACAGTGCCCCTTAGTCGACTCGGATCCCTTAGAAAGCACTTGGCGAGTTCTAGTCAATCATCTTTTGTTCACATGCTTACAACCGAGTGGTTTGAGACAAACATCCTTCACCCTTTTTCAGCAGCGCTTGAGCGATACCGATATGGCCTTCCGCAGCCCGCGCCTACTTCCTGGGAAAGCGAATTATCAACAGCTACAGCCACAACACAACAATTTCAAATTTCTCCGCCACCAAGTCTGGAAGCGTTACTTGAACGTCCAAAACCAACTCAGGCTTTTGATGACGATCTGACTTTGACCAAAGCGGATCGCAAAGCCCTTGAGGCAATATTCCTCAATTTCTTTGCGTCCGTCGGTGCCGCCTCGCTTATCGAAATCTTTTTGATTTGCCAATTGCAACGAGGGCCTGTTGAGTCCGCCATTGGACACCTCATCGAGGAAGGCCTGCTTTCTAGACATGGCCGATCAGTCCGTATAACAAAAAAAGGCGTTAAGGCCGCCCGCGTCCATTCGTATTTCCGCATCATGCTCGGCTTGAGAGACAAACCTGACCTTCACTTCACAAAGAAATGAGGCGATGCAATTGAGACAACGTGCCGCCACTCTGGGAACTTATTGCGGTCCCCCGCCCTGCTTGAGCTAGATAGCCTGCCCTGAGCCTTCACCATAGAAATCAAAACAGCGGACATGCAGGTGTACGGGGGACCCAGGAATTGACGCAATCCATTGTTATTTTCGTCAGACCAACGCATGGCGCCCATAATCAATACTCTCATCGTTGCTGTTTTCTCAACTTGTTGTGTGGGCTGGGACTGGATTCATGTCAAACGCCTTCATCCGGTGTGCGCGTTCCGAACCCATCTGATTCTTAGGTGCTGGACTTTTTACCAGGCGCTCTTCATTATTTTTTCCGTAAGCGTGCTGACACTTGGGATACTTGAGTTTGCCATCGGCCAAGCACCGCATTGGCTTGAGTGGATTCTGCGGATACTCGTCGACGTTAACATAATTGCTGCCTTTACCACCAGACAAGATGGGAATGGGCTTCCTTCGCCTGACCGCAAAGTTAATGAAGTAAGCAATGCGTTAAATCATTACAAGGATCTACTCCAGAAACTGGCTTCCGACTCAGAAAATAAGTATGTTTCAATCTCTCTGATCTATTTTTCTCAATTTCTCACGGCAATGCGACTCCTAACAACTACTGTTACTGTTGCAGCGAGTACGAGAGTCGCCGAGTACGTATCATACGTAAGTAGAAACCTACGGTTTACCATCGACGACTATGACCAAGATTGGGGCCTTAAGATTCAAAGGCGCCGCCGCAAAGCCACTAATTTGGCAAGACGAATTCAAAGTGCGCTCGCCGCGCGGGGCCTGTCATTTGGCGACCTTCCCCTTGCAAGCCAGACACTTGTTGAAAGTGCTTTGCAAGCGCACTCATCCGTCGCCGCAGCCGAAGAACTGTGCGCGCTGCTTGTAGTAGTCTCTCCTGCAAACGTTATTCATGGCGTACACGAACAACGAGCACTGAAGCGCCGAGTTCGGCTGCTTCCGGACGAACCAACGCGATGCTCGGTGAAGGCACAAGCAAAAAGACATGCAGATTGGGCTGTCAAGCGGGAGGGCGTAATTATTGATGAAACTAGCTTCGGGATCGCAGTCCTAATAAGAGGCAATGCGAAGCGTTATCCGCCCGACTTAGAGGTCATTGTCGAGCGAAGCAGCTATAGGAGGCCAAAGCGGGGCCGTATTGCCGGATGTGATGATTGGCATGAGGAAAATGCGTGGGTCGGATGGAGATTAGGTATTTGGTGGACCGACGATTAAATCTGCTGCAATTGCTCGAAAACTAATCGGCTCTTCGGATCTTACCCGAAAAACATGCATTCGTCCCGAAGCCATCTCAAGTGAAGATCGGCATGCCAGTCGGCTTGACTAGGTCATCGATTCCTACCGATATCGTTGCTTTTATCCTTATGTGCACCTTTATTCTTTATGATGCTCATGCCTTTATCCGAAATCGCAAAGGACTCACGGTTTGTCCTTAACGAATTTGTCGAACTTATGCTTTCATGGCAATGCGGTGGGCGCCGACATGGCGGCAAACGGTCCAGACCATGCGGCCATGTCGGCGCATGATCGCAGCGAAGGCCTGCTCGTCCCG
>Ga0206898_10091_pt1 | contig 27167 bp, 15 predicted proteins | sample Alteio_BWOrgHeat_50_FD_153237 | JGI IMG/M metagenome (GOLD analysis project Ga0206898, IMG submission 153237) | Enriched cells from forest soil in Barre Woods Harvard Forest LTER site, Petersham, Massachusetts, United States -... | ecosystem: Environmental > Terrestrial > Soil > Temperate forest >...
GTTAGCGCCTAACCCACCACCACAGCCGCGAATGCCGTCATTCGTCCAATCGCCTGAAGCGGCACCGCCAGCTCCTCCTTGACGAATACCCGCACCAGCCCCTCCTGCAGTGTTGCTGTTACAAGCGAAACCGGCAATGTTGACTCCATTGTTTCCATTCCCACCAGTTACCCCATTTGTTCCGTTGCTTCCTGCACCAGCATCAATGTAGCACCGGACGATATTATAGTTAGAGCAACCTGAGCCCATGTATATCGCATAGTTTGATATTTTACCTCCAGCTGCATTCACCGGATTTGACGCTAACGGAGTAGCTCCGGGCATTTCAATGCGGAGATCCTGTAACCGGAATCCGATTGCATTGGCCGCAAAATTAAAAGCAGTAACCCGGGTAGTCGCCGCATCTACCGTATTGTTCCGGCGTATGGTGGTGGAGTTGGCTCCTCCGCTCATATCACTTGTCTTGGTGGTGAAGGTGGAGTTGTAGCCACCTTCTATCGTTACATAATTGTTTGGCTGTAAAGGAGCCGAGAGTGTGTATACACCAACAGCCATCTTGATGACAGCTCCGCACATTGCAGAAGCTACGGCACTAGCCAAGGTGGTGGAGTTTGCAGGGCTACTTCCATCCCCCGTTCCAGTCGCAGCTGTTTGCACATAATACAGGTTGCAGGCTCCCGGGGCCGGAGAGATGGTGATCGTAGAAACTTCAGCAGGACTAACACATCCTGATGTTGTGGTAGCGGTCACCGTGTAACTGCCCGCTCCTTCCGCTGGGGTGGGGTTGGCTGTTCCTACATAACCGCCTGTCCAATTATAAGTACAGGAGGCACAATTGGAACCGTTTACGGTTGAGCTGGCTGTAAGTACACTCGTGCCGCTACAAAGCGTCGGGTTCATTGGTGTTATACTGGCTATCGGAGCGGGTTGAACGGTTTCTATCTGTGTCAGCGTTTGTGAACAACCTGCGTAGGTAACTGTTTCCTGGTAAGTGGTGGTGGTGGTAGGAGAAACGGTAGCCGAACTGGAACTGCCTCCGGCAGGAGACCAGGAAAACGTGGTTCCGGCAGGTGGACTACCGACAGTGGATATCGTTGCGCTCCCTCCCGCACATATAGGGTTTGCAGTGGTAGTCAAAGACAGAGGGACCATATATTGAAATGTAATGGGATCTGGAACAGCAGCAGCATAACCACAAATATTTAAAAGGGAATTTCCGTCACTACCATTCTGAAGGCTTAAGGTATAAGTCCCGGCAGTAGGAGGGGAACTTAATCCGAGTTTGATCTGGTTGGTAGTCGCAAAAGTTGCTCCGGTACAGCCTATTCCTGTAGCTGCGGTCACTGTCATTGCTCCCGGACCTGTAATAATGAAATCACTTCCATTGGCATCAATAGACGAACAAAGCATCTGATCTGACATCGTCACCGTTATACTGTTACTGCAATCGTTTGTGATGCTGGTGAAAACAGCAGGTGTATTATCAAAAAGCTGCACATTGCTGTTTGAGCCAGGAAAGCTCCCGAAATTAAGCACATATCCATTCTGATCCTGGGTGTAATTATTGACAATTAAGGCGTACTGATGCCCGATAATGACGGTAAGATCTTTATTCCATGGAATTGCAACTGCAGGTTCTGAATTGGCATTTCCTCCATTAGAAGTGGAAATGCCCGTGCTGCCATAAACTTCAGAATAATTACAACTTACCGGAGAAGAAGTGGGCACCGCCGAACAACCACCGATAGCGGTCAGGTCATAAATTGCCCAGTCATAGTCGTGGGAAGTGATAATTTCAAAGTTAAGTGTGGTGCCTCCCGTACTTTGAGGAGTAAAAATATACCAAACGGAGCTGGTTTCGTCGGTTGCGAGACAGGTATGATATACTTCCTGATATCCGTAACCCGTGTAAGAATTGGTTTGTGTATACGTGTTCTGACAAACCGGAATTCCATCCGGACAGTTTTGTTCCGGACCGGTTGTCAGCAAACTTGGATTAATCCGAACGATACCTGGAAAATCATGTTGGCGTATACTGTCAACATACTCCCAGGTATATCCCTTTTCAAGCATGCGCTTATACTTCGAAGCCTGCTTTTCTGTCAGAGTAACCTGGGCATGTGTCTGCTGTGAACAAGCAAAACAAATAAACAAAAATAAAAAATATGGTAAAATACGATTCATTAGTATATTGATTTTGTGAGCTTCAATGCCGCGCCTGACGCTGCTTTGGACTAATAGGTGATCAATTTAATTGTACGTTTCAAATTTCAAATAGTTACCGTTTAGCGATTAACTTGGTCAATGTGTTTTTTACTTTTCAATTAGAATGGATTTGGTGACCTCCTGATTTTTGATTCTTAACCGGACAAAATAAAGTCCGCCAGGAATTTCAGCTATGCTGACTTGTATCTGGTTGCCAATTTTTCCGGTATTGTTGCCTGAATAAATGGATTTAACCTGTTGTCCATAAGCATTGTAGAGCTCAATAATCATGTCGTTTTCGGGTTCATGTGCAAATTTTATTGTAAAAACCGTTCTGGCCGGGTTAGGGAACAGGATAAGTTCATTTGTCAGGTTAAACTCGGTTACCCCAAGCGAATTAAACGGAAAAGGGGAAGAGCAGCTGCTGCAACCTGCGCCGTTTTTAACACATACCTGATAAACACCATTGACTGTGACACTATCGGATTGATTGATGGCACCCGGAACAGGTGTACCGTTAAAATACCATTGATTGCCAGTTAATGCGCTCGATGTTAATATAGTCGAGGCCGCGGTTATCCATGGAACGGGTGGGGAGGAATTTACTATCAATGTAAGGGAGGTGTCTACACGACATCCTCCCGTTGAATCGGTCACTCCCACCAGGTAAGTGACTGTTGAGTCAGGAAACGCTTTTACCTGACTTCCATTAGGGGAACTGAGCGCTTTCGCAGGGGTCCAGGAATAATAAACAGATCCTGTGGCACTAAGGATTGCGGTATCTCCGGAACAAATAATCTGTGGTATAGCTGACAATGAAATAGTTGGTAGCGAATTGACCAGTACTTGTAGCAGGACAGAAGCGCTGCAACCGGCATTGTCTGCACGTGTCAACGTATAGGTGGTGTTAGATAATGGAAATGCTTTCACAAAAGAGCCCGTGGAGTCGGAAAGTGTGCCGGTAGGCGACCAGGTGTAAAATTGACCTCCGATTGTCTTCAGTGTAGTTGTGTCTCCCCGACAAATGGTGCTGGGTGTAGCAATGGCTTGAACGTTTGGTAAAGGAAGGACCTGTATCCGGATACTGTCCTGTGAAGAACAACCTTGGTTATTGGTTACCGATACCCGGTAAAAAGTGGTGTCGAGAGGAGTTATTACAGGGTTGGGCAAATTGGGATTGCTTACTCCTGTAGTCGGCTGCCAGGAATATATGCTACCACCCGAAGCAGTCAATTGGGTAGTGTCGCCTGAGCAGAGTGTAGTTCTGTTTGCAACGATTTGTATAAGTGGGACCGGTTTGATATTGATGCGCAGGCTGTCCACTCCTTTACATCCGAAAGAGTCTGTTACGGTGACTATATAAACCGTGGTGTCGGATGGAGAAGCCAACGGATCCATGCTATTCGGATTATCGAGGCCTGTTGCCGGGCTCCAGGAGTAAATAAGGCCTCCACTTGCATGCAGTCGAGTCTGCATGCCCTGACAAATGCTAGTATCCGTTCCGACACGAACATGTAAGGGAGGGCATAATTGCCAGACTTCTGAAGTACCTTCAGGAATAATTAAGGGTATGCCATGTAAGACCATGGTTGCTCCTGCAGCTTCAAAAGGTGTATTCGAAAGGCGCTGCCAGAGTCCGTTGGAAGGAATATACCTCCAGAACTGCGAACTGTCCAAACAAAAATAAACGGAACTATCAGCAGCAAAAGAGCAGTACCGGCTTCCAAATTGTGTAAGCGGGGAATTGGGTAACGTATTCCAGGAATTAGCGCCTGGATTGAATTGATAAAATTTGTCAGATAGTGTATCACCGTGATTGCTTCCCAGACAGACGAATCCTGTTTGATTGGAGGAAAATCCTGAAGGGCCTGACAAGGCATTGGGCAGACTGTCCTGAGGGGACCACTGATTGTTTACCGGATCATAAGAAAAAACATGTGTGTAGAGGCTCCCTAAGGAATCAATCCCTCCACCGACATAACCAGTTCCGTTTAATGTAAAAGACCCACAGTTATAAGTATCCAATTGAGGATAGCTGGCTTGTTTGCTCCAGCTGTCCAGTACAGGATCATATTTGAAAAAATCGGAACTTACCCGTAGGCGCTTATAACCGTAGCCGTTGTTAAAAACCTGGATGACATAACCTATACCTGCATAACCGAATTGCCCGATGGAAAACGAAACTGCGGCGTTAAATCTTTCCGGAAGCGGGGCGATGGGTGTCCATTGATCAGTCAGCAGATCGTATTTGAAGAAATCAGCTGAATCGGAAGAGAAACCACTAATTATTCCATTCCCGAAATAACCGGTATTACCTATGGTGAAAGAAAGCGGATTGATTCTTCCGGAAGAAGGAAAGTCCTGTTTTCTGACCCAGGTCTGTGCAAGTCCATTTAAGGAATACAAACAACTCAGGATACAGATTACAGCAATTTTTTTCACGGAATTTTTAATCACTCGTTTGACGATTCCTCTTATACCACAGCACGGAAAAGCAGCAGTTGCCGGCTATTAGAAAACAGGAGTTTATTAATCGAATTTGAGTCAGTTGGTATCCAATCAATCAGAGGACTTAGTTGCCGGAACCTTACAGGTCCTGACAGGAAGGAAGTCGAGCTGATTTTTTTAGGCCTGAGAGGTATGCAAAAGCCGGTGTAAGAAAATCAGTAAAAGAACCGGAATTTATCTGTCAGACCTATAGGAACAAAGGTAACCTTTTGGCAACGCATTCTTGTTATGTTCTTAATAACACACTTAATATGAATGGTGCCTGGGTTTGTTTGGTCTGATTTCTCTTTTTTTGCCGGATTTAATTGGCATTCAATCCAGGGGATTGTTAACAACTCGTGTATAAGAAACGGGGGTATTCGTCGATGAATGCGACGTCTTCGTCCTTAGTATTCCGGAAAAAATTACCTTTGCTCTACAGAATCAGAATGCTCAAAAATCCTTTTATAACTTATTTAATCAAAAACTAATCCTCATGAAAACTTCTTTACTCAGTTTTGGTATTTTATTGTTTGCGGCAGGCACACTTCAGGCGAACGTGATTACCTGCAGCAACAATGCGATCAATGCAGGTATGTATACTACGATTCAGGCGGCACATGATGCTGCTGGTGTCGGAGATACTGTTTACGTGATGGGATCCCCTTCTTCTTACGGCGATTTGACAATTAAAACCCGCATCACTGTTATCGGAGCCGGATATGCCCTCACAGGCACTCAATACAATTACGCCTCCACTCTTGGCAATATTTATTTTGACACCGTAGGTTTCGGAAATCCTGTCAGCGGAACACACCTGATGGGCCTTTATTTTCAAGGAATCAATCAAACAGGTTCGGGTGCCATTAATAATATTACCATTGAAAGGTGTTTCGTAAACAGCACGCTGAATATATACGGACATAACTGGAACATCCGGAACAACAACGCCTACTACATTAATATCAACAACAACAGTTACATTTATATTCAGAATAATTTTATCGGGTATATCCAGAATACGAATTCTCCAACGGTGGTGGTATCCAATAATGATTTTGTTTCTTATAGCTACAACACTTTTTATAATACTTCCAACGCCCTGATTGCGAACAATATCTTCTACTATTGCAATCCTACTGCAGGAGCAACTGGTTGTACCTTCAGCAACAACATTACTACTGCTTCAACAGCGATGGTACTTCCTCCTGCAGGAAATACCGGTGCAAACAATATCAATAATACACCTCCTGGTTTCACCGATGCCACTATTCCATCTGCGACTGTAAGTCAGGCTTCTATTTCCGGTTATAACTGGAAATTGAAACCCACTTCTCCCGGCCATAACACCGGTACTGACGCAACCGATATTGGTGCTTACGGCGGTGCTTACCCCATGCCTAACCTGACCGGAGCAACACGTATTCCGCAAATGCAATTGTTCAATGCAGCAGGCGTGGTTCCACAGGGTGGCAATCTGAATGTGAATTTCAAAGCAAGAAAGCAGAATTAACCATCAGCTTGTAAGTCCTTGTAAGGATTTTACGAGCGGGTCTTCTCCGGAAGACGATGGGCAACGATCACTTTCTCTTCATGCTTTAAACATTCAGCCAATGAAAAAACTCATAGCCGGAATATTCGGACTCTTGCTTCTCTGTCAGGGCTTACAAGCCAATCAGATTACCGGAGCCGAATATTTTTTCGATACCGATCCCGGTGTGGGGCAGGGGATTTCCCTTCCCGTTACGCCGGGCGATTCGGTCAATATCACCACAAACATTTCGGTGGCTTCGCTTACTCCCGGATTCCACAAAGTGTTTGTACGGGTAATAGATTCCAGTCGTGTATGGAGTCTTTACGAAGGCAGAGGATTTTATATCCAGCCTGCCGTTGTTATCCCAGCTGCTGCTCAGATCAGTGCAGCCGAATATTTTTACGATGCCGATCCCGGTCAGGGGCATGGAACAGCCTTGTCAGTTACCCAAGGTGATTCCATTGCACAGCCCGATGCACTTCCGGTGACATCGCTTACAAACGGTTTTCATACGGTATCTACCCGTACCATGAACACCAATGGGGTATGGAGTCTGTACGAAAGCCGTGGATTCTATATTCAGCCCACCGTTGTCATTCCAGCCGCAAGCCAGATTTCTGCTTCCGAATATTTTTTCGATGCTGATCCCGGTGTAGGACATGGAACTTCACTCGCAACCACGCTGGGTGATTCTGTCACCATTACACAGGCTGTTTCCATCGCTTCACTTTCCCCAGGGTTTCACAGTGTATTCGTACGAACCTACAATACAAGCAATGTGTGGAGTTTATACGAAGGCCGTGGATTTTACATACAACAGCCCGTGACTATTCTGCCTGCAGCACAAATTCAGGCTGCGGAGTATTTCTTTGATGCCGACCCTGGTCTCGGAGCCGGAACGCCGATTGCTGTTACCACAGCTGATTCTATCAGTGTGAATAGCGTGATTGCCTTAGCCACTTTGCCCCCGGGGTTTCACAGCGTGTTTGTCAGAACGCAAAATACCAATGGTATATGGAGCTTATATGAAGGCCGCAATTTCTATTGCATGCCTGCAACGGTTGTACCCAAACCCAGTCCCAAAATTGTCGCCGCGGAGTATTTCTTTGATACTGATCCGGGTGAAGGACTCGGCACCAACCTGGCCGGTGTAACCGCCGGAGACAGTGTGGTAATGAGTACTACGTTTAACGCATCAGCCCTCGCGCTCGGAACTCACAAGGCGTTTATTCGTGTGAAGGATAGCCTGAACCGCTGGAGTCTGTATGAAGGACGTAGTTTCAAGGTGAAAAATTGCAGCATTGCAGCAACCGCAAACGCGGTAAATGCCTCCTGCTTCGGAGCAAGTACGGGTAAGGCTTTTGCCGCAGAAACAAACGGTACTGCGCCGTTTACCTATTCCTGGTCCTCTACGCCGGTGCAAACAACAGATACTGCCAGCGGACTTCCCGCCGGGACCTATACTGTTACTGTAACGGATTCGGCAGGATGTCCTGCCAACGCCGTGGCTACAGTTGGTCAGCCCACTGCCATTTCACCTTCCACGACCGTTGTGGCTACCACGTGTAACCTCGCCAACGGACAAGCGCTGGTCAGCGCAACCGGAGGAACAGGTGCCTATACTTATTCCTGGCATCTGGTTCCACCACAGACAACTTCATCTGTAAGCAACCTGGCTGCCGGAACGTATACCGTAACTGTAACTGACGCTCATGCCTGCACAGGTACTGCTACCGCAGTAATCGGTTCTTCCACAACACCTGGTCTTACCGTAAGCACAACGAAGAGCAAATGCGGTAAACATACAGGAACGGCCACAGTTGTTGTAACAGGAGGTACTTCACCTTATCACTATACCTGGAGTAACGGAGGAAACACAACGGTTGTGGATAGTCTCCATTCGGGTATATACCTGGTAACGGTGACTGATGCGAACAACTGTTCTTCAATTGCTCCTGCCACGGTAAGCGATACACTTGGTCCTGTGATTGGAGTGAATTCAGTAACGGCCGCAAGCTGTAACGGAACAGCTACAGGTGCTGTGAGCATTTCTGTAATCGGAGGGGCTAGCCCATATACGTATTCCTGGTCTAACGGAAGTCATAATGCCTCTATCAGTTTCCTATACGCTGGACCTTATCAGGTAAGCGTAACGGATGCCGGTGCGTGTGTGGCTACATTAAGCGTGCAGGTGTCTCAGCCAACGGCAGAAGCGATGGCACTTACTGCTACGAAAGCCAGCTGCGGAATAGGAGATGGTACGGCCACAGCTACTGTAAACGGTGGAACGACACCGTATACTTATAGCTGGAGCACAGGTGCCACAACAGCAACTGCCGGAAACCTGTTTGCGGGTTCCTACTCACTGAAGGTAACCGACAACAACGGCTGTATTGATTCTGCTCAGGTGGCTGTCAGCAATAATGGCGGTCCTGTAATTACCAGTGGCACCATCTTGAATGCCGACTGCTCCACCAACACCGGAGGATCGATCGGAATTTCGGTAACCGGAGGAACAACTCCGTATACTTACTCCTGGTCAAACGGTACAACTACCCCAACCTTGTCCAATGCACCTGCCGGAAATTACCACGTGCTGGTGACAGATCATGGTGGCTGTATCGGTACCCTGGATGCCGTAGTTCCGGAAACGGCCCCTGCACCGGTGTCTATCTGCGAAGTAACGGTAGATACCGCTACCCGGAAAAATATGATCATCTGGGATAAACCTGCCGGTGTGCTCAGCATAAATCACTTCAATATTTATAAGGAGAGTACTTCCAGCGGTGTATATTTTCTGGCCGGAAAAGTGCCTTATTCCAACCTGAGTGTGTTTATCGATACGCTGGCTAACCCACAGACCCGTAGCTGGAGATACAAGATCTCTCAGGTGGATTCCTGCGGAGATGAATCTCCGATGAGCACCTCACACAAGACCGTACACCTCACGGTCAATGAAGGAGTAGGAGGGGTTGTCAACCTGATATGGGATAACTACGAAGGACTGACCTTCGGAACCTATTACATCTTCCGGGACACGGTGTATAATAAGCTGACCAAGCTGGATTCGATTCCAAACAATGTGTTCACGTATACGGACAATAACCCTCCGCATTCCACTCATTTGTTTTATCGTATAGGACTCGTCAATCCTTCACCTTGTACCCCAACCCGGGCCTCTATCAATTATGAGAACTCCAAATCCAATACCGGAAATCTGGCATTTATCCCAAGCGGTATAGCCGACTTGTTTTCGGAAATGAATACCATCCGGATTTATCCCAACCCAAGTGCAGGTGTGTTTAACCTGAACCTGGAGTTATCCAGTCCTCAACAGCTGAGTATGCGGATATTCAATACGGTTGGTCAGGAGCTTACTGCGGCACGTTATGGACTGCTTTCGGGCAACATAACGAAACAGATTGATCTGAGTGGTTACCCCAAAGGGGTCTACTTCCTGCAAATAACAGGCGATTCGGGACGTGTTACCCGAAGGATAATTGTAGATTAAGACTGGTCCCGTTTCTTTTTCAGAGAACCCTGAAGCACACGTTGTCGTGTACGCTTCAGGGTTTTTTGCTTTCGGGAAGAGCCATTCGGCGTCCTGAATAAGTTTTCCTATATTCGCTCTGAAATTGTTGACGAACACATGCCTGGCTTTCTAGCATCCTTCCCATACATTAGGTCTGCATCATCGGTTTTATTCCACCAGGGAAGGAAGCGTTTTCGTTTTTCTCTTTACCTGAATTTTTCAAGTCTCCTGACGTTTTGTTTGCTTCTTCTGTTTGCGATTCCATTGCCTGTTTCTGCACAGCAAGGACATGAACAAGGGTTGTTGGATATCCGCAGCTATACCCCGAAAGACTATCATCTGGTGCCTCAGAACTTTGCTATTGTCCAGGACAAACGAGGCGTTATTTATGTTGGGAACAACAGTGGTGTCCTTGAATATGACGGCAGGTCTTGGGATACCATCCTTACCCCTAAGGAAGCAGCTGTTCATTCTCTGGCTATCAGTCCGAATGGTACTATTTATGTTGGCGGAACAGGGGAAATCGGGTTCCTGAAACCCAACGCCATCGGCAGGATGCGTTATCATTCCTTGTTGGGAGAGGTACCTGCTGCAGATCGTGACTTTGATGAGGTATGGAAATGCTTTGCAACGGACGAAGGAATCGTTTATTTCCAGTCTTCCAATAAACTGTTTCGTTGGGACGGGAAAAAAATAAAGGCCTGGACTCCGAAGACTTCTTTTCACCTGATGTTTTACCTGAATGGAAAGGTGTTTGTGCGGGAGAAAGAGGTGGGCCTCATGCAGGTACAGGATACCGCACTGACATTGATACAAGGCGGAGAGTTGTTTGCGCAAGAAAAAATTTATTTCATGCTTCCGTTTCGGAAGAAGGATGTATTGCTCAATACCCAGCATCACGGATTGTTTGTGATGCGGACGGGACTTTCAACTTACCCCCAGTCAGGATTGCAAACCCCTGAACAACTCACGAAAGTATCTCCGTTTCCCACTCAGATGGACGATTTTTTTATCAATAAATGGGTATATAATGCCATTCGTTTGAATGCCGCTCATATATCTGTGGGTACCCGAGGCTCGGGGTTGATAGTGATTGATACTACCGGCAAGCTCGTGGAAGAAATGAATAAAAATACCGGACTACCCGATGCTACAATTGAAGGTCAGTTTTTGGATGCACAGGAAAAATTATGGCTCGCTACTTACAACGGCATTACACGTGTGGATATCAATTCCCCTCTCACCAAATTCAATGACCAGAACGGTCTTGACGGAGCAGTGGAATCTGTTGTCCGGCACCGGGGAATACTTTATGCGGTAACCAATACCGGTGTCTACAGTCTCCAGGAACCGGGCCCGCCGGAAAATGGCAAACCGATTGCGCATGCCCATTTCCAAAAGGTGCCGGGAATTACTTCCGAATGCTGGGATCTCCTTTCGTTTACCAACAACGAAACTGCCAAGCTACTTGTTACCTCCGATGTGGGTGTTTTTCAGCTGGAGAATGATAAAAGCAGTTTGATCATAGGCGACGATTCCTATTCCCTGCATCGCTCCGAAAAAGACCCGAACCGGGTGTTTGTAGGGCTTAAAGCCGGGGTGAGTGCCATATACTGGTCGAATGGAAAATGGATTTCGGAAGGCAGAATAAGCGGTATTTCTGACCCTATTCGTACCATTGATGAAGATGCCAACGGCACATTGTGGCTTGGTAACAATGGCCCTGGAGTAGAACGTGTCACCTTTGATATCAGCAACCATCAGTTCCGGCAGGTGGATATACACCGCTTTGGTACCGCAGATGGCTTGCCCGATGAAAAGGTATATATCAAGCGACTTTCCGGTCATCGTTACTTTGCCACTTTACGTGGCATATACGCGTTTCAGAACGATCGTTTTAGTCCCGATTCTTCCTTGGGTACTCAGTTCTCCAAAGGACAGACAGGAATATTCCGGATCAGTGAAGATGCGAAAGGAACTATCTGGATGGTTACCGTTTCACAAAAGGACGGACAAATGGAGGTAGGGTATCTCGACCGGACACACCCGGGCAAACCGATTTGGAAGCTCCAACCGTTTATGGGACTGTCACGATCGCAACGCATTACACTTTCACTTTTTCACGAAGCGAACGGAGTTACCTGGATGGGTGAACAGGATTGCTTGTTTCGTTTCGATGAGAATATCAGAAAGAATTACGACTGGGATTACAAAGCCCTTGTGAGAAAGGTTATTCTCGGAAAAGATTCGATTATCTTTTCCGGTACCAATTTTAACGACAGTGGTTTTGTTTCTCTCAACCAACCCGAAGGCCTCAAGCCGAAGCTTCACTATTCCTTCAACTCCTTTACTTTTTTATTTTCCGCTCCGAATTTCGAAGATGAAACGGCCATGCTTTTCAGTTATTACCTGGAAGGATTTGACAAACAATGGAGCGGATGGAAGAATGAAAGTAAGGCCGTTTATACCAATCTGCCGGAAGGGAAATATTATTTCAGGGTAAAGGCAATGAATATATTCGGGCATGAAAGTCAGGAGGCTGTCTATGAGTTTACTGTCCTGGCACCCTGGTACCGGACGGTTTGGGCCTATATCGGGTATGTGCTCTTTTTTATTGGTTTTGTTTGGGGGGCCATCATTATTTCAACCAGAGGGTTACGGAGTATCATTCAGGAGCGTACAGCGGAAGTGGTGAAACAGAAAGAAGTCATAGAACTTAAAAACAAAGACATCACCGATAGCATCAATTATGCCAAACGGATCCAGGAAGCGATCCTTCCGACCCGGGAAAATTTTAAATCCTTATTCCCGGAAAGCTTTATCCTCTTTAAACCGAAAGACATTGTAAGCGGAGATTTTTACTGGCTCTCAGAGAAAAACGAACACATATACATCGCAGCAGCCGATTGTACCGGGCATGGTGTTCCGGGAGCGTTCACCTCCATGATCGGTACAGCACTGCTGAATGAAATTGTAAATGATAAAGGCATTCAGGAACCAGGCAAGATACTGGATGCTCTGCGGGAAGGCATTATCAAGGCGCTGAAACAAAGTGGAAAAGAAGGAGAGTCAAAAGACGGGATGGATATTTCCCTTTGCAGTATTGATTTGAAAAATAAAAAGCTGGAGTATGCCGGTGCTTACAACCCTTTGTTCTTGTTGAGAAAAAAGGAGCTTCTGGAATTCAAAGCAGACAAATTCCCTATAGGCATCAGTGATCATCAGAAACTGTTCACCAATAACCTGGTGGATTTGCAGGCAGGTGACAGCATCTATATATTCTCCGACGGTTATGCCGATCAGTTTGGAGGACCCGGCGGAAAGAAATACATGCGTAAACGATTCAAGGATCATTTACTGGAAATGCAATCCTTGCCCATGGAGCAGCAAGGCCTTGCCTTGAATAAAGCAATTGTGGAATGGCAGGGCAAGAGCGAACAGGTAGATGACATCCTGGTCATCGGAATCCGTATCTGATCTTTTTTTTCTGTTTCCCTGCCTGCCGTTGCGCAAGCCCAAGCAACGGCAGGCAGGTGTTTCCGTTTCTGTTTCCGTCCTTCTCCTACCGGATATTTATCTCATAAAGTGATCCGGAAGTTTCAATGGAATGAAGTCTTTCTCTGTCAGCCGTCATAAAGCGGGTGGCGCGGAAATCGGGTTTGCCCAGCTGATGCCAGGTGCCGTTTGCCAGATCGGTTTCGTATAATGCTCCGTTTACTTCAGTTGTATATAATGTCCCGTTAGTCACTATCCCAGCAAGTGTTCCTCTCCATTCTCCAGCTTTACCATGCTGTTTCCAGGTTCCGTCAGCAGGATTGATTTCATATAACGAGCCAGACGTTTCTATGGAATATAACCGGTCATTGGCTGCCATCAGGAATTTAGTAGCAGCAAAATCACGTTTACCAATGGCTTTCCAGGCACCATCCATTAAGTTGGTCGCATATAAGGTGCCACCCGCTTCTACTGTATATAACCGGTCGTTCAGGATGGTTCCGGCGATGGTAGCTTTCCATGCACCGGCTTGTCCTACCCGTTTCCAGGTTCCGTTCAACGGGCTCACCGCATAGAGGCTGCCATCCGTCTCAATCGTATAGAGCATGCCGTTGCAATGAAAAAGAAAAGCCGTTCGTGCGAAATCAGGGTTGCCTATTTTTTGCCACATTCCTGTGAAAGGGTCGGTCTGATAAAGTATTCCGGAAGCTTCAATCGTATATATTTTACCGTTTGCTTCTACTGCTTGTAGCGTGCCTTTCCAATCACCTGCTTTACCTACTTGTTTCCAGGTTCCGGGTTGAGCAAAAGAGCAGAATGATATCAGGATGCAAATAAAAAATCCGGGAATTGATTTCATAAGATTGGTTTTAAGGGTGAAGGATGTGCTAAGTTACAAAAGCAAACATCACTGGCAAGTGTGTGCTGAAATGGTTCCAAGGAGTTGAAAAGAGATTACTTCAATATTCATCAATAATTCATCTTTTTTCATAAGTACTTGATTTGCAGTTAATTTTAATTGTTTTTTTGTCCTGTGAAAACATCCCGGACCTGAGATTAGAATAGAATTTGAAAAAAGTGAGGGGTTGGATTAAACTATCGCTAAGCCCCTTCCGTCTTAACTTGCAAATCGGCTTACAGAAGAAATTATAAAACCCCAAAATCCTTTTTATATGAAAACGAACAAATGGACACTTATGGCAGCAGCTGCGATTGCAGTAGTGGGCCTAACACTATCTTCCTGCAAGAAGAACAAAGAAACTTCTCCGGAAGAAACAGGCACTGCGGCGGATAACGCCAATGCCGAACACATTGTATCCGACATGACGGTGATTGCGGCGCAATCGTCGGATGGTTCCTCCAGCTTGTCGAGCTACCGCGTAATAGGAGGAGACGAAGGCATCCTCGGTCTGAGCTGTGCCACTATTCAGCGCGACACGACCAATAAAATCATCACCATTACCTTCAGCAGTAACAGCCCGTGCATCGATGGAAGAACCCGCAGTGGTTCAATCATCGTCAATTATTCGGGAAGTGCGCCCGGAGCCAAGCACTACCGCGACCCCGGTTTCAGCTGTACTGTAATGACAAACAATTATGTGGTGGATGGCAACCAGGTGAACGTGGTTAACAAAACGATTAAAAATACCACTCCTGTTGGTTTCTCACCTGCAACAGTAGATGAAACCTGGAGCATCATTGCCAATGTAAATATTGTCAAAGCAAGCGGAGGAACCATTTCCTGGAATTGCACCCGCACAAAAACGTTGCTTAATACCAGCGATTCAACGGTTTATCATGGAGCAGCCACTCCAATCACCTGGTCGAAGGCCCGTATCGGTTTAACCGGTAACGCCAGCGGAACCAGTGCAAACGGAGTGTCATTCACTGCCATTGTAACCAGCCAGCTCATCCGTGATTTTGGTGCCTGCAACCTGGGAAAACATCCTTTCATTCAAGGTACCCTTGATTTCACCCCAACCGGTAAACCTACCCGTGTGATTGATTACGGACAAGGCGCCTGCGATCTGGATGCTACCGTAACGGTAAATGGTGTGACGACACATATCACCCTATAATCCAATAAGAATTGTACCAAACCCTGAAGTAGTCCGCCTATGGCGGACACTTCAGGGTTTTTGCATTCCTTCCGCTTTCCGCTAATGTGTATCTTTGTCCAGGACATGCCAGGCGAACAGAAAAATAATCCCCTTCACGGTAAAACACTCGAATTCATTTTGCAGGAGTTGGTGGCTTATTACGGATATGAGAAGTTGGGAGCGTTTATTCCCATTAATTGTTTTCGGGAAAATCCGGGTATACCTTCCAGTCTGAAATTCCTGCGCAAGACACCCTGGGCAAGAAAAAAGGTGGAAGAACTTTATATACAAATCAGTGAACGAACATCCGGAAACGGATCTCAAAACCAACAAACCGAATGATAGCTATCGGCGAATACAATGAATTGCAAGTGCTGAGAGATACTTCCAGTGGTTTGTTTTTGGGCGACAATGCCGGTCAGGATGTACTGCTTCCTGGAAAATATATTCCTGTGGGTACCCAGGTAGGAGATAAATTGAAGGTGTTTATTTATAAAGACAGTGAAGACCGCCCCGTGGCCACCACCGAAACACCCAAAGTAACCTTGCATCGGTTTGCGATGCTCAAAGCCGTGATGGTAAATGAAATCGGAGCTTTTCTGGATTGGGGACTGGAGAAACACCTCTTTGTTCCTTACCGGGAGCAAAACAAGAAGATGGAAGAGGGGCGTTACTACATGATCTATTTGTTTCTCGATGAGCAGACAGATCGTCTGGTGGCTTCGGCCAAGATCAATCAGTTTCTCGATAACGAAACATTGACCGTCAGAACAGGGGATGCTGCTGAAATTCTGATTTGGGAAAAAACGGATTTGGGATACAACGTCATTGTTAATCAGCTGCACAAAGGATTGATTTATGACAATGAGGTGTTTACTGAAATCATTCCAGGACAGACGGTAAATGGCTTTATTCGGAATATTCGGGAAGACCGGAAGCTGGACATTTCACTCCAGCAGCAAGGATACGGCCAGGTTGAACCCAGCGCACAAAAATTACTGGATGTTCTGAAAGCGAATAAGGGATTCCTGGATCTGGGAGATGACAGTCCACCTGAACTCATCACCAGACGTTTGCAAATGAGCAAGAAAACATTCAAGAAAGCAGTAGGAGCGCTTTACCGTAAAAAGCTGATCGTTCTGAAAGAAGATGGAATTCATCTGGCAGAAGCCAAAGCCTGAGCCTGCCTCTTTGCTTAATGGATAATTAATTTTCGCATTCCCGATTTACTTCCCACCCATACCGTTACAATATAAAGCCCGGGGGTATTCAACTCCAATGTAGCTGTGCCTAATCCGTTTACCTGCTGTTCCAGGACACGTTGTCCCACTACATTTGTTACCTGGAGTACTGTTGCTCGCTCAGGCAAAATCACGGTTACGTTACCGGAGGAAGGGTTGGGAAATAAACTGAAATCCGGCAAGGGTGCTGCTTCGGTCACGGTGGTTGCCGTATAAGGAATGCACCTGTAGAACACCCCTGTATTAGAAAGAAATGAATCTTTTACCGTCACCTGGGTCCCTGCTGCAGTAAAATAAACCGTAGCGCTGGCTGTGGAAGGACTGAAACCGGTGTAAGGCACTGTCTGATAGTTGTTGTACCTCAATAAGGCATAGGCTGAGCCAGGTGTCAGGGAGTCGGCAGTAATCCAGGCTTTTACAATTCTTGGCGACGCCCCCAGGCTCACATTGGGTTCATCGAGCGAGTCGAGAACAATATGCACCGGTTTTGTTTTTCTGCCGGGATCCTTGATGCCGGTAACGGCAACTCCATAATTCACATTTTTGGGAATGCAATAGTCATACGTGGCTCCGTTCCCATTCATGGAGCGGGTGTCGTATAAGGTAGAAAAGGCCCGGGTGAAGGAGGTCGTGTCAAAACAACTGTTATAGGTAAGGGCATCTGTTCCGGAATAAGTACTTACAGAAGGTGCACTGTAACCAATAGCAGGGATAATATGGTCATAGTCCGGGTCGCTCAGTCCTTTGATGTATACTGTGATGATAACAGGTTGCTTTTTCTGCAGGTATTGTTTCACCCAATTGAGGTAATTCATGTATTGAGGAATAGTCGCACTGGGATCCCATTCACGATAAGTAAAGGAAAAGGCGGCGAGTGCGGCCGTATCATTCACGTCAATCAATACTTCTCCTCCTGCTACTGTCCGGCACAACGTCTGGGAAATGTAGTTTCCATAATATAATCCACACATTTGAATGGATGTCTCACCACAATAGCCATTCGCATTGGGCCATTGGAGGCGTGGTTTGATGGCTAGCAGGGTGGTGGTTTGAGCGCTGGCTTTCAGGCAACACAGCAACAGCAAGGAAAAGAGTAAGCGTGAAAACATCCGGTATGGTTTCGTGTGGAGTATCTGGAAAGAGTAATGAATAAACCTTGATCAGAGCAATGTAGTAATAATTTAGCTCTTTCAAGCTTCTTGCAATAAAAAGCAGGGTTCGTCGAATGAAAAATTGATCTGGTCGATCATTTTTCAGTTTTTTCTGGTATCTTTACATTCGAAAATCTCAAACACTATTCATATGAAGAAAAACCTACTCTTGCTGTGCATTGGACTCATTTCCTCTGCAAGTCTTGCTTTTGCGATGGCCCCTCCACCAGGGGTCAGTTTCAACGTTTCTACCTCTAATGGGTGTGCTCCACTGCTGGTGACGTTTACCAACACCAGTTCAGCCGGTAACTATTATGTCTGGGATTTTCAGGACGGTTCTCAGATTATGACGGTGAATGCTACCCATACATTTAACCGTAATGGCAATTTCAATGTCATGCTGACCGCTTACGATACCCTCGGAGGCGGCATGGTGATGAAAGGACAGACACAACAGAATATCAATGTAAATGGTGTCAACCTCAACACCTCGGCTGACAGTGTTTGTCCTGGTGAGATGTTCACTGCCTATGTCAATCCGAATGGAAGCAATTTCCAATGGTCTTTCGGAGACGGAGCGACATCCAATCAGCAGAACGCTTCACATACCTATACCAGTCCGGGTATTGACACACTGAAGTTGACCGTCAACAACAATTGTGGAGGCATTCAACATTTGTCTCAGGTTGTTTACGTGAAAAACGGAGCTCATCCAAGTGCCTCGTTTGGTTCAAGTGTAGGCGGCGGAAGTGGAGTTTGTCCACATGACAACATTCAGTTTTATCCCCGCAGCCAGAGTGCATCGAGTTATTCCTGGACTTTCGGCGACGGAGGAACTTCTTCTCAGGCCCAGCCTACATACAGCTATTCCTCTGCTGGAAAATATACCGTAAAACTTACTGTCACCAGCAGCTGCGGTACGAGCTCAACCTATGCCGATACTGTGCATGTAAACGGCAATATCTATTTTCCAAATTACCTGAACATCAACAGCTCCGGTTCACAGGGCTGTCCACATGATATGTTTAACTTCAGTACCAATGGTGCTCCTGCTCTGGGCATGGTGTGGAAATTCGGTACATCTGATTCCCTGATGGGCCCGAATGTCAGTTATGCCTGGTCTACTGCCGGCACCTACACGGTTACCTGTCACCTGCATAACGGTTGCAACAATGATACCACGCTCTCCACAGTTATTCATGTAAAGAGCAACCTTCCGTATACCGGAAATGTACAAACGCAATTTAGCCCTAATCCGGTTTGTCCGAATGATCAGGTTTCTTTCCAAAGTAATTCGGCCAGTGCCTATAAATGGTATTTTGGAGATGCCGGTAACGACTCCTCCTCTCTGGCTCAGCCTACGTTTGTGTATCCATCAGTTGGAACCTATACGGTGACGCTTAAATTGTATAACGGATGCGGCAGAGACACCGCAGTTAAGAACATCCTTACAGTAAACAACAGTTCTTTCCCAATGCTCGGACATAACAACAACGGGAACTGGGGGGCGACCTCAACAGCTACCTGTCCGGGTGATACCGCTGCTTTTTTCGCACAGACAAGTGGCAGTCTGCATTGGAACTTTGGGGACGGTCATACCGCCAATGGCGGAGCAGCTATCCAAACCGGAGGAGGAACAGTTTATATTATGCAACATGCCTTTACTACCAATGGCACTTATTGGGTGAAACTAACTGCAACCAATGGTTGTGGTAACAGCACTACCGACTCTCTCCAGTATATGGTAGGCGGAAGCACACCTGTAAACGGTTCACTGAATATTGCGGGTACCAGTCACAATAACAACATAGAATCAGCCAATGCCTGTCAGAAACTGCAGTTCATCGGAGGGGGAGGATCTACCTATAAATGGTTCTTTGGAAACGGAGATTCCATTATTACCCATTCCACGTCTACCAACTACAGCTATCCTGCACCAGGTATCTATACCATTGTGTTGAAGATAAAGAATGGTTGTGGCGATACCGCTACAATCACAAAGGCGATAGAGATTGACGGGATCAATCCATCCGTAACACCCACTAACCTGATGTGTAACGGACTTAGCAGCGGCAAAATCGTCATTGCAGCCACGGGAGGATATCCTTCTTACAATTACTCTTTGAACGGTGGATCTTACCAGTTGTCGAATACTTTTAATAACCTCACAGCTGGCAGTTATACCATCACCACACGCGATTCCATGGGATGTATGGTAATGTCTAACGTTACACTCAATCAGCCCTCCGCATTGGTAATAACTCCAAGCTCAGTGAGCTCAACCTGTGGTAACAGCAATGGATCGGCTTCTGTCTCCATGAGCGGTGGAACTCCTGCATACACCTACAGCTGGCAAGCGGGAGGAAGTACTTCTTCCGTCATCAATAAGCCTTCCGGTTCCTACCTGGTAACCATCACAGATGCCAATGGATGTTCTGTAAATACCTCCATTGCTATCAATGACGTGGGTGGACCAACAGTTACTTATCCGGGAACACTTTCCGGCTCTTGTATCAGTGCCTCCTCTTATTCACTCACGGGAGGAACTCCGGCAGGTGGAACCTATTCGGGCGCAGGTGTTTCCGGCGGTGCATTCTTTAACCCGGCAGCAGCCGGTGCAGGAACACATACCATTGTGTATACCTATTCGAATGGAACCTGTTCCAGCTCGGCTTCCAATACCATTACTGTTCATGCATTGCCACACGTAACTGCCGGAGCGAATCCTGCAAACGGTCAGGTTTGTACCGGTGGTTCGCTTACACTTACAGGTGGAGGAGCGACTACTTACAGCTGGTCTGGCAGTGTATCTAATGGTGTTCCTTTTGTTCCGGGAGGTCCAGCAACCTATACCGTTACCGGTACCGATGCCAACAATTGTACGGCTACAGCAACCATTGCTATTGCGGTTAACCCTTATCCGGTAGTTTCGTTAAGCTTTACCGGTCAAGATACATTGGGTGACTGCAAGACCAATGTGGCTTTGACAGGAGGATCACCTGCCGGAGGAACGTATACCGGTACCGGTGTTGTCGGTGCTGATTTTCAACCTTCAGCTGTAGGAGACGGAACCTATACCATTACTTACACCTTTACCAATGCTTCGGGTTGTACCGCGTCTCAAAGTAAAGCCATTCATGTGCTTCCTTGCCCACTTGGTATTCAGGAGCTCACATCGCTTTCGCTTAAATTATATCCCAACCCAAGCAATGGCCTGTTCACCCTCGAAACACCCGAAATTGGCGGAGTGTTGCAAGTGCTCAATGCCATAGGTCAGGTGATTCACAGCGAAAAGGTGACACAGACTTCTTCTGTATTGGATCTTCAGTCACAGGTGAGCGGCATTTACCTGGTTAAGATTGAAAGTGCAAAGGGAGTTGCTATTCAGCGTATCCTGATTGCGAAATAACTATTTCACAGAATGAAACGGAACCGCCTCTGGGAAACCAGAGGCGGTTTTTTTTAAGCGAAGCAGTTGTTTCACTTTTTTTAACACGAAAGCATTTCCGGTGGAATACGATAAACGACTCCCGTACGTTATATACTACAAAGGAGGCCGTACCATGAAAATATTGATTGCCATTCCAGCCACACTCTTATTTGTCTGGCTGATTGCAGGAACAAGAGAGTTCAGTACGCCGGCTACCGCCAGGGTAGAGAAGCCGGTGGAGCATGCGGGGAAATATTTCCAGTCTGTCCCCGAACCGATGGATAGCACGACCTTAAAAAAGCACTAACCGGTTTTCGCGTTTCCGTCGCAATTACCGCACCGCTATTTTGATTGTGTATTTTTTATCTGCGCTGTAAACGGTGATCAGGTAAATTCCGGAAGGAAAGGGAGCAGGAAATGTGATTTTATTTCCTTCGGTAAGCTCATGCGACATCACCAATTGTCCAAGCCTGTTCCATACGCAAATTGATTTTTGCTGATTGTCAGGGAGTCCTTCTATCTGTAAGCTGTTTGTCTCCGCATTGTACTGCAGTCGGGGATTGTCCAGAGGTTTTACCGGATCAACTACAGCCACCACCCCAACATTCACCAATAGCTTTGCTGCATCCAGTTTACAACCACTTGTAATGGTTTCAGTAACGGATACATATCCGCTGTGGCTGCCGAATGTCACGGTGATGGAATGCGTGCCTTGTCCGGCTGTGATGGCGGCACCCGAAGGAACGGTCCACAGGTATGTAGAGCCTGAATTAGCCGGCACAGAATAAACCTGGTTGTTTGCGGCAACAGCAACATTTACCGCTCCGGTGATCGAATAGGGGCTTGGAATAAGCTGAAAGAAATCGGCTGCCCAATACGTGGAGTGGAAATTCGTTTCCTTCACCGCATAGGTTCCGGTGGCTCCGCCCTGACGTGGGCAGGCACCGGTATCCACGGCGATGGCATGACTCATTCCGGTGACTTTATAAAAATAAACAACCGGATTGGATGCGCTGTCGTTATAAATACTCAATTGAACGGAGGAGTTTCCCTGAAAAGCGTTGTTCACCGAATCCGCTGTCTGGTCGGCATGATCCAGGTTGGTCCATTGCTTGATGAGTTCGGTGGCATTGGCAATATTTACCGTATAATCGAGTGTCCCATGGAAGACGGCGAGGTGGGGATAGGGATTGGCGTACCCCGGGTTTTGTGCGCGAACAAGTGCGCCCCATTGTGCCGGTGTTTTTGTCACCCCTCCGTTCATTGCGGTACTTGCTGTAAAAACATCGGTGGCCGCTTTGTAAGGTATGCCCGACATCACGGCTCCAGACCGGATAATATCGGGGTAAGTCGCCATCATCACGGCTGTCATTCCTCCCCCGGCCGATATGCCCGTTACATAAATTGCAGCAAGATTGATGGTGTAATGCGCTTTCATATAATCCACCATTTGCTTGATGGAAAGCGCTTCCCCCACATTTTTGTTTACATCTGTTGTGTCGAACCAGTTAAAGCATAAACTGCTGTTATTGGCACTTACCTGTTCCGGGTAAAGCACATAAAACTGATGCAGGTTAGCCAGCTTGTTCCATCCGGTTTGGGAAGCAAAGGATGCTGCCGTTTCTGTGCAACCGTGCAAGGCAATGACAAGGGGAGCTGCCCCGGTAATTCCCGATGGAACATAGGTATACATATTCAGTGCTCCGGGATTGGTTCCAAATCCGGTTACCGGTGAAATGGATTGTGCAAGTGCCTGGTTCGATCCGGCACCAAGCGAACAAAGAGCAACCAATATGCGACAAACACCAACGAACAAACGATTGAAAGAAGCGTGTTTCATGAGTATGAAGTATAGGTGGAATAGGGAGAAGCAGTTGCTAAAGTTACGTTATTTAACGGGAGAATAAAAGAACCTAAAACGGTCACATCCAGCTGCAGCTGCTCTGTCCATTTTTTTACCATTTCTGCCGCCGCAGAACTTTTGTTGAACGAAAACGTTTTCCAGTGCCTCAGGGCTTGCGTATAATGCCTAATCAACTTGTAAATCCCAAGGTAAGTATGGAAACTATTAATCCTTTGACAGATGGAAACCTATTTCAAGTTACTCGTGGCGACCGACTATTCCGAAGAAGTCAGAAATGCCGAACGGTATGCACTTCAATTTGCAACACGAACTCAGGCAAGTGTAACCTTGTTGCATGTTGCTGATCCGCCACCGGAAATGCGCCTGCTTGTTCGTGAACAGTATCCTGACATGACCTGGCAGAATGAACTGGAGGAGTTGCGTATGCATGCGTTGCAACTGACTTCCTCCCTGCAATTACCGGAACGGGATCTCACATACGACTGTGTTGTGAGGGAAGGGCAGGTGGGAGAAGAGGTGTGTGAGGAAGCGGAGAAGCAAGGAGCCAATTTTATTATTACAGGCATGCATGGACCTGGAGGTGGCTTACGCGACATCTTTCCGGGGAGCCATACCTGGGAAGTGATCAGTCATGCTACTTGTCCCGTATTAGTCATTCCTCCGGATGGTTATTTCACAGGCATCAAACAAATTACTTACGTTACCGAATATCGTCCGGGTGAGATGTCAGCAATTGCTTTTCTGGCCAGGCTTGCCGAATGCTTTGGTGCAGGGCTCTTAATCCTCCATCTGGGTAACCGCTCCCTGCCTAAAGAAATGGAAAGACAACTGTTTGCGGAGTTTAGGGAATCGGTATATGAGAAATTAAACAGTCGCAAAGCCGATATCCGTTTGTTACAGGGAGAGAATCCGGTGGCAGCGATCAATCAATTTTGTTTTCAATCTGAAACCGACTGGCTCGCGCTTTCTCCTGGCAAATCAACCTTGCTTAGCTTGCTTTTTGGTCAGGGGGGAAACCTCACGCGGCAGATGAGTTTTTATTCCCGCATTCCTATGCTTGCTATCCCCGACAATTTCAGTGCAATGGATAACCGCTTATGGAAGGCACTTGAACAGGTAGGGGAAGAAAAACAAATTGGAGGTCAAGCCAGAGCAGGATTCGGCAGTTTTTACTGATCGACGAATCGTTGAAAAAAGCCGATGTTTTTAAAATAAAAATAGAGGAGTCAAGTTCTTTTTCCCGGAAAAGGAACTTTTTTTATGTTTTATTAAGTACAAAATTTAGGATGAGATAAGTATTCTGAAAGTAAATTAAAGCATATAATTAATTGATAAACAGTTAGGTGTAAATTTTAAAGCTGTTTGCGTTTCAGATAGGAATGGTATAAATTCCAAATATTGAGGTAACAATTCTTCTTTTCAGGCGTTAAGCATAGCAGATACATTGCATATCCCCTCTCTTCCAGCTAAAATAGCATACTGATTGCTGATCCCTGAAAAGGGAGGGTTTGGATTTACCTGATACCTCAATCCTATGAAAAAATCCATCAAACTCAGCTATTGGGAAGCCTATCTTTCCATCTTTTATTTCCTCGAAAAAAACGTGCTAACCTATAGGAAAGTCGACGGACTGAAGCGCCTTGCATCTGCGATGGATCCGAATGTGCTGGAAGCTGCGCATATGATAGAGCAAACCATGTTGCTCGACTGGCTATTGATATTTAAAGAAGGTGATTTGTTAAAAGAAGAAATGGATATGGATGAGTGTTATAAGTTCATGATGAAATATATTGCCATGGAGGAAAAGAAGATGGGCATACACGTACGCTCCTTTCTAAGACTATTGAAAAATGCTCACCAGTCTCACCACAAAAGTAAAGCCTGGACAAGCTGGGTCGATTCCTGCCTTGTTGCCAAAGTATAATTACTTCAGCGTTTCATCCAGCCATTTATAAAACTCATTCTGCCATACCAAGGCATTCTGGTCTTTGAGTACCCAATGATTTTCGTTCGGGAAGTAAATCAGTTTGCTCTTGATACCGCGCAGCTGCAAAGCCTGAAACGCACCTAAGCCCTGTTCAATTGGAACGCGGTAGTCTTTACCTCCCTGAATGATCAGCATGGGGGTGTTCCATTTGGTTACATAGTTCACCGGGTTAAACTCGTTGTAGCTTTTTTGAGCGGCAACGTTTTCCTTGTCCCAATATGCTCCACCCAGATCCTGATTCACAAACCAGATCTCTTCGGTAGTTCCATACATGCTTCTCCAGTCGAATATGCCGTCATGAGCGATAAAAGTCTTAAACCGTTTTTCGTGTATACCGGCAAGGAAATAAACAGAGTATCCTCCATAGCTGGCTCCTACACAACCTCTGCGATCCTTATCCACATAAGGCTCTTTGGAAACTTCATCAATGGCGATCAAATAATCCTTCATATTCTGTCCACCATAATCGCGGCTGATCTGCTCATTCCATTTCACACCATGACCGGGCATTCCTCTCCGGTTAGGAGCTACGACAATATATCCTTTGGAAGCCATCAGCTGGAAGTTCCAGCGGAAAGAATAAAATTGAGTAAGCGGTGATTGCGGTCCGCCCTGACAATAGAGCAGGGTAGGGTATTTTTTAGTGGCATCGAAGTCGGGAGGGAGGATCACCCATACAAGCATCTTTTGCCCGTCTGTAGCGGTAACAAAACGTTTTTCCACTTTAGGAAGGTGGAGGGTTTTGTACAGTTCATCGTTGATGTGCGAAAGTTGTTTCATTGATCCATTGGCCGGATCAAGGGAATAGAGTTCGGCAGCATGGTTCATGTCCGTACGCTCTACCAGCAGCATATTTCCGGCATCACCCACGAGGGTGTGGATATCGAAATCACCAGTAGTAATTTGCTTCACAGAAACGACCTCTTTTGGAGTTGCGGGATTGTTGACAACCAACAGTTGCACGACACCGTCTACTGCTGCTGTGAAATAAATTTTCTTTCCATCCTTGCTCCATTTGAAATCGTCTACGGTGCCATCCCAGCCTTTCGTGAGGTTTAATTTTTCGGCACCGTTCATTACATAAATATCATTCTTGTCCGATTCATATCCGTCTGTCTTCATACTTAGCCAGGCCAGGGTGCCGGTTGGAGAAAAAGCAGGTTTGGTATCATAGCCTTCCATCCCAGCTGTGAGGTTCACCGTTTTCTTCGACTCTATATTATAAGAATAAATGTCAGTGTTGGTGCTGGTGGCATAGGCCTTGCCTTCTTTTTTCTTGGTTACATACAATACCTCTTTCCCGTCAGGATTCCAGATGTAATCCTCTTCGCCTCCGAAGGGTTTCTGAGGGCAGTCATAGGCTTCGTTTGGCATCAGGTCCAGACTATCGGTGACCTTGCCACCGGATAAGGAATACAAAAACACATGCCCGAATGCACCATCCTCCCAGGTATCCCAGTGACGGAAATTCAGGTCGTCATAAATCATTACATCCGATTTGGTAAGGGCAGGGTAGAAGTCACTTCCATACACTTTTTTAATTTTAACTTCCTGGCTGTGTATGCTGTGTTTGCCGTCTTTGGAGATACGGTCATCCGGCAATAGGCCCTCTATGTCTTTGAGCTCTGTGGGAGAACCTCCTGCCAGGGGCTGAAGAAAATACTTTTTGGTTGATTTGGATTGGGCAACGCTATAGGTCTTGACGGAATAGATTACGGATTTGCCGTCTTTTGTAAACCCTGCGGTGTTTATTTTTCCGACCTGGAGAAGCATTTCCGGGGTCATCATTTGCTGGGCGGAAGCGCTGAGAAGCAAAAAACCGCAAGCCAGACTGGTTAGTAAATTCTTCATAGTTGTTTGTTTTTAATGATCGGCATCAAGTCCGAATGCTTCGGATCAGGTTTCGGCGAACAAGGCGCGAATTTACAAGTTTTTCCAATAGTATACTCACTTCCTTTGTATGCCAAATACTTTCATATAATGGATATAGTTTTATCCCTGAATGTCTTTTGGAGATTTAAAACTAAATTTTTACCTTTCAGCAAATCTCCATTAACCTTACTTTATGAACAGTTCCATCGCCCCGGCAAAAAAGATTCTGACTTTTCTTTGTCTTTGGATGTTTCTTTTTTTTACGGCTTT
>Ga0206898_10092_pt1 | contig 27138 bp, 23 predicted proteins | sample Alteio_BWOrgHeat_50_FD_153237 | JGI IMG/M metagenome (GOLD analysis project Ga0206898, IMG submission 153237) | Enriched cells from forest soil in Barre Woods Harvard Forest LTER site, Petersham, Massachusetts, United States -... | ecosystem: Environmental > Terrestrial > Soil > Temperate forest >...
AAGCAAAGGACCTGGATGACCCAACCCGTCGCCTGTCGGAATACACACGTGGCATACTGATAAGAGGAGACATCGGCACCCATTTTTCATTTGAGTCATCGTTCTATGAAAATCAAAGTTTTCAGCCCGGCTATATCGATTCATTTGCACGTGCCAGTCAGGTAATCCCCGGCCAGGGCAGGTGGAAGACATTTAAGACCTCCGGCTTCGATTATGCCATGTCTGGAGGATACATCTCCTATTCCCCCAACAAACACTTCAATATTCAGGCAGGTACCGGAAAACATTTCATCGGCGACGGGTATCGCTCCCTGCTCCTGTCCGACAATGCCTTCAATTACCCCTACCTGCGCATCACCACAACCTTCGGGCGTTTTCAATACACCAACCTGTATGCCTCATTTATGAATCTGACCTACAGCAAGGCAACTATTCCGGCGGGGACCGAGCATCTCTACGAGAAAAAATCCGCCAGTTTCCAGTTTCTGACCTTCAATCTTCATCCCCGCATACAGCTCGGCCTTTTCCAGGGATTGATCGCACAAGCTGCTGACAGCACGAACAGACAACACCTCGATTTTTATTATTTTCAGCCGGTAATGGGGGTCAGTGCACTGAAATACGGATTCAACGACCCCAACCATGTGATGTTTGGTGCGACGGCTAAAATAAAAGTATGTAACTACCTGAGTCTTTATGGCCAATACCTGCTTGACGGTATTGCTGAATCAGGTGCAAACGGAGCGCTGTATAACCGACAGGGGTTTCAGGCCGGAGCCAAATGCTTCAATCTATGCAAGATCCCCAACCTCGACCTGCAAGCCGAATACAACCAGGTCAGACCCTATACTTACTCCTCTTCCGAGAGTTCCCAGAGTTACACACACTACGGGCAGCCCCTGGCCGATCCGCTGGGAGCCAATTTCCGGGAAACCATTCTGATACTCCGTTATCGCCTCGGAAATGCGTTTATCCAGATCAAATACGACCATGCAAACATCGGCGCAGATTCAACCGGAAGAAGCTATGGTCAAAACATTTTCAACCCTGACAATACTGCATACCTGGGCAACAATCCCAATGCCCCGCTCATGTTGCAAGGGGTTAAAACCACCTTGGATATCTACGACCTGAAACTGGGCTATCTAATTAATCCGGCTTATAACCTGAACTTTGTCTGTGGGATGATCAAACGGGATTATCGGAATAGCACTGGCATCAGTAAAACAGATTATATTTACGTGGGCATTCAAACTTCTCTGACAAATATTTATTACGATTTTTAAATGCACTCATTAACATTTTAGTATACGGTGGACATCATAGTACTCACTTTCTTTACCGCCTTCTTTGTTGTGTTGCTTTCTACCCCGGCACTCATCAAAGTAGCTATTCTTAAAAGCCTGTTCGACGAACCGGGTGATGAACGCAAACTGCATAAACGGATGATCCCTACCATCGGTGGCATTATCATTTATGCAGGCACACTCTTTGCCTTCGCGTTGTGGTTCCCTTCCGAAAAAATAGCGGCGAGCACCAACGGAAACTCCTTAATCTCCTCGGTGAATGACTTCAAATACATTATCGCCACCGTGCTTATCCTTTTCTTTGTGGGTGTTAAAGATGACATCATCGGTACTGCCCCTATCAAGAAACTTGTCGCCCATGTAATTGTAGGAATGGTGTTGGTACAGATGGCACAGATCAAACTCACCAGTCTTCATGGGATCTTTGGCATTACTGTCCTTCCCGAATGGGGCGCCGTCTTTGTATCCTTGTTTACTTACATTGTGGTTGTCAACGCCTTTAACCTCATCGACGGGGTCGACGGTCTGGCCTCAGGAGTAGGTGTGATAGCGTCCTTTGCTTTCGGCATCTGGTTTTACATCGCACAAGACTATGTGATGACAGCACTGGCTTTTTCACTGGCTGGGGCCCTCGTTGCTTTTCTGATCTTCAACTTTAACCCGGCCAAAATTTTCATGGGCGATTCAGGCTCTCTGTCTATCGGCCTCATCGTTTGTGTGCTGGCAATCAAAATGGTTCAGACAGATCATATTAATAGTATGATCCCCTCCCCCCTTGCCTATGTGAGCAAGCCCATCTTTGCCATGTGTGTACTCGTTTACCCATTGGTTGATACACTTCGCATCTTCGTTTATCGCGCCGTCAGAGGCATGTCTCCCTTTTCGGCCGACCGTAACCACCTGCATCACCTGCTCATCGATGGAGGCTGTTCGCACAAACAAACCGTCCTCATTATTTATTGTTTCAACATTCTGATGATTGGCATGTGTATCGGACTGCGTTCCTTGGAACCTACCTGGACCTTTACCATTATCGGAGCCACTGCAATCCTGCTGGCTCAGATCCCTCAATTCATCAAGAAACGACACCTTTCCAAACAAGCATGAGCTCCCGGGAAGTAAAGCGCATAGCATCGAACCGTATTCTGCTCGGTTGCTTGCTGGGTTGTTTTTTCATTCCGGCCGGTGGGCTTGCCCAACAAAATTTTCCGCTCGACCGCGATGCGGTGCTCCCTTATGAAAAGCTACTCAACCAAAAAAATACGGATTACCACACCGGCGTAAAACCTTTCCTGAACAACGAACTGGTTGCAGTAAATGATAGCGCCATTCATTACAAGCATTTTTCTGCCTTTCAAAAAGGAGATACCGGAACCGCTGCGCAAGGCTTCCGGGTGGATTTTCGCCCGAGGAATACCGATGTTGCTGTTGGCTACGACCTTTCAAATAAAAAACCATTACTCGATCTCTATGGCACAGTTGGTCTGAACGTGTATTACAAACACAAACTGGCTATCGTGATGAACTACCTGGGTGGGAATTCCATGTTACCTGGATATATTGATTCTACCATTAAGTCTACACGTGTAGTGCCAGGCATAGGCCCTGCTTATGGCAATGGAAACACCTATACTTACCAGGACTATTCCGGATACATCTCTTATTCACCCAGCCACATCGTTAATTTCCAGATAGGGAAGGACAAACATTTCTTTGGAGACGGTTACCGCTCCATGTTCCTTTCCGATAATTCCCCTAGCTATCCTTTCTTTAAGATTCAGGTGCAAACCTGGAAGATCAAGTGGGTGAATCTGTTTACTGAAATGACAGACGCCACTACCCCTACCGGTCTTCAACAGAATTTCAAGAAGAAATACGCCTCCATGCAATACCTGAGCTGGAACGCCACCAAACGCATCAACATCAGTTTGTTTGAAGCCATCGTCTGGCAAGGCAATGACACCAACAGGGTAAGAGGCTTTGACGTCAACTACCTCAACCCAGTAGCCTTTCTCCGCCCCACAGAATATTCCCTCGGCTCTCCTGACAATGCATTTGTAGGAGGCTCCCTGAAGATTAAACTTCCCTTGCAGCTTCAGTTTTACAGCCAGGCCTTGTTTGATGAATTTGTTTTAAAGGAGCTGGAGGCACACAGCGGTTGGTGGGCCAATAAGTTCAGTTTACAGGCAGGTCTGAAAGCATTCGACCTCTTCGGTATCCGTAACCTATATTTACAGGGCGAGTTTAACTATGTTCGGCCCTATACCTATACCCACGGAAGCGTACAACAAAACTACGGCAACTTCAACGAGCCACTGGCCGACCCGTTCGGTGCCAACTTCGAAGAACTGATCGGCATCCTGAATTACCGGCATGGACGTTTCCTCATTGAACTGAAAGGTGTCGCAGCGATGACCGGACTGGATACTGCCGGCAGCAACCTGGGGCAAAACATCTTTCTCCCGTATGGCACCCGTACCGGAGGTACCGACCCTGCACACGATTACGGACACCGCGTGGGGGATGGATTAAAGACCTATATCGGCGTTGGCGACTTCCGCATCGCCTATTACCTCATTCCTTCCATGAATCTGAAAGCAGAAGTAGGCTGCACCTACCGTACTGAACGCTCCACAGGCTACCTGCCGGTGAATGCGCTTATCTGGACGTTAGGGATTAAAACGTCGCTTTACAATACTTACCACGATTATTGATTCTGTATCATTAACGAGTCGCTGTGGCTTTTTCCGGATTTTTCACTAACCTTGTAATACGCCGGAAATAAGCATATGAAAAAAATTGTGGTATTCACAGGAGCTGGAATCAGTGCCGAAAGCGGAATCAAAACATTCCGTGATTCCGGAGGACTCTGGGAGCAATACGATATTCAGGAAGTGGCCACCCCCGAAGCCTGGGAGAGAAACAAACCCCTCGTCATGGAGTTTTATAACCAGCGCCGCAAACAGGTGATTGATGCCAAACCCAATGCAGCTCACAAAGCCCTGGTAAAGCTGGAAAAAAAGTTTGATGTGCAGGTCATCACCCAAAACATTGACGACCTGCATGAACGTGCCGGCTCCTCCAAGGTACTGCACCTGCATGGAGAGATCCGCAAAAGCCGCAGCTCCCTCGACCCTTCCCTTACCTATCCGATAAAAGGCTGGCAGTTGCAACTGGGCGACAAATGTGAACGCGGGGCACAATTACGCCCACACATCGTCTGGTTTGGAGAAACCGTTCCGAATATGGAGCTGGGGTATCAGCTGGCTGCTGCCGCCGATATTTTTCTGATCATCGGCACTTCACTCAATGTGTACCCTGCAGCCGGACTGGTAGAATATGCCCCAACCGAAATACCCAAATACCTCATCGACCCCAGTGCTGTCAATAACAGCATGTTTATCCAAAACGTCCATCTCATTAAAGAAAATGCCGTGAAAGGGGTGGTGGAACTGGTAGAAAAACTTCTTCAATAGCCATTCGCTGTTCCTTCCCCCTCGGGGAAAGTTAAGGCGCAAAGAAAAGCCTCCTTCCCGAAGGGAAGAAGGCTGTGTTGGTAGATATGCATCAATCAGTATCAGTGTCTTACTATAAATTTCTTGGAAGTAAGTGGTTTCCCGTTTGCCAGGAAGGTATAGAAATACATACCCGATTCGAGCGTGGATACATCCAACTGAACCGTTCCGGTTGATTCTGACAAGTCAACAGCCTTCACCTGACTTCCCAGAAGGTTACAAACCACCATACTCAGCGACGCACCACCATTGCTCAGCTGATAATCAAAGCGAAGGGAAGAGGAGGCTGGGTTTGGATAAGGTTCGGTTACTGAAAAACTGAGGTTCTGATTCAGGATGCCTGCAGGAGAAGGATTGTAAACAATGATTAGAAAAACAGAGTCGGATGCCGTCGTACAGTTGGAGATGCAGTAACGCACGGTGGAAGCATTCATATTGGTACCGTCGAAGGTAAAGTCGGCGGTAAAAACAGCAGACTTCCCGGCGGAATCGTTTTTACACGGGGTCTGGTAAGTAGCCGGACCGAAGCACAATCCGCCGAAGCAAATTGATGCTGAAGCGCCGCTCCCAGACAATGTTATCTCTTCTTTGCGTGCATGGGTAGAAATATTAGAAGCGGTAATGTTCTTTACATTGAAGTTGCCGGTATAAGAAGAACCGGGAGATCCGTAAACCTGAACCGTGGTTCCGGTAACATCCTGATTGCCACTATCCATGATTTTATATGATTGAGCGAACAGGTTTCCAGCCAATACAGGCAATGCGAGCAACAAGAGTAATTGTTTTTTCATCGAAAACAGGTTTGAGTGTTTGAATGTAAAACGGCTTAAACAAATATAATCAAAAGCACGGTGAATTCCTAGGTGAAAGATGCAGCATCCCCATTTGCTGATAGGTAAAGTTAGTATCGTACCCATTTCATCCAGAACGCAAATTCTTCCATTCTAAGGTTTGGGGCACCATTAAATTTCACATGTTTATCGAAAACAGGAAGGTACGTCTCACACTTAAAACCATTCAACTTCTACTCTCTTCCTGCTAAACATAAGCAATTCAAGCACTAACAGAATTTCTACATTTTCGAAAAGGTTTTCTAAAATACTATGCGATCTGATATTTGCTTTGGAATCGAGAGCTTGCATATCTCTTGCTTTATTACTACATTGCAACGGTTAAATATATTAGGCAAAAGCAGCGAAAGAAATTCCATCCCCAGTTCCGAATCTGCCAAATTGCTTTTGTATCATTTTGTGAATTTGCTTTCTGATGACTTTTAATGGACAATGACAACCTCGGATAATATCTTCGAACTAATCAAGTCACTCAGCCCTTCCGAGAAGGGGTATATCAAAAAACTGTCCTCTTTTCACCCTCGCGGTGGTCAAAATCAATACGTGAAACTCCTGGATGCCATAGACAGGCAAACCGTGTATGAGGAAAAGGAGCTGCTCAAAAAGTTCAAAGGAGAGTCGTTCATCAATAATTTCTCCGTCGCCAAAAACTACCTCTACAATTATATTCTCAAAGGATTGGAAGCCTATCATAAAAATGTGAGAGCTGAAATCCGGAGCTATTTGAATCAGGTTGAAATCCTGGAAAACAAAAATCTGAGTACACATTGCGAAAAGCTCCTGGAGAAATCCAAAAAGCTGGCCATCAAGCACGAGCTTTTTGAATTGCTCGAAGAAGTGATTGAATGGGAGATCCAACTGCTTTCCCGTAAAACACCGAATGAGAAAAACCACAAACTCATCATCGGATGTTACGATGAGCTGTTTGATATTCTGTTGAAGAAAGACATTACCCTCCGTTACAAGAAAGTATCGAGTCTGGTATATTCCAAGATGCACAACAAGGGCCAGATCAGGAGCCTGGAGGAGACCAAAGAATATCAGGACATAATAGAATCCGGTCCCGGAGGTACAGAGCACACCCTGAGGAATTTTAAAGCCAAATTATATTGCCTCCTTGCCAACTCCAACTATTATCTGAATATCGGGGAGTTTGAACGTTCTTATCATTTCACGACGCGGATCCTGAAGCTTTGGGAGGACAATCCACATATGATAGAGACCAACCTCTTTAACTTTTTCGGTTGCCTGATTAACAAAGGGGTTTGTGAACTCAAGTTTAAAAAATACGGTGAGCTCGATTTTACCCTTGATAAAATCAATGAATACTACGCACGCTTTCAGCCCGAAAACAATTATCTGCGACTAAGTCTCTTTAATTTCAAGTTTTATGTCAGCATCTTCACCGGTCAGCAGGAGAAAGGACTGGAGATAGCCAGCGAAATAGAAAAACACCTGGCGGCATCCCGCGTTCAGGAAGAAGATAAAAAAGCCAGTCAGCTCTTTCATTTTGGAATGTGCTGTCTGTATATTGGTATTGGCGATTACAAATCGGCCAATAAATATGTGAACATCGTATTGAATGATTTTGAAAGCGATCTGAGAAGCGATCTGTTCTGTTTCTCTCATGTGCTCAGCATCATCATTCACTTTGAGCTGGGCAATAAAGAGCTGCTGGAATACCGCGTAAAATCGGCCTACCGCCTGCTCCTGAAACGGAATAAGCTATACAAAATTGAATCCCTGATTCTGGACTTTATCAAAGACACCATCGGTGTAATCCATACCGAAGAGGAGCAACGCAAAGCATTCAGTGATTTGCGCGACAAAATGATGGAAGCTACGGCAGTGAACCGATATGAGGAAATTGCCCTGGATTATTTTGATTTTATCAGTTGGCTGGAAAGCAAAATAGAAAACCGGTCTTTCCGTGAAATCAAACGCCGTAAATTCCTGCAAGTGCTCAACGAAACACAGGAGACTTCTGCCCTGGCTTGAAATCCCCCAAGCCTTTCCTGTTAAAGGATTTCAACTGATTTTAACATATTCGCGGGTTCTTTTTTACCCGCTCCTTTCCTTTGCTTTTTGTTTCCTTACAGGTAACTTCGGGCCACACATACACAAACAACACTTCTTAATTGCAACAGTTTACTTAATCAGATCTATTCTCACATGAAAAAAATTACCCTGTTCCTGAGCCTTTCGTTGATCGCCTGGGGGACATATGCACAGACCCAGCGCATCGCGCTGTACGAAGAATTCAGCGGAGAAAATTCCACACCTGCAAGCACCGTCGACCCTGCATTGCACACCCTTCTTCAAACGAACACCGGCAAGATCCTGCCCATTACCTACCTTACCAACTTACCCTCCAATCCTCCTTTCAATTCCTTATATGGGCAAGACCGGAGAGATGAGCGTATGCGGATGACCTACTACAACGTTACCTGGGTGCCTTATGCTCGCCTCGATGGCAAAGCGCTGCCGGATGTAGCCGATACGACTCAAAACGGTCTCGCCAGCCTGCTTACCCAAAATATCATCGATACAACTTATGCTGATAAGAATGCTCCGTTTACCGTAGTCCTCTCTCACGTGTTTCATCCTGCTTATGACAGCGTGGTGGTAACGATGACGGTTACGGCAACACAAGCCTTTACAGCCTCCAGCACCCTTAAGGCACAAATCGTCATGGAAGAGGCGGCTATACACCTCGCTGCAGCTTCGGGAAGTAACGGAGTAAAAGATTTCTATAATGTTTGCAGGGCCATGATACCTGCCTCAACGGGAGGAGGAGCATTTGGCGGAACCGGGTCGCCCGGAACCACACTTCCCGCTTCCTGGACCCTCGGACAGTCACAAACCTTCAGCTACACCGCGGTTGTTCCGAACACGATTTACAACAAAGGCCAAATCTGCTTTGTCGGATTTGTGCAGGATTCGGCCAGTCGCGTGGTAGAACAAGCCGGTTTCAGTGTTCCTCAACCGATTAAAGACGATGCGGCGATTACCCAACTCACAGGCCTGCCCTTCCTGACTTGCGGCACAAGTGTAACACCTATCGTTACCTTGCTTAACCGGGGCAGCGACACGCTGACGAGCTGTCAGATCAGTTATGTACTCGATGCTACAGCAGCCGTTCAGGTTCCCTGGACCGGCAGTCTCGACTCAGGCAAGACAATTGTTGTTACCCTGCCTGCTATCACCGGCCTCGCCGCAGGCGCACATCGTCTCACCGTTCAGCCGGTTAGTCCAAATGGCATGTATGCCATCAACACCACCAACATTTCTCAAACCGGAAACTTTACTATTGATGGCACACCCGCCGCCGCTCCGCTTGTCCAGCCCTTTACACCTTCAGGTGGTCCCGGTCCGGGTGCCTTTCCTCCTGCCGGATGGAGCATCCTCAATCCGGATAACGACCAGACCTGGAGACAAAGCACAACAGCCGGCAACCTGGCTGCGGGCAGCGCTGAAATGCGTTTCCCCCGCTCACCGGCAGGACTCGTGGATTACCTTTATGCGATAAACACCGACCTGAGCGCCAAGCCTACCGCTCTCCTCACGTTTGCCGTGGCACATGCTCAGGCAAAGACCGAAGCCGACTCGCTCCTGGTTCAGGCCAGCAGCGATTGCGGAACTACATGGACCACTGTTTACGCCAAAGGCGGAGCCCAACTGGCAACCTCTCCCAAAGACAGCACACAAACCTATACCCCCACCACGACGGGTGACTGGAGGACAGACACAGTGAACATGAATGCCTTCGGAGGTAAAAATAACGTCATCATTCGATTCAAAGCAGTAAGTGCAGCTGGGAACAACTTGTTTGTGGACGATGTTAACCTTTCGGACGAGGCACTGGGCATTGCTGAAAACACGGCTATATCCGGCATGAGCATCTACCCCAATCCTTTTGCTGAAAATACCCAACTGGATTTTACACTGGTGCATGCACAAACCATTCAGCTCTCCGTCACCAACACTCTTGGTCAGGTTGTCACTCCGATGCAGACACTTGTACTTCCGGCAGGGCACAACCAGGTAATGCTGAATTGCTCGAATCTTTCTTCTGGCATGTATTTCGTCAATCTGACTTCCGAAAACTTTAGAAAGACGAATAAAGTAAACATTCTGAAGTAACCCTTTCTTGTGCCTTGCTTAAAATCCTGGAACAGTGTGTAACCCACATCGTTCCAGGATTTTTTTTTGCACTAACAGCTTCACTCCTTACCTGAATACTTATCTTTTTTGTTTTACATTAATTACTGAAAATTAATAATCACTAGCATTCCAAATACTAAGAATGGAACTTTAATGATTTAGTGTTGCCTGAATAAGCATATACATTTGGCACAACGAAATTGATTTCGCACGATCACCCGTTCAGGGAGCTGCCCCCATCAGCTGAACACCGGTCGTAAGCTTTGTATTGAATCTGCATACCAAACTAAACACTTATTCTATCATGAAAAAACTTACCACCCTTGTCGGGCTAGTCTGCATGACCGTTCTTGGCTTTTCGCAAACACAACGCATGGAGCTTTACGAAGAATTTACCGGAGAAAATTGCGGACCGTGTGCAGCCACTAACCCAGGCTTGAATGCGCTTCTTTTTCAAAGCGGGAATCCCTCTAAAATCATTTCCATCAAATACGAATCGCCTATCCCTTCCAGCGCAGGAGCCGCTTCATTGTACGGCCAGAACCAACCCGATGTAGATACCCGCATCAGTTATTATGCTGTCCCATTTGCCCCATATGCGCGTTTCGACGGAATAGAACTGCCTGACACCACCGGGGGAGGAAACAACGGTCATGCGGCTATCCTGGAGCAATACATCATCGATACGGCCAGCAAAGTAAATGCACCTTTCAGTCTTGTCATGACACACTCTTTCAGTCCCGCTTACGACAGCGTATTTGTGCACCTGGTGATTACCGCCAGTACAAATTACACGTCCAATGGTGCGCTCAACCTGCGTGTGGCCATGGAAGAGGCTGCCATACACCTTCCTGCTCCTTCTGGCAGCAATGGGGAAAAAGATTTTTATTATACCATGCGCAAAATGATGCCAAATCCGGCCGGCACAGCCCTATCCACTACCTGGACGAACGGACAGGCTGTCACCATCGATTTAAGTGCGAAGATACCGGCTTATATTTACGACAAAGAACAGCTTTGCTTTGTTGGGTTTATTCAATCCGACGGAGACAAAAAAGTACAGCAAGCCGCCATGAGCTCGCCGGTGCAACTCGTTAATGATATGGGCGTAACCAGCATTTTCAACATACCAGCCGTGCAGTGTACCACCTCTTTTACCGCCATGGATACCATTCGCAATTTCGGGTCAGGTGTGATCACTTCCTGTACCATCAATTATCAATTAGATGGAAATACTCCAATGACTCAGAACTGGACAGGTTCCATTGCTTCCGAAGGCGTTGCAGTGGTCACCTTACCGGTTGCGACAACAGTTGCCGGTCCTCACACGCTTAAAGTATGGACGAGCAACCCCAATGGTTCGACCGATTACAACGGAGCGAACGACGCATGGACCTATAAGTTTGTGATTGAAGGTACCGCAGCTGTCTCTCCGCTTGTTGAAGGATTCCAGTCTACCTTCCCTCCTGCGGGGTGGTCTATCGAAAACATCCCTTCAAGCATTTACACCTGGGGCAAAGCAACCAACTGCGGCAGTTTCGGGAATTCTACCGCTTCTTCGAGAATGGACTTTTACGACGCTCCCGCCGGAAATATCTGCAACCTTTACCTCCACAACATTGATTTGAGCAGCTCTGCGACAACTGCCGCACTAAGTTTCGACGTGGCCTACGCACCTTACGACAACACCACCAACGACCAGCTGGATGTTGAAGCCTCATCCGATTGCGGAGTTAGCTGGACAAACGTATACAGTAAAAACGGAAGCGGCCTGTCCACCGCCCCTGCCATAACCACAGCAGCATTTGTGCCGAGTAAGACACAATGGAGGACAGAAGGCGTAAACCTGAATGCGTTTGCAGGTAAAAGCAATGTCCTCGTCCGCTTCAAAGCCACCAGCGCTTATGGAAACGATTTGTACATTGACAACATCAACCTCTCCAATTCCCAGCTCGGCATACTCACGTATAACCTGGAAACCGGCTTATCCGTTTTCCCGAACCCTGCTGCCAGCCTGGTGAATATCCGGTTTATTTTGCCACAGACCGAACAGGTGAAACTGACAATTTACAACTCCCTTGGTCAACAGGTTTATGTGGCCGAACAAGGCACGCTCAATTCGGGTGAACAACTGATGGAATTGAACACCTCAGCGCTGGCAAGTGGCATCTATTTCATCACTTTGCAGGCAGGTGATTTAACCGCTTCAAAAAAACTATCCGTAAAAAAATAAAGTTATCTTTACTACCAGCAGCCTCCTTGAGGCTGCTGGTAGCTTTTTCAACGCCTCACGCAAATCACATGAACAAACGCTTTCTGCTCGGCATTACTTTCGCACTGCTAATCACCACCGTTCTGTCTGCCCAACAGAAACTTCAGAAAGTACCTCCTGTTGATTTAAAAACAATGGATGGAAAAGCCTTTAACACCCGTTCCATCTCTAACGACGGCAAACCCATCGTTATCAGTTTTTGGGCCACCTGGTGCGCTCCCTGCAAAAAAGAACTCAACGGAATTGCCGAAAATTTTGACGAATGGGTCAAACAAACCGGAGTTAAACTTTATGCCGTATCGATTGACGATTCCAGAAACAGTGCTAAAGTAGCTCCGTATGTGAATGGACAAGCCTGGGACTATACGGTACTGCTCGACGAAAACTCCGATTTAAAAAGAGCCATGAATGTTAACAATGTACCCCATACCTTTGTATTAAATGCTGCCGGGGAAATTGTCTGGCAAAACAACAACTATACCGAAGGAGGAGAAGCCAAACTTCTGGAAGTATTGAAGAAAGTAGCCAAAGGTGAAAAGATTGACTAATCCCATTAACTGAGCCGATCCGCATATATGAAATTAACCCTTACTCATACTTCCTTTTTTTCTTTGTTGTTGTTTTTGGTTTCCCCTTTTGCTCAGGCTCAGAACACCGGCATGAACCTCGGAGAAATCCATGGAAATTTTCAGACCGATATGCAATACTACAACGCCGATCCCAGTATCGGCGCGCCGGCGGTACCCGAAAAAACAGGGATGAATGGTTTCCTCAACCTGAATTACACGCGTGATAAATTCTCCGCAGGATTGCGGTACGAAACGTACCTCGGAGCTTTACAAGGTTTCGACCCCCGCTACAAAGGCACCGGTATCCTCTACCGTTATGCCGCATACACCACAGATGAGCTCCAGGTGACGGTAGGCAGTTTCTACGAACAGTTCGGAAACGGATTGATCCTGCGTACCTATGAAGACAGAGGATTGGGTTATGACAACGCCCTGGAAGGGTTGCGTGTGAAATTGCATCCGTATAAAGGAGTGTATATTAAATGCATCTACGGACTGCAGCGTTCGTTCATGACGTATGGTCCTGGAACAGTACGTGGCGTGGATGCCGAGGTGAACTTCAATGAACTATTTACCAGTCTGGCCAGTAAAAAAACAAGTATCCTGCTTGGAGGGAGCTTCGTGAGCAAATTTCAGCCCGATGCAGGAACAGGTGCATACATCGTCCCTCAGAATGTAGGTGCCTGGGCAGAACGCCTGAATATACACAGAGAGAAAATTACCATCCAGGCTGAATATGCCTATAAAATAAATGACCCTTCTTTTGCCAACAACTACATATACAAACCCGGTGAAGCCCTCCTGGTGAGTGCCAGCTATAGTCAGAAAGGACTTGGGTTTTCTCTGAGCGGCAAGCGGGTCGACAATATGGATTTCCGGTCCGACCGCAGCGCCTCTATCAATAATCTTGAAATCAATTACCTCCCCTCACTCACCCGCCAGCACACCTATTCCATGCTGGCTTTTTATCCGGATGCTACTCAGAATACGGGGGAAATCGGGTATCAGGCTGAGCTCACCTATAAGTTTAACAAAGGCACTCCGCTGGGAGGAAAATACGGAACCAACCTGCTGGTTAATTTCTCCTCCGTATCCGGCCTCGACACTGCCCGCCTTAACCCCGCTTCGGACAGTTCCCGTGCCGGTTATAAGAACAGGAGCTACTTTGGTTTTGGTCAAAAATATTTTGAAGACTTCAATATTGAGATCGACAAAAAACTGAGTCCGAAATTTAAGTTCATCGCCATCTATTCCTATCAGACCTATAACAAAGGGGTGTTACAAGGAGAACCTCAATACCACACTATCTATTCCCACATCGGGGTGATGGATCTGATCTACAAATTCTCCGATACGTTATCTATACGTTTTGAGCTCGAACACCTTTACACCAAAGAAGATCAGGGAGCCTGGGCTTCCGGACTCGTAGAGTTTACCATTGCACCCAAATGGTTTGTCGCCGCCAGCGATCAGTGGAACTACGGCAACAGCATCGTAGCCGACCAGACACATTATTACAACGGCACCATCGGTTATATTCAAAAGACAAACCGCTACCAGATCAGTTATGGTAAACAGCGTGCTGGCATATATTGCGTCGGAGGTGTCTGCCGGACAGTGCCGGCTTCCAATGGATTTACATTTACCATTATCAGCAGCTTCTAAAACGTGCGAACAGAAAAACTAATGGACATGAAGAAGACAGGAGTAGTATTTCTCTTTCTGACGACAGTACTGCTCTATTCCTGTGATTACGTGACCATGCCCTATCCCAAGAAAACGGTTACTCCTCCACCGGTAAACGGATATGTGAAAAAGGTGCTGGTGGAAGAATACACCGCATCCCAGTGTGTCAATTGCCCTCATGCCGCCGCCGCTGCCGATTTGCTGAGAAACAACAACAAAGGAAGAGTGATCACCATCGCCGTACATTGCTCCAGCCTCGCAGCTCCTTCGGGCAGTACCTTCACGTATGATTTCCGTACCCCTGCAGGAGATAATTACAACGCTACCTATGTGGATGGAGATAATGAAGGCCTCCCTTCAGGGATGATAGACCGTGTTAGCTGGCAGCCCGGAACAGGATTTCCGAAAAGCGATAACTCTTACCAGACCGACTGGACCTCTTTTACCAATACCCGTCTCGCATCAACAGATTCGGTATATCTGCAAATCACCAACAACTACAGTTCCTCCACCCGGTTGCTGAATTGCAGCATCAAAACAAAATTTCTTACCGGCCTCACCAGCACTTATAACCTGGTAGTGCTGATGACGGAAGACAGCATTGCCAGTCCTCAGAAAGACATTGACTCCGTCAATGTGCGCATGCATTTCATGCACCGTTATGTGCTTCGGGGTGCAATTGACGGTCATCCAAACGGCACCGGAATCCCTATCACCTTACCCGCTGCACCGGTCACCGGCGACTCTATCCTCACGCCTGTCGCCTATACCGTACCGGCTTCGTTCCCCTCTGCCGGAATCTGTAACGACAAACATTGTTACATCGTTGCTTTCTTCTACGATACCGTTACCGGAGATGTGCTTCAGGTGGAAGAACAGAAATTGTATTAGGTCCATTTACTTTAAAATTCCCTTACATTTGCAGAACTAAAGTCTCCTCCTTTGCCCAGCCTGCAGGTAAAACCCGATTCCACGAACAACTCCCAGGGGAGCCCCACAACCAGTTTGTTTGCTGGTCACGAATTGCCAGTGAAACATGCCACGCAATCAATTACCCGCCCGGGAGGGTACGATATCTTGTTTTTTGCAGTTTTGTTTCTTGCCTTTTCCCTGTTTGTGATTGTCAAAGTATACAGCCCCCGTAAGCTGAAGCAGATGTTCAATGCCTTTATAAAACCGGCTGCACTCAGCCAGTTGCTTCGGGAAGAATATGCCTTTTCCAACCGGAGTTCAGTGCTGTTGTTAATCTTGTCTTTGCTGGTACTGCCACTTTTTGCCTACCAGGCAGGAGGATATCTGGGCGCAAACTCTGTTTTATACCACTTTATTCATACCCGAGGCATCCTTGCCTACCTGCTCCTGATGGGGTTCGTTTTTTCGATATACTTCATTAAAATACTGACAATCAAATTTTTAGGATTCACTTTAGCCATCAAGGGGGCCGATGGGGAATACATTTATACCATTTTACTCTTTAATAAGGTAGCCGGTTTGATCATGTTTCCGCTGGTACTCCTGGTAGCCTTTGCCCGTCAGCTGAATACAGCCTATTCGCTTTATACCGGTCTCGGCATTCTAATCATATTATTGATTTACAGATCACTGCGTTTGATACAGATAGGGCTTTCCAGCTCAGGTGTTTCTGTTTTGTATTTATTTTTATATCTTTGCACCCTTGAAATAATGCCATTTGTCGTCCTTATCAAATTATTCATGTTCCGTTTTTCATGACCGGTGGAAACCGGGAATGGGTATAAAACTAATAAAGAACATACATTGAAAGTAAAAAGTATTCTCGTCACGCAGCCAAAGCCCGAGACCGACAAATCACCTTATTTTGATCTTGCCAAGAAGTATACGGTAAAGGTTGACTTCCGTGAATTTATTCATGTGGAGGGAGTGCCTGCAAAGGACTTCCGGAAAGAACGGGTGAATATCCTGGAGCACGGTGCAGTTATTATGACGAGCCGCAATGCCGTAGACCACTATTTCCGCATGTGCAGTGAATTGCGTCTTACGGTACCGGATACCATGAAATATTTCTGTATTTCCGAATCCACAGCCTACTACCTGCAGAAGTATGTACAATACCGCAAACGTAAAATTTTTCACGGCAAACAGACCTTCCTCGACCTGATTGATGTTATCAAGAAACATAAGGAAGAGAAATTCTTATACCCCTGCACGGATATCCATAAAGAGGATATTCCGGATATACTCGACAAGCATCATATCCAATATACCAAAGCAGTACTTTATAAAACAGTATGCAGCGACCTGAGTGACCTGGACAACGTTACCTATGATGTGATTGTTTTTTTCAGTCCTTCCGGCATTACTTCCCTTTTCAAGAACTTTCCGAAGTTCAAGCAAAACAAAACACGCCTGGCGGCTTTCGGCCCTACAACAGCCAAGGCCATGGTGGATGCCGGACTGAAGGTAAATATCCAGGCTCCCAAGCCGGGAACGCCTTCCATGACGATGGCTCTGGAAGAGTATATCAAAGAAGTCAATAAAAAATAATATTTGCGGGTATTCCTCCCGTATACCGGATCAAGACCCAGCGCATTCCTTATTCTCATGCAGGCACAGACGTTTACAAAGGAGGAGCGGCTAAGGGGAAAGACTGTTTTTACCCGGCTTTTTTCCCAGGGACGCTCCTTTAACGTTCCTCCTTTTCGCATCACCTGGCAGCTGTTGCCTGCAGGTAGCCGAAAGGGAGACCTGATTCAAGCTGCCTTTGTTGTTCCCAAACGCAATTTCAAAAAGGCAACCGCCCGCAACCTCCTTCGCAGAAGGATGAAAGAGGCCTACCGCATACACAAGGAAGACCTGCGCATACAGCTGACCGAAAAGGGGAAAATGCTGATTTTTGTATGTGTTTACAACAGCAAAGAACCCTTCCTTTTCTCCGAAATCGAGAGCAAAATAATCGTAACTTTACAACGTTTAGCAAAGGAAACTACCCCGACTGTTCTTCCTCCTAAGGGAGATCTGTCATAAATCAGCCTCCCCGACCGGTTCATCGCAAAGCCCTCCGGGTGCTAAATGGTTTGCCGGGTACATTAAAAAGAAAACAATGAATCCGATATCGTCTTTCTTCCGGTTCATTCTGCTTCTCTTCATCCGCTTTTATCAACGTGTCCTTTCCCCGCATCTGCCAAGGGGATGCCGCTATACACCCAGCTGTTCTCAATACAGCCTGGATGCCATTAAAAAACACGGTCCTGCCAAAGGCAGTTTATTGTCAATCAAACGCGTCTGCTCCTGCCATCCCTGGGGTGGACATGGATACGATCCTGTTCCTTAAATAACGGCTATCGAAATGCTTCGAAAAAACATGAAAAAACTCCGCCTCCTCTTGGCCCTTACGGCCATCGGAACCTACGCACTACTCTCCTACAGCTTTGTAGACAACTATTTTGAGGTATCTAAAAACCTCGACATCTTCGCCACCATGTTCAGGGAACTGAACATTTATTACGTGGATGAGATAAAGCCAGGAGACTTGATGAAGAAAGGCATAGACAGTATGCTCGAAACGCTCGACCCCTATACCGATTACATTCCCGAATCGGAAATCGAAGACTACCGTTACATGACCACCGGACAATACGGTGGCGTTGGCGCACTCATCCTGCAACATGGAGACAATATTGTCGTGTCTGAACCCTATGAAGGATTTCCTGCTCAAAAAGGTGACCTCAGAGCAGGCGACATCATACTTGAAATTAATGGGACGAGTACCAAAGGAAAAAAGACGGATGATATCAGCAAAATATTGAAAGGCCAGCCCGGCACAACTGTCAAACTGCTGATTGAACGCGAAGGAGAAAAGAAACCATTGGAAAAACTTCTTACCCGGGAAGAAATTAAAATCAGCAGCGTTCCCTACTATGGCATGTTGAATGCAACCGTTGGATACATCAAACTCACCAGCTTTACCGAAAATGCAGCCAAAGAAGTAAAGGATGCCCTGCTCGATCTTAAAAAGAGCAATCAGGTAAAATCCATTGTCTTCGATTTGCGTGGAAACCCCGGTGGCCTGTTGAAAGAAGCGGTAGATATTGTCAACATCTTTGTTCCCAAAGGTCAGGAAGTGGTGAGTACTAAGGGAAAGGTTAAAGAATGGGACAAGTCGCACCCGACCATAAATGTACCGGTAGACCTGGAGATTCCCATTGCCGTACTCGTTAACCGAGGCTCTGCTTCTGCTTCCGAAATTGTTTCCGGCTCGCTGCAGGACCTTGATCGGGCTGTCATTGTCGGACAACGATCGTATGGCAAGGGTTTGGTTCAACAAACACGTCCATTATCGTATAACTGCCAGCTTAAAGTTACTGTTGCCAAGTACTACATCCCCAGTGGACGCTGCATACAAGCCCTGGATTACTCACACCGGGATGATGACGGAAAAGTACACAAGGTCCCCGATTCTCTCATCACCGCTTTCAAAACAAAGAATGGCAGAACCGTGTATGATGGCCTGGGTATCAGTCCCGATATCCATATCAAACCCGAAAAGACCAGTAACATTGCCTACAGCCTGTTAAATAAGAACCTGATCTTCGACTATGCCTCTCACTACAAAAACTTGCATGAAACGCTCAGTGCAAATGGCATGAAGTTCCGCCTGAGCGATGCGGAATACGATGACTTTATCAAATTCGTCTCGGACAAGGATTACGACTATTCTACACGCAGCGAAAAAACAATGGAAGAGCTGAAAGGCATTGCCGAAAAAGAAAAATGCTTTGACGAAGCGAAAACAGAATACGAAGCATTGCTGAACAAAATCAAACACAGCAAAAAAGACGACCTGATCAAATACAAAAATGAGTTGAAAACCATTCTTGAAGAAGAGATTGTCAGCCGTTATTATTTTCAAAAAGGAAGAATTATGGCTACCCTCAAAGACGACCCGGAGGTATTATCGGCCATTGATGTGCTGACTACCGGTAATAAATACACCGAAACACTCACCAGTCTCACAAAGAAAGACAAGCCTAAGCAGGACAACGAAGATTGATGCGCGGCTGAGACCGGGCCACATACCAGGGATTCATTAACCCGACACGGATGACTTTTTCTGAGCGGAATCTATTACACAGCCGGGTTTATCTGACAGGACTCATTCTCCTTTCGCTGGGAATGATTTTTTCCGGTCCTGTAGCAAGCATGTCCATCATGCTGCTCGGGGCCAACTGGTTTGCCGAAGGCAATTACAGGGAGCGCCTGCGGACGTTTTTTCACAACACCTCTGCAGTGTTACTCAGTCTTTTTTTCCTACTGCACGTTATCGGACTGAGTTGGTCCAGCGATATGAATTTTGGGTTGAACGATGTTCGCATTAAAATACCCCTGTTTGTTTTACCCTTCATCGTTTCCACTACTCCCCGGTTATCCATCAGGAACTTCCGCCTCTTTTGTGCTTTTTTTGTGACCGGCGTTTTTGTTACCACCCTTATCAGCATGGCAGTACTCAAAGGACTTATCCCTGCCCGGGAAGTGAAAACGGTACAGGATATTCGTGACATTTCCATCTTCGTATCTCATATACGGCTCAGCCTGATGATTTGCCTGAGCATATTCACCTTGCTTTATTTCATTATCAAGCACAGTGCCCCTTTGGCACGGGTAGCAGCCTCCTTGCTCCTTCTTTGGTTTATTACCTTCCTTACAATACTTGAATCCCTAACCGGATTAAGTATCCTCATCTTTGTCTCCCTGGTACTTGCCATCACCTATTTTAATTCCAAGCGCCCCTTATTGGGAAGAACGATTCTGGCAGGTCTGTTGGCTGGTCTGGTGATTATCGGTGCTCAGGTATATAGTATCGCACGCAGCTTTCTGGAAGTGAAACCCATTACTTATTCGTCTCTCCGGACCACCAGTCCACATCGCAACCCCTATATGAACGATACCACCTCCGCAATGGTGGAGAACGGCACTTATGTACGACTTGGAATTTGCTGGGAAGAACTCCGCAAAGGATGGGAGCAGAAGAGTACCATTCCTTTTGGAGGAAGTGACAGCAAAGGAAACCTCGTCTCCACCACACTCAACCGCTACCTGGCATCCCTGGGCTTCTTATACAAAGATTCCGCAGCTTTTGCCACCCTCACTCCTGCTGACATACAACTGATTGAATCGGGCGTAACGAATTGCAGGTTCAAACGATTGAGCAGTCTCCAGGCGCGAGTTTATGAAACTATCTGGGAAGTAGATGTATATCTGAAGGGCGACAACCCCAGCGGGCATTCCATGACTATGCGTTTTGAATTCTGGAAAACAGGCTGGCACATCGTACAGAAACATTGGTTATGGGGTACCGGCACAGGTGATGTACAAAAATCTTTTAACGAACAATACCTGATTGATCACAGCGCACTGGAAGAACGCTGGCACCTCCGCGGGCATAATCAATACCTGGCCATCGCAATCGCTTTCGGATTCCCCGGCTTGTTACTGTTTCTGGCCTCTCTGTTTTATCCCTTACTCCACGGAAAGATGTACCGCAATTATTTTTATGTGGTCTTTTGGATGATCGCAATGATTTCCTTTCTGACCGAAGATACATTGGAGACACAGGCGGGAGCTACATTTTTCTCACTCTTCAACTCGGTATTTCTCTTTGCCAGACCTCAAGAGCCCGAATACGACCCTTACCAATCAGCTGGCAAATAAACTCAGTTCTTATCGCGGCTTAAAGCTTCTTCCCTGCTTATTCGTTTACCATTGAAGTAGCAAACCACAAAAGCATCTTTGTTACCAAGACTTCGGGCGAAGTCTCTTCCTTTTAATGCGTCCTTCAAGGAATTAAATGCTCCGGTCTCAAATTTTACACCCGCAGGCATCTCCACTTTATAGACAGGACTTAATCCTTTAAACAACCTGGCTGGAACAGGAGCCTTGTAAAACCCTACCTGCACCGTATAAAACAATCCTTTATCCGGAATAGTCCGGCTGGCATACACAGGCTTCTTGCTAACCCGGAGACTCCCTCCTGCTATTCCTCCTGCTTCGTCTTGCTTACCTTTTCCTGTCGATCGAAAGTCTACCTTATTATTTACACCTGATTCCTTTCCGTTTTTTACATGTATAGAAGAAACAAACAAAGGAAGATTCAACAGGGAAGACAGTGTTTTACACAGATATGCCTGGGCATCGGCATCAGACTGAATGAGTTCTTTATCATGCGGCATCACCCGAACGGTATCGCCTTCCGGAAACTGATATTCATTAATTACTTTCACAACCATTACGGTGCTGTCGCTTCCACGGAAATCTATTACATGCCCTCCGTCATTGCCCCGGCTGCTCATCACTTCGATATACACTGCATCGCCTTTTTCGGCTTCAATCGACTTGACCATGGTTACTTCGCCCTGTAAGTTGGCATGCGTGCCGGCTGATTTGGCTGTGTCGCAGGAAATGACCTTGCCTTCCGAAATGGCCCGGCAGAAATCGTAGTCATCCTTGACCCGGTAGGCGTAAAAGTAATAGCCGTCACTGGCCTTCAGGGGGAATAAACTGAATCGAAAGGAACAGGCTTCACTAAATACGATCTTATACCAGAAAGAAGGGGTAGGTACCTTATCCCGGGTAAATCGCACTTCATAAAACAGGTTGTAATTCGATTGAAGCTTTGGAACCGCAGGAAAGATCAACTCGGATACCGCGCCATTACCGGCACGGCTGGTCTGCTGTCCTGCCAATGGCCAGGAAACATATAGCAGACAGCTTATTAAAAGCACTCGCAAACTGCTTTTTTTCATAAAAGGGTACAAAAAATATTCGGGTGTGGTTTTAAAGATAGGAAAAACAATGCAAATACATTAAATCCCACCTTATAAGATCAGAGCATTTCCATTTTCTCAGACAGCCGTTCCGGAAACAGCCACCCTCCTGTTATAAAAAATCCAGGAGATAAACAGTCCTGTCAACAGCAGCGATCCCGGCAAAGTATATCCGAAATAGTTCTTATAGTGCAGCAAATACAGGCTGTTATAAACAAGCAAGAAAGCTGCGAACCGAACTGTTTCCACCACATACACCCAGCTTTTATTTTCCATAACGGCTCCGCAATTAAGCGTAGTCAACGCGATGAGTGCAAAGAACGACAGTTTATAAAAAAGACTCAGCTCGCGAAAATGACCCATATAGGATATCAGCGCCCAGAGCAATACCACGAACTGCAACAACACATAAACCTGCATATTCAAAGGCACTTTGGTGCGGAATTTTTCAGGCATCGCAGCCTGTCTCTTATCACCCAATAGCTTACCGAGATATTCCGGACCACGAAAGATGAGCACCAGCTTATCTCGCCATTTCGGGGTCTTTTGCATGCCTGCATACAAATCACTATAGAAATGGACATTGGCCCATACCGGGTTGAAACTATTGATTGGCACTGTTGTTCCATATTCCGGCTCCTCCTCCTCTTCGCAAAATGTGCCGAAGAGCCGGTCCCAGATAATAAAGACGGCTGCATAATTCTTGTCCAGGTATTTCGAATTGATGCCATGATGTACGCGGTGGTGAGAAGGGGTGTTCAGAACCCACTCCAGAATACCGAGTTTGCCGATATGCCGGGTATGGATCCAGAACTGATATAACGTAGCCGTAGCTGCGGCTGCAGCAAAAATCAGGGGGTCAAAGCCCAGCAGTGGCAAAGGCAAAAACAGCACAAAGCCCAGCGCCGTATGAAACCAGCTCTGACGCAGCGCTACCGACAGGTTATATTCCTGACTCTGGTGGTGTACGATATGCGCACCCCAGAAAATATTCATCTCATGGCCCCAGCGGTGAGCCCAATAAAAGATAAGGTCATACACCAACAGACATCCGAGAAAAGACCAGATGGAAACTCCTATTGAGAAAATCGCAAAGTGCAGGTAAATATATTCGTAGAGTGTGAGCAGAAGCACTTTTAACAAAGTGTTAAACGCCTGACTACCGATCCCGATATTCAGGTTGGTAAGGGTATCCTCGAAATTGTAAAAATTGGTTTTACGCAACCGGCCCCAGACAAACTCAAACCCTATTCCCAGCAGGAAAAAAGGGATAGCGAGTAAGATATAATTCGGATTCATAGCAGGAGCAACGTTATTACAACTGTTAAACACGCAAAACAGGGTGCAGAAGCACTAAGTTAATACTTTGTTACTTAACCCCCAAGTCACCCCTTTCGGCATGTTTAACAACCGTTCCTCCCAATTTGGTTGACAGGTAGCCCATGCAGGATTACATTTATGCAATTCATATAAAGAATACAGTATACTATTCACTTAAAACCAAAACACATGAAAAAAATTGCAAAAAAACTGGAAATCAAGAAAGAAACGATTCAGATCCTGAATGCGTATCAGCAAAAACAGGTTGCCGGTGGATCTTACATTTCCCAAACCAAGGGTGCCATCTATCACTGCCACAGCCTTCCGTTTGTCTGTGACATTTAATCCGACAGTATTGTTAACTCATTAAAACGCCCGTCACACAGCAATGCGTGACGGGCGCTTATTTTCGACTGTTAAAAATCAAACCGGTAGATATCTGCCATCTTGGTATTGTTATGCTTGGACACCATCAGATCTTTGATGAGTCCGTTGGCTACATCGTATACCCATCCATGTATCATCAAGGGCTTTTGACTGTCCCATGCGTTCTGAACAGCCGATGTCTTGCTCAGGTTATATACCTGCTCAATCACATTCAACTCAACAAGACGATTGGCCCGAAGTAAGGGATCGGTCAAAGCCTCCAGCTCTTCTTCATGCAGGCGGTATACATCCTTGATGTTGCGCAGCCAGTTATCAATTAACCCGAAGTGCTTATTTCCCAGGGCAGCATTGATCCCACCACAGTTGTAATGTCCACAGACAATCACATGTTTTACGCTGAGCACGGTAAGTGCATAATCCAGCACACTGAGCATATTGATATCGGTATGCACCACCATGTTGGCTATATTCCGGTGTACAAACACTTCTCCGGGACGTGTATTGGTAATTTCATTGGCAGGCACCCGGCTGTCGGCACAACCGATCCAGAGCACAGGGGGATTCTGACTGTTGGCAAGTTCCTTGAAAAAATCAGGATTTTCTTCCAACCTGTCAGCCACCCATTTCTTGTTTCCGTTCAGGAGGCTCTGGTATAACTGTTTCAGATTATCTTCACTCATGTCACTTGTTTTGGTAAAAATAGCAATAATTGAATCATTCAATAAGGGTTAAAAATCACCTCCTGCACCTCCACCTCCTCCCGAACCTCCTCCAAAAGAGACAGAATCGGAATCGGTCGAATCGGGCATATTTCCCGATACAACCTGAGAGATCACCAATTTACCTATACTGCTAACGGCACCGGTTGATTCCTCATCATCTTCCCCTTGCGACTTGACAGACGTGAGACCTGCTCTGGGGCTGCGTAAATAGCGCAAGGCCCAGGCCGCAAAAAGAATCAGTATGCTCCCACTTGCCGTCAGCGCCACATCTGCCCTGAGAAAAGAATGGTAATAACGGATGGTGGCTATACTGCCCAATATAGTGATCAAGCCGCTGACCAGTAAGGTCCGGTTCTTACGCAGTAGTCCGAGTATAATGTATACAAATGGCAGAAGCACCGTAAAAGCATAAAACAATGATGCAAATGGAATATCAGCCCCCGCATCAACCGATTCATTCGTGATGCCTTCAGACAGGTTCCTCACCACAAAATAATTGCCAGACAGATAGAGCAAAAAAAGAGACGCATACTCCAGCAAGTGAAATACGCGTTGTGGGATTTCTTTTGCAGCAGGCAACCCCTGTTTTTGGGCCAACACATAACAACCTGCCGACAACACCATACATGCAAAGGGCGCCAGACTCTTCCCCACAGCACCCAGCTGAAAACCACAAAAAACCAATGCCAGCAACAGGCAGATCAAGGATGCCAGCAGGAACAACCCGCTCCGGAAGCGATAACCGATCAAGGCCAGACAGCAGCAAGCCAGCAGGAAGGAAACCCACATTTTGTTTCCTTGCGGATCATCTATAAAAATTCCTGCTCCTACTAGTGCAGAAACTGCCCCAAAGCAGAGGAAAGCGTGAGTGATTCCCGAACGGTAGGTGAGTGCCGAGCGCACGTGGATTTCAGCCGCTGCATAACAACAAAGACCGTAAAACACCAATCCACATGCTATAGACGAAGGAGAAAAACCTCCACCGGCAAAATACAGCAGTGAGAAAATCCCGAAAGCGGCTGAAGCGATGAAGGAGCCGAAAATAAAATAGCCTATACGCGTGCCCAGCTTGGGTTCAGTATAACCTCCGGAATATGCGGCACAGATAGCCGCACGCTCCTCTGCTGTAATTCGTTTTCTACGAAACCAGGAATGGGTCGTGCTGACCACCTGCATACGTGCCAGTTTGTCGGAGTCGTAGATGCTCATGCGCTGATTTTTTTTCTAAAGGAACGGATGATGGCAATCATGCCGACGGAAGATCCCAGCAAGAGCAGAAAACTGAGGTAGATTGTGCCTTCTCCCCAGAACTGAATCCAGTCTATCAGTCTGCAATATATCACACACACTGCAAAATAACTGTAGAGCAGATTGATCAGAAAAAAATAAAATAATTTATTCCTCAAGGCATGCCAGTGTGCACAACCCGAAAGCAGCCCAAGCACAGGAATGAATAAACCCCAGGCTGGGCAAACAAAGAGTCCACCTATAACCGCGAAATACCCGACATTCAATGCAAACTGATAATAGGTTCCTGAAAAATGCGATTTGACCCCTCTTCTCTCTCCTGTGATACCACCAGCAATGAGTAGTACACTCAGCAAGAGGCCCACGCAAACGGTGGTGGTGGAATTAAAATTTTCGTACATGCGAGCATTGAGCGGAGAAACAGTGATGCCAAAAAAGGCTCCCAGCGAAGTAATACCAACCGACAAAGCACCCAGGTGATCAAAATAATATGCTGCTGCGAAACAGCTTATGGCCGGACAAAGAAACTCCAATCCTTCCGTACCAAAGGGGTGAAACTGATATTGCAGATACCCGAAAAAGGTTACCTGCAGCAAACAGGCGAGCAACAACAAGTAATCATAAAGTGCTCCACTGCCCGCTACCTGACTTTTGGAGAACGCCGGAGCCTTCCGGTAACAAACATAAAAGCATCCGGCCGAAATCAGTCCGATCACCGCAATCAGACTCACATGACCGATACGGGAAAGGTTGTTGTAGACAAACATCCCCAACCCTATACTCAACGTCAGTACGCCTACATAGAGAATCGCATTCAGTTCGAAAAACAAGGAAAAGGGCGCAAGTGGTTGCTGCTCGCGGATCCGGGCCTTGGATTCGGCAGACAGGAGACCTTGTACCTCCAACTCGTCGGGACAATCAGGAAAAGGGGACATTCTGCAAGATACTAAAAAAAAGAGGGAGGGTAATCGAAATAATCCTTCCTCCTAATTTCGTATTTTGCGGTGATGAAACGACTTGGAAACTGGGCTTTCTTGCTTTGCTTTTACACTGCTGCCTGGGCACAAAAACCGGTTGTTGTACTTGATCCTATTCAATATCCCAAAGGTCATCCTACACCCTCCCATACTGCTTTAGAGCAGCTACGCAATTATCCTCTTCCCCGTTATTTAACTGGCAATCATCTGGAGCGGCTCTTCAACTGGATTGACCCCATGTATCTGGGAGGTTGCGGCCAGGAAAAGGTATCGCGGGAACAGTATATTGCTTCAGCTGAAAAGATACAGGACGAGCTCATC